>Ga0207757_100025_pt1 | contig 146683 bp, 130 predicted proteins | sample A23P3SouthBayCA_2_FD_187752 | JGI IMG/M metagenome (GOLD analysis project Ga0207757, IMG submission 187752) | Aerobic enrichment media microbial communities from Eden Landing Ponds, California, USA - A23 P3 (2) (SPAdes) | ecosystem: Environmental > Aquatic > Marine > Unclassified | place... | reverse complement strand
AGATCGTCGAGGTCGACGTCTTCGTCGGCTTCCTCCTCCTCCTCGCCCTGCCATCGCGTCCGGTCTTCCCGCTGGCGGGTGGGCCGTGTCATCGCGTTTTTATACTCGTATTTTGTGCATACTTAAATCCTCGGCTGGTGGAGGCGAGTTTTTAGGCGGCTCCGAAGCCAATGACCTCACGATGACTGCCAACGACAGCGGGGAAAACTCACGGCCGACGGGGCCCGTCCTCTACCTCGAGGAGAGCGAACTCAAAACGTCGGAGACGTTCTGCACGGAAGTCTTCGAGGACGCCCACGGCGAATACCGAATCGTGCAATTGACTTCTTCACAGACGTTCGAATCCCTCCGTGACTCACTAGACGTCCAACTACAACGCATCAACGATCCCTCGGAGGCGGCCGTCATCGTTACGACTCCCACCTCGGAAGAAGACACCGCTGTCGGCGAAGTCGGTGAGAACACCCCGCTGTACGGATTCCGTGTCGACCCACAAGATCTGACAGGGATCTCCGTCGCGTTCTCTCGCCTCCTCGAAAAATGGGAGGGCAGCGGTGGAGCCGTGAAAATCTGCCTCCGCGACATCGAGTCCCTCTTTCCGTACCACGACACGGAACTCGTCTACCGATTCCTCAACACGATCCTCTCCACCCTGCAAGGCGCCGGTGCGGACGTTCACGCCCACCTCGACCCGAGCGTAACGGACGACCACGCACTCCAGCTCATCAAATCGCTCTTCGCCGACGTGGTAGTCCCCAACGAGGCGAAACTCAAACCCGTCTCGGAAGCGGAACCCCCGGAAGAACGGGCCGAAGAACGAACGCCCAGCGTGGCCTCGTCTGAATCGTTCGAGCCGTCCAGTGAGGACGTCACACCGGCCACGATGTCGGACGAACAGATGGATGCGTTCCTCGAATCCGTGGGGTTCGGCATTCTCTCGTTCGCCGGGGACCCACCCTATTCGATCCCGATGTCGTACGGGTACGACGCGGAGAATCGCGTCTTGTACCTCCACATGTCCTCGTACGACGGCAGTGAGAAACAGGCCCGGCTCGAGATGTCGGACGCCGTCTCGCTCGTCGTCTCGCAGTACGACCGCCCCGACAAGTGGCGGAGCGTCGTCGTCGACGGGACGCTCACGCGACTCTCCGACGAAGAAGCACGAAACCGCGACGTACTCACCGCGTACGCCGACAGTAAGCTCGCGTCCGTCGACGTCTTCGAACGCGACCTCTCCGAGATCTCTTTTCACTGGTACGTCATCGATCCGACGGACATCAGTGGGCGGCGCAGCGTCAGTGACGTGTAGTCCCCACTACCTCGGCGATCCGTCCGCGTGTCGCTGGACGACGGAGGCACGACTCCGGTAGAGAGTAGTCAGGTGATCCGCCGTCTCGAACACGGTCAACTGGGCGTTCGGGAGACGGTCACGGAGGAGCCGGACGCCGTCGACCGGCACGTTCGCGTCGTCGGCGCCGTGCCAGAGACGGACCGGGGCGTCGACGCTGTCGAGCGAGAACGGCCACGAGTCCCCGAGCAGTCGGAACTCGGTGGTGGCGCCGCGTCCCGAAGGGGACACCCCGTCGACGAAGTCGCGGGCGACGAGAGCGAGTACCTCGTCGGGGAGGGCCGCTCGTCCCGCCGACGAGGTGTACTGGGATACGACGACGGTGGGGGAGACGTGGTCGGCAAGCCACGCCTGCCCGCGGATCAGCCCCCGGAGGAGCGTCGGCGCAGTCGTCGCCACTCGTTCGAGGAGCCGCTGGATCGGCGGCGCCCGTGGCGGGTGCGTCGGCGGCGTCGCCCCGGAGACGATATCGACGGCCGTGACCCGGTCGGCGTGGGTCGCCGCGAGAGCGAGTGCGTGCGGGCCGCCGCCGGAGAAGCCGACGACGCCCGCGCGGGAGACGCCGGCGTCGTCGAGGACGGGCCGGACGAACGCGCCGGTGTCGGTCAGGTCGCGCTCCGGCCACGGCGACGACTGGCCGTATCCGGGGCGGTCGACGGCGAGGAGTCGGACACTCTCGCGCCGGGCGGCGGCGTGGAACAGTCGGCCGAGGCGATGGGACCCCGGCGTGCCGTGGAGGAAGACGACCGGGAGGCCGGTGGGGTCGCCGTACTCGGCGTAGGCGACGTGGCGGTCGTCGTCGAGTGGAATGCGGTCGACGGACTCGGTGGCGGGAGGGTGGGCGGCGTCCATCGGCGATGGGTGGCGAGCGGAGCGGAAAAACACCTGCGGACCCGTCCGGTACCGACGCACAGCAATCCCTATGAGTCGGTCCGACCAAGCCCCGCCAATGCCGACTATCGACTGCGAACCCACGCAGGCTCGACGGCGACTGGCAGAGGCCGGCGTCGAGATCAGGCCGGGGAACACGGAACACGAACGCTGGCGCGCCGAGCGCGGCGACGCGGTCGCGGTCGCCTACGACGACACGGTGGTCGTGCAGGGCGCCCGTCCGACGGATCTGACCGCACTGCTCTCCGAGTCGGGCGGCCGGGCCCACGTCTACTTCGACGGTGCGAGTCGCGGCAACCCCGGCCCGGGTGCGGTCGGGTGGGTCATCGTCTCGGGCGACGGCATCGTCGACGAGGGAAGCGACACCATCGGCGAGACGACGAACAATCGCGCGGAGTACGAGGCGCTGATCCGGGCGCTCGAAGTGGCCCGGGATCACGGTTTCGACGAGGTGGACGTGCGGGGCGACTCGGAGCTGATCGTCAAGCAGGTGCGCGGTGCGTGGAACACGAACGATCCCGACCTGCGCGAGCGGCGGGTGCGGGCGCGGGAGTTGCTCGACAGCTTCGACCGGTGGTCGCTGGAGCACGTACCGCGAGAGATAAACGACCGCGCCGACCAACTGGCCAACGAGGCACTCGACGATGTCTGACCTGCCACGCGAAGTCGTGGACGCGGCGGAACGGCTGACTCGACTGGCCCGTCGAGCAGTCGACGACGCGGAAGCGGCCGCCTACGAACGCGACCGGGACGAACGGCTCGACGAATACGGCTTCACCGCGCGCGTCCGCGAGAGCGACGACACGCTCGTCCTCCACCCGGCGGAGTGGCTGGACGGCGACACGGTCCGAATGGACCGGATCGAGGAGACGGATCGTGCCGTCGAAGTGGCACTCTCCGGCAGCGGTGACCCCGACGCGTGGGACGACGTGGAGACCCACAACGCCGAGGTGGTAGAGCAGGTGGCGGAGCGCGCGGGTGAGGTCCACGCCGCGAACGCGCGGGCGTTCGCCGACTTCATGGGGAACCACTACGCGCGGCGGGTGGAGACGGCGACGGCCGCGGAGCTACAGGAGTTTCTGACGGAGTACTATCCACGGAACGCGTGGCCGAGCGAGGAAGAGCGCGACGCCGTGGCGCAGTCGCTCGAACACGTCTTCGCCGCAACGGAAACCGCGATGCCCGAGTTTACTGCTGCGCGTCGATGAGTTCGCGAACCGAGTCGGCGCGGTCGTCGTCGGTGACGAACTTCGAGAGAACCCAGTTCAGCCGGGTGAGCACGGCTTCGTGGCCGTCCTCGGTCAGTTCGTACTGATTCGTCCGCTTGTCGAGTTCGCTCTTCTCGACGAGGCCCATCTCGACGAGGTTGTCGAGGTTGGGGTACAGGCGCCCGTGGTTCACTTCGGTGCCGTAGTAGTCCTCGAGCTGGCGTTTGATCGCCAGACCGTACATCGGCTCCTCGGAGAGGATGACGAGGATGTTGTGCTGGAACGCGGTGAGGTCGCGAACGATACCGGGGCTGCTACTGACTGTTTGTGCCTCTGACATGCTTATGGAAATGTCACGGGGATATTTAACACTTCCCAACTCGTTCTTCAGCGCACACTACAGCGCTCAAAGCGCGAGAATAGAACGTTATTGAGACCAGACACATCGCTCGTCGAACCAGTTCTGACCGATATGTTCTGGCGACGATTGCCCGGTCGTCGCCGTCTGGCTCCGTCGCGTGCCCGGTGCGGGACGATTGGACCGGCGTGCCCGGCCAACCGTTCGTAGCAGTGACGTGACCTCAGGACCGGCCATTCATGTACTTTTTCATTCGTGTTCGGACCATGCCGAAAGGCCTATTGGGCGGTTCGGCCGTCGTATCAGTATGGTGAACCTGTGGACCGATCTGGAGCCTGGCCCGAACCCGCCCGAAACGATCTACGCGGTCGTCGAGTGCCTCAAAGGCGAACGCAACAAGTACGAGTACGACAAGGACGTGCCCGGCGTCGTCCTCGACCGCGTCCTCCACAGCAACGTCCACTACCCCAGCGACTACGGATTCATCCCCCAGTCGTACTACGACGACGAGGACCCCTTCGACGTGCTGGTGCTCGTCGAGGACCAGACGTTCCCCGGTTGCATCGTCGAAGCGCGCCCCATCGCCCTGATGAAGATGGACGACGACGGTGAACAGGACGACAAGGTCATCGCCGTCCCGACCGAGGACCCCCGATTCGACCACGTCGAGGACCTCGACGACATCCCCCAGCAGACCATCGACGAGATAGACGAGTTCTTCTCGACCTACAAGAACCTCGAAGAGGGCAAGGAAGTCGAGACGCTAGGCTGGGAGGACAAGGCAGCCGCGAAAGACGCCATCGAACACGCACTCGACCTCTACGACGAGAAGTTCGCCTGAAACGAGCGCCCCCGCTGTGTCCACGCTCGACGCGACGATGCTCCACGGTTATGCGCCCGCCACAGCAGCATGTATTATGCGCATGGGTAATCTTTTGGGCGAGCGCGCCGTGGTCACTCGTATGAACGACACGCACCCCGGCCTCTATCACGTGACGGTCGTGCCGTCGAACTACGACGGCGACGAGGAGGCGTCGGCCGACCGGCGGACGGGTCGATAACCGGACCCATCGACGAACGCACCCCTTTTTGTCACCGCCGACGTTAGAGACGGTTAATGGCTCAGTGCGACGAGTGCGGCAGTCACGAGAACCTGCCGTATCAGTGTCGGCGCTGCGGCGGTACGTTCTGTGCGGAACACCGGTTACCCGAGAACCACGACTGCCCCGGCCTGAACGAGTGGAACGACCCGTCGGGCGTCTTCGACAGCGGCTTCGACGACAGCGTCCGCGACGAAGGCAAGAGTCGGAGCCTCGGCGACCGCATCGGATCGCTGACCGGCACGGGCGGTGTCCTCGGCTACTTCCGGGGCAACGTCGCGTACCTGTTTCTCGCGCTCATGTGGATCACCTTCGCCCTCCAGTTCCTCGTCGGCGGCCTGCTGGGACGCGGGGCGATGGAGACACTCTTCGTCCTGCGGTCGGATCGCCTGCTCTACGTCTGGACGTGGATCACGTCCATCTTCGCCCACGGCGGCCTCTACCACATCGCCGGCAACAGCATCGTGCTGTACTTCTTCGGCCCGCTCGTCGAGCGCTACACCGGGTCGAAACGCTTCGCCGCCCTGTTCATCGCGAGCGGCGTCCTCGCCGGCCTCGGCTTCGTCGTCGCGAGCATCGTCCTCGGGGCCACGGGCGTCTCCGTCGTCGGCGCGAGCGGCGCCATCTTCGCCGTCCTCGGCGTGCTGACCGTCCTCAACCCCAAGCTCCGCATCTACCTCTACTTCATCATCCCCATCCCGCTCTGGCTGTTCACCGCCGCCTTCGCCGTCATCTCGGTGCTGTTCTTCCTCCAACCACAGACCGCCTCGGCGGCCAATCAGGGCAACGTCGCCCACCTCGCCCACCTGATCGGCCTCGTGATCGGGCTGGCGTACGGTAAGCGGATCAAACGACCGAGTCGGGTGCCCGACCGACTGACGTTCGGAGGCGGTGGGGGACCGGGCGGTCCCGGCGGCCCCGGCGGCCCCGGTCGACGGCGGTGAGCGTGCCGTGATTCCCGCTCGCTCCGAGTTCGTCCCCGACCCGTCCCAGTCCCGCGAGGAGATGGAGGCGCTCCAGCGCGAGGTGGCCGCCGCCGCGACGTTCGTCGACGACTTCGCCTTCGACCCCGCGGCCGTCTCGGTCGGACAGGACGCCTCGCTCACAGGAGAGCGCCCCCTCGTCGCGGGCGTGGATCAGGCCTTCCTCGACGACGACCGGGCGGTCAGCGCCGTCGTCTGCCTGCGCGGCGGCGAGGTGGTGGAGCGCGCCCACGCCGTGACCGAACTCTCCATCCCCTACGTCCCCGGCCTACTCTCCTTCCGCGAGGGCGGACCGATCCTCGACGCGTTCGCGGCACTGGACGCCGAACCGGACCTCGTCGTCTTCGACGGCAGTGGCCGGATTCACTTCCGGCAGGCCGGCCTCGCCACCCACCTCGGCGTCGTCCTCGACGTGCCGAGCGTGGGGGTGGCGAAGAACCTCCTCTGTGGCCGGGTGGAGGGCGACGTGGACGGGCGTCCGGAGGGCTGGCGAGCACCGGTCGTCGCGAACGGACGGGTGGACGCCCCCGAGGGGACCGTCCTCGGCTACGCGTACCAGTCCCGCCAGTACGAATCGAACCCGGTCGTCAATCCGCTGTACGTCAGCCCGGGCCACCGCGTGAGCGCCGAGACGACGGTCGGCCTCGTCGAGCGGCTGTGTGCGGGCTACAAACTTCCGGAGCCGACGCGACTGGCGGACGCGTACGCCGACGAGTGCAAAGCGAAAGTGTAGCGGCGCTCCGCACGTGGGATCGTGTTCGTCGTGAGTCGACGCCGCTGGTTCGCCGGACCCGGGCGGCGAACCAGCGGTAAACAGTCACAACAAACACTCTTAAGCCACATCTCCGTCACCTCCCGGTAATGAGCGACGATCAGGAACTCGGTATCACCGAGTCGAAAGAACACAGCACGGGTGAGTGGTACGCCGAAGTCGTCCAGAAGGCCGGTCTGGCGAACTACGGCCCCGAGGGCATGAGCGGATTCATCGTGACGCGTCCGCGCGGGTACGCGCTGTGGGAGGCCGTCCAGAACGAACTCGACTCCCGCTTCAAGGCGACCGGCGTCCAGAACGCGTACTTCCCGATGCTCATCCCTGAGTCCTATCTGGAGCGCGAGAAAGACGTCGTCGAGGGGTTCGACCCCGAGGTGGCGTGGGTGACACAGGGTGGCTACGAGGAACTGGAGGAGCGCCTCGCGGTCCGTCCGACCAGCGAGAGCATCATCGCACCGTATCTGAGCCGGTGGATCCGGAGCTACCGTGACCTCCCGCTTCGGGTCAACCAGTGGTGTAGCGTGATTCGGTGGGAGGCCACGGAGACCAAACCGTTCTTCCGGACCAAGGAGTTCCTCTGGCAGGAAGGACACACCGCGCACGCCAGCGAGGAGGATGCGTGGTCGGAGACGACGACCCGCCTCGACCAGTACGAGGAGGTGTACGAGGACGTGCTCGCGATTCCCGTCCTCCGCGGGAAAAAACCGGAACACGACAAGTTCCCCGGCGCGGACACGACGACGACGGTGGAGGCGCTGATGCCCGACGGCAAGTCCGTGCAGGGGGCCACGAGCCACTACCTCGGACAGAGCTTCGCGGAGGCGTTCGACATCACCTACACCGCCGAAGACGAGGAGGAGCGGGTCGCCCACACCACGTCGTGGGGGCTGTCGTGGCGGGCGCTCGGCGCGCTCATCATGACCCACAGCGACGATCAGGGGCTCGTTCTGCCGCCGACGGTCGCCCCCGAACAGGTCGTGATCGTCCCTATCTGGCAGGACGAGACCAAGGCGGACGTGCTCGACTACGCCGAGGGGGTCGCCGACGACCTGCAGGAGGCAGGCGTGCGCGTCGAACTCGACGACCGCGACGAGCGCAACCCCGGCTTCAAGTTCAACGAGTGGGAGCTGAACGGCGTCCCCCTGCGGATCGAAATCGGGCCGAACGAGGTCGAGGAGGGGACGGCGACGCTCGTCCACCGACCCGACGGCGAGTCGGTGAACGAGGACCGCGCGGGCCTCGTCGACACCGTCCACGACCACCTCGACACCGTGTACGCCAAACTCTACGCGGCGGCGGCGGAGAATCTGGAAGGGGGCGTCCGCGAGGCGTCCGACCGCGCGGAGATTCTGGGCACCATCGGTCAGCACGGCGGCTACGTGAAGGCGCCGTGGTGCGGTGACGAGGGCTGCGAAAGTGAAATCAAAGACCAGATCGCCGCCGAGATCGTCCTCGTCCCCTTCGAGGGTGACGAGGAACCACGTTCCTCGAAGAGCGACACGGAGCCGATCCACGACGGCGAAGCCTGTGCCATCTGTGGCGACGAAGCCGAGGAGACGGCCTACTTCGCCAAGTCGTACTGAGTCACCGTCGAGTGCGTCTTATCCTCACGGTGGCACGAGAATCAGACGACAGACGAGTTTAGCGGCCCCACGTTCGACGAACGTGTGCTGACTGGGGAAGAAACGGGGGAGAATTAATCATTATACAAATTCGCTAAGGCCTTTGCCCGGCTTAGTATGATATATATTGCCTTGTATGTGATTAGTGAAGCCTTACGGTAACAGGGACAGGCTGATAAGTGGGAACATAGAAGGGGGGTTATGACCAAGCCGCGGAGAGACGCCCACGCCGATCAGCGGGGGCTGGCTGACCCCACCGACGAGCGATCAAACTGTGGCGTAGGCGTCGTACTCGACCTCGACGGCGGCGACTCCCATCAGACGGTCGCCGACGGTATCGACCTGCTCATCAACCTCGAACACCGTGGGACGACGGGTGCCGAGGAAGCCACCGGCGACGGCGCCGGCATCATGATCCAGCGGCCGGACGAGTTCTTCGAGGCCATCGTCGACGCCGACCTCCCCGACACGTACGCCGTCGGCTCGGTGTTCATGCCGCAGGACGGCGCGGCCCGGCAGGGCCTCATGACCATCTTCGAGCGGACGCTGGCCGAACACGGCCTCGACGTGTTCCACTGGCGGGACGTGCCCACGGACAACTCCGAACTCGGGCAGACGGCGCTCGACTCCGAACCCAACGTCTACCAGCCGTTCGTCCAGCCCACCGAGGGAATGGGCGACGACGCGTTCGACCGCGCGCTCTACGTCGCCCGCCGAGCGGTCGAGAACGCCATCGAGGAACTCGACTCGGCCGGGGCCGGGCGGTTCTACATCTGTTCACTCGACCGCAAGACCCTCGTCTACAAGGGTCTGCTCAAGGCGACGCAGCTGCCGACCTACTACCCCGACCTCGTCGACGAGCGCGTCAAGTCGACGCTCGTGCTCGTCCACGCCCGCTTCTCGACGAACACGCTCGGCGCGTGGCATCTCGCGCACCCCTACCGCAACATCATCCACAACGGCGAGTTCAACACCATCCGCGGGAACATCAACTGGATGCGGGCCCGCGAGACGGACCTCGAACACCCCGACTTCGGCGACGACATCGACACGCTGAAGCCGATCATCAACGACCCGAACCAGTCCGACACCGCCTCCGTCGACAACGCGCTCGAACTCCTCGTGCAGGGCGGTCGCGACCTTCCGCACGCCCTCCGGATGCTCATCCCCGAAGCGTTCCGCAAGAACGACGAGATGAGCCAGGACCGCAAGGACTTCTACGACTACCACGCGAGCCTCGTCGAGCCGTGGGACGGCCCGGCGCTCGTCGTCGGCACCGACGGCGAGCAGGTCGCCGCCGCGCTCGACCGCAACGGGCTCCGCCCCTGCCGGTACGACGTGACTCAGGACGGCCGCCTCATCATGGCCAGCGAGGCCGGCGCACTCGACATCGACCCCTCGGACATCGAGGAGCGCCACCGGCTCCAACCCGGGCAGTTGCTCGTCGCAGACCCCGAACGCGGCGAAGTCGTCCCCGACGAAGAGGTGTTCGCCGACCTCACGGACGAGAAGTACGGGGAGTGGGTCGAACGGGAGCAGCGGCACCTCGGCGAGTCAGCCCAGACAGACTACGAACCCCGCGACGAGGTGGAGTCACTCCGCGCCCAGCAGGCCGCCTTCGGCTACACGTACGACCAGCTGGACCACCTCATCGAGCCGATGGCCAAGGAGGGGAAAGACCCCGTCGGCTCGATGGGCGACGACACGCCGCTCTCCGTCCTCTCCGATTTCAACCGACCGCTGTTTACCTACTTCAAACAGCTGTTCGCGCAGGTGTCGAACCCGCCAATCGACTACATCCGCGAGGAACTGGTGACGAGCCTCGAGTCGCGGCTCGGCCCCCAGCGAAACCTCCTCGACGAGACGCCGGAACACGCCCGTCAGCTCGTCGTCGATTCGCCGGTCCTGACCGACACCCAGACGGCCGAGATCAAGGACCTCGACGGCGAGTTCAGCTCGGCCGTCGTCGACATGACCTACGAGAAGGGGGGCGACCTCGAAGACGCCGTCGAACGTCTGCGCACCGACGCCCGCGAGGTCATCGAAGACGGCGCGGACATCGTCGTCCTCTCCGACCGGAACACCGGCCCGGAGCGCGTGCCGATCCCCAGCCTGCTCGCGACCGGCGGTGTCCATCACGCCCTCGTACGGAACGGCCTCCGCAACCACGCTGGCCTCGTCATCGAATCCGGCGACCCCCGCGAAGTCCACCACCTCGCCACGCTCGTCGGCTACGGCGCCGACGCGGTCAACCCCTACCTCGCCTACCAGACCATCTGTGACATCGTCGCTGGCCCCGACGGCGCCGACGAGTCCGAAGCCATCTCCCACTACAAGAAAGCCCTCGAGGACGGCCTGCTGAAGACGATGGCGAAGATGGGCATCTCCACGGTGGAGAGCTACCAAGGCGCACAGATCTTCGAGGCGGTCGGGCTCTCCTCCGACTTCGTCCGCGAGTACTTCGAAGGGACGGAGATTCGGACGGAAGGTATCGGCATCCCCGAGCTCGAAGACGATCTCGTGACGCGTCACGCCGTCGCCTACGGCACCGATCCGGAACTCGAACGCCAAGGCGAGTACGAACACCGTTCGAACGGCATCCACCACCAGTGGAATCCGAAGACGGTCGGGACGCTCCAGCAGGCAGTTCGCTCCGGAAGCTACGAGAAGTATCAGGAGTTCGCGGACCTGATCAACGACCAGCGTGAGGAACTCCACACCCTCCGAGGGCTGCTGGAGTTCGACAGTGACCGGGACCCCGTCCCTCTCGACGAGGTCGAGCCGGTTCACGAGATCGTGAAACGCTTCTCGACGGCCGCCATGTCGCTCGGGTCCCTCTCGCCCGAGGCCCACGAGACCAACTCCATCGCGATGAACCGCATCGGCGGCAAGTCCAACACGGGCGAGGGTGGCGAACCCCCCGAGCGGTTCGGCACCGAGAAGGAGTGCAACATCAAGCAGGTCGCCTCCGGCCGGTTCGGCGTCACGTCGAACTACCTCTCCTCGGCGGAGGAACTCCAGATCAAGATGGCGCAGGGCTCCAAGCCCGGCGAGGGTGGTCACCTCCCCGGCAAGAAGGTAAACGAGATGATCGCCCACGTCCGTTACTCGACGCCGGGCGTCGGCCTCATCTCTCCCCCGCCGCTCCACGACATCTACTCCATCGAGGACCTCAAACAGCTGATTCACGACCTGAAGACGGCCAATCCCGAGGCCGACATCAACGTGAAACTCGTCGCGGAGGCGGGCATCGGCACCATCGCCGCCGGCGTCGCGAAGGCCAACGCCGACGTGGTCCACATCTCGGGCCACTCCGGCGGCACCGGCGCGTCGCCGAAAACGTCGATCAAGAACGCCGGCCTACCGTGGGAACTCGGCCTCGCCGAGGCCAACCAGATGCTCCGCGCGACTGGGCTTCGCGACCGCATCCGCATCTCCACCGACGGCGGGATGATGACGGGCCGTGACGTGGCCGTCGCCGCGCTCCTCGGCGCCGAGGAGTACGTCTTCGGCACCTCAAGCCTCATCACCTCGGGCTGTGTGATGGCCCGCATCTGTCACACCAACAACTGCCCGACGGGCGTCGCCACGCAGGACGAGGACCTCCGCGAGCGCTTCTCCGGGCAGCCGGATCACGTCATCAACTACATGGCGTTCCTCGCGCAGGAACTGCGCGAAATCATGGCCGAGCTCGGCTTCCGGACGGTCGACGAGATGATCGGCCGGCCCGGCCTCCTCGATCAGACCGAGACGGATCACCCGAAGGCCAAACATCTCGACCTCTCGGCCATCATCGCCGAACCCGAAGGCGGGGCACGCCACAAGGTCCGCGAACAGAAACACGCGGACGTAGAGAATCACCTCGATCACGACCTGATCGGTGAGGCGTCCGACGCCATCGAGGAGGGCGAACCCATCCACCTGCGGCAGGACATCTCGAATCAGGATCGCGCCGTGGGCGCCATGCTCTCGAACCGCATCTCGCGACGCTACGGCGAGAGCGGCCTGCCCGAGGACACCATCTCCTGCACGTTCGACGGCATCGCCGGCCAGAGCTTCGGCGCCTTCCTCGCTAACGGCGTGACGATGGAGCTCGTCGGCGCCGCCAACGACTACGTCGGCAAGGGCCTCTCCGGCGGCAAGGTGATCGTCCGGACGCCCGAGACGGCCGCCTACGAGCCCGAGGAGAACATCCTCGTCGGTAACGTCTGTCTCTACGGCGCCACGCAGGGCGAACTCTACGTCAACGGCCTCGCCGGCGAGCGTTTCGCCGTCCGCAACAGCGGCGTGAAAGCCGTCGTCGAGGGCGTCGGCGACCACGGCTGTGAGTACATGACCGGTGGCGTCGTCGCCGTCCTCGGCGAGACGGGGCGGAACTTCGCGGCCGGGATGTCCGGCGGGGTCGCCTACGTCTACGATCCCGACGGCGACTTCGAAGGCCGCGTCAACAAGGGCATGGTGACCATCCACGACGACCTCGAAGAGTCCGACGAGGCCATGCTTCGACGCATGGTCGAGAATCACGCCGAGTACACCGACAGCGACCGCGCGCAGGCGCTGCTCGACGACTGGGGCTCCGAAGTGCGGAACTTCACGAAGGTGATGCCAGACGCCTACGCCGAGGTCATCGCCGAGGAGAGCCGCGAGGACGTGCGCAACGACCTCCCCGAACCCGCGTCGGCGGTCGGTGGCGCCGAAGTCGGCGCCGGAACGGTCCAGACCGGCGACGACTGATACCTCTGGCGCGATTCGGCACTCCACGTGTCGAATCGAGTCGCGTCCGAGAGGATGGACGGCCGGCTACGCGGCCACCGAACAGCCAGCGAAAACGAACGGATCTCCGACGCTACGCGTCGTCCGTATCCTGATTCTGTGCGTCGATCCCCGGCACTTCCGCTTCGAGCCACTCGCGGAACCACTTCACCCGTTTTAGCCGTTGGTGGGCGACGCTCTCGGCGGCGTCGCTCTCGACCCGACGAGCGGCGTCACGGCCGCGTTCGAGGACGCGGTCGATCATCTCGCCGGCGTCCATGTGCGTCCGCGACTCGTAGCCCATCCGGAGGAGCATCAGCACGGCGCCGTTCGCGCCGATCTTGTCGAGGATGTCGGCCTCGATGAGACACTGCGTCTCGAGCGATACGTCGCCGAGCGACCCCTGATACGAATGCTCGCGGATGGCCTGTGTCACCTGATCGACGAACGACTGGGGGTAGTCGCCCCGGGTGGTGAGATACTCGCGCGCGACGCGTGCCCCCTCGTCGGCGTGGCGTTCCTGCTCGGCTTCGAGTTTCGCGATGTCGTGAAACAGCGCGGCCACACGAACGACATCGGTATCGGCGCCCTCGCGGCGCGCGATGTCCGTCGCGAGTTCGACGACGTTGAGCGTGTGGTTGAATCGGTACTCGGCGCTGTGCCACGGATACCAGCGCATCCGGCCGCCGTCCTCCTCGCTCTCGACGCTCGCGGCGAGATAATCCGAGACGAACTGTTTCATCTCCTCGAACTCCGCGTCCGGTACGGCGGACTCTTTTATTTCAACCCCCACGGTCCCACCTCCGTTGCGTTCGTGTTGCTTTCATTGTCGAAAAAAGGGGTGTTCGACTATTAGGCGTTACGACAGTCAGACGGAGCCGATAGAGACCAAGACGAGCACCCCGTAGAGGTACAGCAACCCCAGAATGACGTTTCGTTTCGGCGCCCGTGGGCGCATTCCGGGGAGTTTGAGCAGCCACGCACCGGTGGCGATCAGTGGAGGGAGCCACCACTGCTCGCGGACGGCCCGTCGGCATCGGCGGACAACACGGGAAAGCTGGACGCTACCGAGCGTCATTGTGACCCGCCGTCGGAGGAATCAGACCCATCGTCGGTACTGGATGAATCGGTGTCGCCGTCCGACGTGGAACTGTCGCCGCTCGAAGAGTCGTCCGTCGAATCGTCGCTGGTGTCCGAGGTGGAGTCGTCCGTCGAATCGTCCGTCGAATCGTCGCTGGTGTCCGAGGTGGAATCGTCCGTCGAATCGTCCGTGGTGGAATCATCCGTCGAATCGTCGCTGGAGTCTGAGGTGGAATCGTCCGTGGAGGAATCATCCGTGGTGGAGTCGTCCGTGGTGGAGTCGTCCGTGGTAGAGTCGTCCGACGTGGAATCATCCGTCGAGTCGTCCGTGGTGTCCGTCGAGTCGTCCGTCGAGTCGTCCGTGGTGTCCGTCGAGTCGCCCGTGGTGTCCGTCGAGTCGTCCGTGGTGTCCGTCGAATCGTCCGTCGAGTCGTCCGTGGTGTCCGTCGAATCGTCCGTCGAATCGTCCGTGGTGTCCGTCGAATCGTCCGTCGAATCGTCCGTGGTGTCCGTCGAATCGTCCGTCGAATCGTCCGTCGAGTCGTCCGTGGTGTCCGTCGAATCGTCCGTGGTGTCCGTCGAATCGTCCGTCGAATCGTCCGTCGAATCGTCCGTCGAATCGTCCGTGGTGTCCGTCGAATCGTCGCCGGTATCCGAGTCGTCCGTCGAGTCGTCCGACGTGGCATCCTCGCTCGTCGAGTCGTCCGACGTGGAGTCATCCGTGGTGGAATCATCCGTCGAGTCGTCCGACGTGGCATCATCGCTCGTCGAATCGTCGCCGGCGTCCGAGTCATCCGACGAGTCGTCCGTCGAATCGTCCGTCGAATCACTCGACGAATCATCCGTCGAGTCGTCCGTCGTGGAGTCCTCGGTCGAATCGTCGGTGTCAGTCGCGTCATCCGTCGAGTCGTCCGTCGAGTCGTCCGTCGAGTCGTCCGTCGAGTCGTCCGTCGAGTCGTCCGTCGAGTCGTCCGTCGAGTCCTCGGTGGGGTCGTCCGTCGTGGAGTCCTCGGTCGAATCGTCGGTGTCAGTCGAGTCATCCGTCGAGTCGTCCGACGTGGCATCATCGCTCGTCGAATCGTCCGACGTGGCATCATCACTCGTCGAATCGTCCGACGTGGCATCATCACTCGTCGAATCGTCGCCGGCGTCCGAGTCATCCGACGAGTCGTCCGTGCTCGACTCGTCAGTTCCGGAGTCACCCGACTCGGTGTCGTCGCCCGTTTCGTCGTCCGAACTGTCATCGGACGAATCACTCTCGTCGTCCACCGCGCCGTCGTCGGCGCCACTGGAGCCGGAGTCGCTGTCGCCGGTGTCGGACGCGGACCCACCGGAGTCAGTCGCGCCGTCGTCCGAGCCATCGCCAGCTCCGGATCCGCCCGAGCTGGAACTGGTGGACTGATCGCCCGACTCGGTGGGCGCCGGAGTCGACGTCGGCGTTGGCGTCGATGTCGGCGTCGGCGTCGGCGTCGCGGTCCCGTTGTCGGTAGATGTCGTCGCGGTCCCGTTACTCGCCGTGCCGTTCGTCGGATCGACGTTCGTGACGGGCTGGGGCTGGGTCTCGTTGGGCACGAACACGGCGAACGGACTGAACCCGGTCGTGACGGCGTCGAGCCGGACCGTGCGCTCGGTGTGCCTGCCCACGGTGGTCTCGAGGAACAGCCACTTTCCGGTGGTCTCGTCTTGGTGACCGATGGTCGCCTCGGCCGGTGAGATGTCCCCGAACCAGAAGGGCGCGAGCCAGAACGACACCTTCGCACAGCCGCCGTTGCCAGCCACGTGGAACTGCTTGAGTTTCTTCTGGTCGTCAGGATCGGGCATCACGCCCGTCGCGCGCGCCGACTCGGCCTGCTGGCAGGGGATCGGCTTGACCTGATACATCCCGTTCGAGTACTGTGCCTCGACGGTCAGACTCCCCGATGTCGACTCCGCGTCGGACAGCACCGTGTACGTCGCGCCGCCGGATGCCGAGGCGACGACGACGAACGCGAGGAGGAGTGTGACGACGGTCGTCCACTCGAGATCGGGATCGAGGAGAGACATTAGCGCTCACCCCCCAGTAGCGAGGTTCCGGGTCCCGTGAACGAGTGGGGGAAGGAACCACCGGAGCCCTTCTTATCGTTGTCGCGCTTGCCAGTGTCGGTTCGGGAGTCTTTACACTCCCAGCCACCAGACCCGTTCTCGTCCGGGAAGTCGTACTTGCAGCCGTAGCTGTCGGGACACGGGAGTGTATTGGTCCGGTCGGTCCCGGAGTACGAGTTCCCCTCCTGATCGTACGTCGTCCCGTCGCCGACCGTGAGCGAAAACTGGCCGCTTCGGGAACTGACGTCGAACACGTCTAGGTTGGTGCCGTATTTGATGACGATGGTGTCGATGGAAGTGGGGAGGCTTCGAACTACGAGCGTCCGTTCGTCGTCGCTCCGCTCGAAGTCGATATCGCGATTGGAGAACTCCTCCGAGCTACAGAACGCGACCCAACTGATCCCGAACGTCTTGTCCGGCTTCCCACCCGTACCGCCGCAGTCGCCGGGGCATTGCCAGTCGGGAGCGATGGAGTCCGTATTCATGACGTGTCGTGATTGGGTGGCGTAGAAGTCGAAGTCGAAGTCGACGTTGGTGTCGTCTCGCAGTCCATCACGGAGTTCCCACTCGACGACCAGCTCCCACGTGTCCGTGGGGTCGAGTTCGCCGAGATTGGTCCCCTCGCCAAACTGCTCGCGTGCCTCTCGAAGCGACAGGTAGTCGCTGGAGAGCCACTGATCGACGGTTCCGTCGCCGTCGGTATCGACACCGAAGTGCACGAACAGTGCCTCTTCGACCGGGTCACACTGAGCGCACTTCGTCCGAAACCAGAGATAGGACGGGTTGTCCGAAACCGAGAGCGTGACCGTCTCGGTCCCACTGTCACCCTCCGACGCCGTACCGAAACTCGAATCGTTCCCCCACGACGGCTCGGTGTCGAGGTCAAGGATACCGGCAGTCATCGCCGAATCGACGACTTCCGAATCGTGCATCATCGCCGCGGTGCCGCTCCCGGCCGACGCCGCAGCTCCGGCGGTCGCCACCGCCCAAAGGAGCTTCCGGCGCGACAAGTCACGGCGGTCGGTCACGTCTCATCACCACCCGTCGTCGACGAACTGTCACCGGTCGACCGCCGATCCGCTTCGGCAGCCTCAGTCGAGTCGACTCCCGTGACCGACCCACCGTCGGTTTCGGGAGCGGCCCGGTGCAGGTACAGCGCATCGTCTTGGGCCATGTAGTACGTGTCCTGATCTTCGTCGTAGATGACCCAGTCGTCGCGGTCGAGCGCCATCTGGACCAGCGATTCGACCGAATCCAGCGGAATCGTGGTTCGCTCGCCGATTCGCGCCGGAAGCTCGCCCCGCCGGACGACGCCCTCGACCGAACGAGCCGCTGCCTCGGTCGAATCAGTCCCCGACCCACGACTAGCCAGATAGATCACGAGGCAGAACAGGAACGCGATGGTCGTCGCGGTCGCGACGGCTATCGCCCACGCCTCCCGCACCGTGTACGCAACGTACCCACTGTACGGAACGTACAGCCCGAACAGGAGCAAGAGCAGTTGCAAGCTCGAACGGGTGAGCGTGAATCCTTCATCCTCGTCGGAGTCAGCGTCGTCAGCGGTGCCGACACCGGCATCGGCGGCCGTCGTAGCAGCTGGCGCGACCGACGAGCCGTCGGCTGCCGCCGTGCCGGCCGTTTCTGGCTCACGAATGTCTTTCGCCATCTCCCAGAGTTCCGAGAGTACGAACAGGACCATCGGCGTGAGCACGAGCGCGAGGAAGCCGACCTGCGTGTTGGCGAACTGAATCACGTGGCCAATAAACGGAATCACGAAGACGACTTCACCCACCACCCGCTCCTGTGGGACAGTGCCACGATCACGTTCCTCGTTAGCATCGCCTTTGGTGACGTAGGCGACACCGTCCTCAGTCTGCTGTTTCTCGACCACGCGGTGGGTCGTCGGCGTGTCGCTTCCGGACCGTTGGAACGTGATGATGTCCCGTTCTTCGATCTCCGAGGCCGGTACCTCTCGGACGATGACCGCGTCACCCGGACTCATCTTCGGCTCCATACTGCCGGAGAGGACGACGAGCCCGTGGTCCGCCCCGACGACACTCGGGACCGCGTAAACGACGAACGGGGCGACGACGGCGAGCAACACGAGCACTATCACCGCATTCATCGCTAGGCGTAGCGGATCCCCGTCCGGCTTCAGGTTCACGTCTGCCACCTCCGTTCGCGTCGCTGCCCGACCATCGTCACAGTCGCCCCCCGAGGTGACTCAACCACTCGTCGTTTGCCCCCGTTGCGTCCATCACCACTATCGAGTAGTGTACCGGCCTTAGTTATCCGCTGCTTTGACACGACTCGCCGGCAGGTAAGCGGAGCCTGAAGGGGGTTCTGGTGGTGAAGTAGGTCACACGAGACAGGCGTAGCTCCAAAGACCACGAATCGACCGACTGAACCCGCACTACCGGGGCGTGAGCGAGCGTCTAATGACCCATTAACCCCAGATTTCGACATGGTTACCCCTCCGGACACGGTCGTGGGTCGAAGACGACTTGGAACGTGGCCGAATCCCCCTGAATGATGTTGCCGACGCTCTCCGGAATCCGCCACTGGAACGAGACGTACACCTCGTCACCCGGGGAGAGACACGTGTCACCGTCGATAGAAATCTGGTAGCCTCCCGTGTTCGCAGCGGCGTCACCGCCGATCCCGCCCTCCGCGGGATCGCGTGACACCTCACGGAGACTCCCCTCCGCGACCGTCTCGTCGCCGATGATCGGCAGGGGTTCGAGTTCGCCATTGCCGGTGAAGATGCCTTCGTCGATCCAGACGGAGATTTCCGTCTTGTCGTCGAGTTCGCCTTCGGACGAATCCGGATCGTCGCCAGCGTCCCGTTCGGGCTCGTTCACCCCGTTTTCGGACGTGTCGGAGAGCCGAAAGAGGAGATACAGCTGTGCGTTCTCCGTCGGTGTGTCCCGCTCGAGCAACTCGACCCGCATCGTCACCGAACCGCTATCGCCCGGCACCACCGCCTCGTCGACGATCAGCCCGACGCCACCCGTCTGCCCTTCCGTGTCCGTGGTGAGCCCGGTATCTTCCTGCACCTGCCCGTTCACGATCTCGCGCCACGAGAGCGCGATCCGTGGCGGCGCCTGCGTGAACCCGGTGGGCTGTGCGTACGTCCCGTTCACCGTCCGCTGGTTCATGTCGACCGTCCCGAAGGCGGCACCGGCGCGGTCCGCGCCGAGATAGAGAGCACCTGCACTCCCAACTGCGGCGAGAATCCGCCGCCGGGTGAGCGAATTGAGGGGCATCTGAGAGACCCGCCGACGGATTCGAACCGTCGCACTGGCGACCTGCGCGGGCGAAGGGATGGAGAGCGAGGTCTCCCCTTGGCCTTGGCTAGACCTCTTCGCTGTTCATGCCGCTGCCGTCGTTGTGGCGGCACTGCTCGGTGTAGAACCCGATGTCGAACGAGACGCCGTCGGACTGGAGTTCGTTCGCGTGATCGACCGGAAGCCACCACGAGAGACCGAAGCAGTGGGTGGCACTAGCAGCGAAACAGTTCCGACCGGAGCCGCCGCCTTGCTCCGCAGGAAACTCACCGTCGAGCGGGATGCCACGGCCGTCGTTGGCGGTGAGTGCGGTCGCGAGCTCCCCGAGCGTGCCGGAGAAGAGAATCTCCTCACACCCGTTGACGCCTGCGGTGATGTCACCGGCAATCGTCTGGGAGAGGTCGACGAGACTCGGGAAGTCGTCGGGGTCGTAGAAGAACCCGCTCTGGGCCGCATCCGGATCGCCGTCAGTGCCGGCGATGGAGGCGCGCAGGAAGTTGTCCGCAGGTGGCGTGAGACCGATGCCGGCGACGCGGATGACGGTGCCGGCATTCTGGATGTCCGTGGCGACGCCTGCACTCTCGTCCTGTTCGTCCTGAGAAGAGGTGCCATCGGCGTTGCCTTGGGGATACGTCGCAGAGGTGTAGGTGTTCCCGGTGGGGGGGAGCGGGCCACCCTCGTTCTCCTCGACGGTGTACGGGACGGTCGGGCCGCTTCCGACGTAGTCGGGGAGGCCGTCGGTGACCACCAGAATCACCTTCTTCGCTCCCGAACGGCCCTGATCTTCGAGCACCTGATTCGCCAGATCGAGAGCGTACGGGAGTGGCGTGTTGCCGTTCCCTTGGTTGGGGAGGAACTCGCCGAGATCGGGGCCGCCGGTGTCGTCCGGATCGAACTGCGAGAGCGGTCCCAGACCAGCGCGCAGGGCCGGCCGCGGGAAGACGCCGGTTCCGGACGGGTCCACGTTGTCGGGGTCGCCCGGCCCGTTGAAGGTCAGGAAGCCTGCCCGAACCTGGTCTCCCTCCGTCGAGGCTTCGAGGGCAGTGATGAACTCGTTTCCAGCATCCCTGAGGAGCTCCGCCTCCGAAGGGTTGGCCTCGTTGGTCTCACCGGGACCACCGGGTTCCTCGTCTAGGTCCCCGTTGATGCTGTTGGACGTGTCCGCGACGATCATCAGATCGATCAGCTCGTCGCAGGTGAAGAGGTTGTCACAGTCGTCGTACCAGAGGGCAGTCTGGATACTGTCGACGAGTTCGACCTCTCCACCGGGCCCGTCTTCGTCGGGGTCGTCGAGTTCGGGCTCGGTGAACCCGTTCTCGCTCGCCTCCAGACCGCCCGGCATGTTCATCCACAGGTAGCCGGGGTTGTCACAGAGGTGCGTACTGAACGTGATCTCGCCGAAGTCGCCCGGCTTCACGTCCTGCAGGTTGATCATCGGTGCCGGCGAGCCATCGTCGAGACGCGTATCTTCGTTGTCCGTCCGTCCCAGCGGATCGCTGTCCGGATCGAGTCCATCGTCGTTGGCGCCCACATCCGCGAGGTAGTCACAGGGCGGCCGGTCGTCCATCTCCTCGATGGGGAACTCCGCGATGCCGTCGTTGTTCGAGTCGGGGTACGCTTCGATGGACGTGTTGTCCATGAAGTCGTCGACGTACGCCTCGGGCACCCAGATGAGTGGGTCCTGACCGTTGTCGAACCCCTGCGTTCCGGGCGGGAACGGGCGGTACATATTGGGATTCTCGGGGCGTTCCATCAGCACCTCGAATTCACCGACGCCATCGTCACCTTCACCGTCGCCACCGTCGTTCTCTTCTCGGTCGTCGTTCTCGTCCGCGGACCAGTCGGAGTAGTGCTCCTCCCAGTCCACCTTGAGGTCCAGCTCGCCCGCGACGAGCCGGTTGTTCTCGAACGTTTCCTGATCGCTGAAGTACGCGGACGTGCCGAGTCCGGCCCCAGCCGACGCCACGCCGATGCTGCCGAGTGCGGCGAGCGCCTTCCGCCGTGAGAGTTCGAAATCGTTGTCTGACATGGTTTCGTGTTTTCGTTCGGCCGCTGTGAGGCAGCCTCGCTCCCCATCCCGGGGAAGCCCACCGGCGGAGTCGAACCGCCGTGACACGACGATGTCGTGCCACGTGCCTCCGGCGAAGCCGGAGACGCCGTGCTCCAAGTGGGTGAGTCGAACGCGAGCGATTAGCTCGGCGTCTCCGCGTCGTCGTCGACTTGGTCCCCGAGACCCTCGTTGTTCATGCCGCTGCCGTCGTTGTGGCGGCACTGCTCGGTGTAGAAGCCGAGATCGAACGTCGCGCTGTCGGACTGGATCTCGTTGCCGTGGTCGATGGGCACCCACCACGCGAACGCGAGCGAGTGCATGGTGTTCGCCTCGAAACACCCCTGATCGCCGGTACCGCCACCGGCTTCGGCGTTCATGTTGCCGTTGAGTTCGTACCCGGCCGATCCGTCACTGACCAGACCCAGAATGTTACGGAGCGAGTCCGTATGGAGCATCACGCCGCCCTCGTCGCCGTTCTGGTAGTTGTTGCCGTCGTCGACCCAGACCGCTGCTTGCACGACGTCGAGGAGTTCGACCTGATCCTCCTCGCTGTCCTCGCTCGCCGGCCGCGGTTCGGTCTCCTCTTCGTCGGGGTCGTCGGCCTCCGGTTCGGTGATCCCGTTCTCGCTCTCGCTGATGACGCTGCCGTTCAGCCAGACGTAGCCGGGGTTATCACACAGGACGAAGTCGAACGTCACTTCGCCGAAGTCGCCCGGCTTCACGTCGTCCAGTTCGATTACCGGCTTCGGTGCGTCGTCCGCCTGAGCGTTCGCGACGAGGGCTCCCGAACCGTTGTCGACACATTCGACGGGGCCCTGATCGTCGACGCCGTCGCCATCGGTGTCACCGGCGTTCGGATAGACGCCCGTCTGCGTGTTGGTGAGGAACTGGTCGGGGTCGTCCACGGCGATGAGCCACGCGTCGTCCGCGGGCAGGCCCGTGTATTGCGTGCCGTCCACCGTGGGCAGCTCACCCGCACTCCCGGTCTCGTTGGGGCCGCCGTCGTACATGATCACGTCGACGCCGTCGCCCTCGTCCGGGCTCCAGTCCGAGTAGTGCGCCGTGTACCCGACGCCCATGTCGAGCGTGCCGGCCACGAGCTGGTTGTTCTCGAACGTTTCCTGATCGCTGAAGTATGCGCTCGTGCCGAGACCAGCGCCAGCCGAGGCGACGCCGATGGTGCCGAGGGCGGCCAGTGCCTTCCGCCGTGATATGTCGAATCGTTCGTCCGTCATGGTGTGTTTCCCCCGTGAGGGGATGCCCACCGACGGAGTCGAACCGTCGTCGCGACCAGCGTGGGTGTTCCGACACCTCTACTCATAACACCCACCCCCATAGCTAATCACCAATTCTCTCACATAACGACGCACTAAGCAGCGTAAGGGTACGATTACCTGCGTCGGGAGGGGTGGGCCGATAGTCGTCCGCGTACGTACCCGCGCGTTAACCAGTTATTAACCGTCGAGACAGCCCGAAACCCCGGAATTCTCGGGTTAATTGAGCCGGATAATTTCGGGTTAGCCGCGGGTTCAGGCTCGGCCGTCTCCGGAGAAAGCTCCTGATAACTATCCCCTCTTGTCGTGTTGGTGTGGCTGACCCGGTCGCCACACATGAACATTGGACTGCTCCAGACCGACGACGTACTTCCCGAAACGGATATCCACGATATTCTTCGAAACGACCGACGGAGGAACGTCATCAAGTGCCTTCAGGATCGGGGGCGCGAGGTGTCGCTCCGCGATCTCGCGGAACACATCGCCGAAATCGAGACGAACGAGTCGCCGCCGCCGAGCAACATCCGAGACAGCGTGTACGTCTCGCTCCACCAGACCCACCTGCCGAAACTCGACGACGCAGGCATCGTCGACTACGACAGCGACCGGAAGACGATCATCCTCCGGAAGTCCGCCCGGCAAGTCGATCTGTATATGGAAGTCGTCACCCGCTACGGCGTCACGTGGGCGACTTACTATCGGGCAATCGGGACGATTTCACTTCTCAGTATCGTTCTCGCATCTACCAACACACCACTGGTATCGGCAATCGATCCACTGCTCTGGGCGAGCTTCTTCCTCATCGTCATCGCCGTGTCCACGCTCTACCAGTTCTGGTCGCGCCGATGGCTCTACCTACAACAGTTATTGTGACCCTGAAAGGCAGCGAAATCGCTCAGGGCAGGCTATCTCTCGCGATATATTTTCACATTCCTCCCGCGAACGAAAATTTTGAGCGGTAGAAAACGTCCCCTACAGGCCTAACAGAATCCGATCTCGAATGGACATGACAACTGTCCCCAATTATCACTGCAGATATTGCCGAGCCAATGTTTATCTCCACTGCGCCCACATTCGAACACGAATCCATGAGTGAGAGTCAGAGTGAATGGACCGAAGCACCCCCCCTCCCCTCGAAAGTGGAGCGGTCCGCACCGTACATGGCCGACCAGCTCGGCCGCGGCTTCCTCCACCACGACCGTCGAGAGCGGGACGCGGCGATCGAAGCGTTCACCAAGGTCGACGTGCTGCAGTTCCAGCATCTCGACGAGGTGGAAGCGCGCAAGGCCGCGGAAGGCTACGTCGACGCACTGTGGGCCAAAGACGAAGTAGAGGACTCGTGTCGGAACCCCGACGACGGAGAGATAGACGCCGACCGTCTCGCAGAGGCGGACTGGTCCGCAGTCGAAGAGGGGTTCGAGCGTCGAGCCGAAGTGGTGGGAATCGACACGGAGTACGCGTCCTTGACGACCGAGGCGTGGATCAAACACAAGATTGGCGGCGATTACTGGACGCCCATGATGAACGCGCAGATGCTCGAACTCCGCGTCGCGTTACAGGACCCGGAATACCCCGACAAGCCACGATACGGGCAGAGCGGGTTCGGTGCCGAGCCGACGCGGTACGCACTCGGCGTCGAACTACACGACACGCGTCAGTACGAGCAGGGCCGAGAAACGATGACCCCCTACTTCCAGCGGATTCTCGACGCACACGAGCAGGAGCGATAACGCCGAGCCGGGCAGGTGACGGTCCTATCGTCTCACTCTGCCGCCATCGCTCGGGGGGAAAACTGGGCCTCGAACACCCGGGCACCGCACTCCTCACAGGTGGCGGCGATGACATCTATCGACCGACAACACGACTCGACGGTTTCCTCTCCCAGCGTTACCGATCCCTCGCACACCGGACACCGCTCCAGCCACAGCCGTAGCGCCCCGAGGATCTCCGTCCGCTCGTCGAAGCCCAGCCGGTGCCACGCCGGATGCCGCTCCCTGAGTTCGTCCTCGGCGGCGATGTCGGCCAGATAGGCCGCCCGTGACTCCCACTGCCCGACGCGCGTATCGTCGATGTACGCCTCGTACGCGTCGCCGTAAGACTGGACACGAACCCGGTCGGGGTCGATGTCGAGTCCCTCGAACAGGACCGCGACACTGTCGTCCTCGTTGCCCCGTTCGCGGTGGATTTCGATGCGGTCGTACCACGCCTCGCGGAACGCATCTGTGAGACAGAGATCAGTCCCGTCTCGACACTCCTCGACTGCGTCGACATCGAGCAGGAACGCTTCGATATCGGCGTCGTTCTCGACCGCCGGTGGCTCTGGGAGTTCGTGTTTGTCGAACAGTTTCAGCACGGAGTCGGGGAAGTATCGCTTCGTCAGCGTCGGCGTCCCGGGGACCAGATAACCCCGCAGATAGATCGCGGCGACGGACGCCACGAACACGACGACCGCCGCCGGCGGGGAGACGACCGCCACGAGGCTGCTGACGACGGCGGCGATCACCAAGTTGACGGCCGTACACGGTACGCAACGATTCTCCCCGGTGTACTCCGGCTGACGGAGACTGTGCACGCGTTCACTGAAAGCCATGAATCGGTCGTATGGAGTATCGCGCCGCTCATAGATAATTGCTCGTTAACGACAGTATGGCCGTCGTTTCTCGGCGGGCGGTCAGAGGGTTACGGTGCCGCCCGACTGCACCATGCGTTCGGTAACTTCGACGGCCTCCTCCTGTCCGATCCGGTACGTCCCAGGGTTGGCGACCGTCACCTCGAACGTGCCGTCCTCGACCGACGCCCGACGAACGTACTCGAAGTCGTCGCCGGGGATCGACACCTCGGCGACGAGCCGGACCCGATCCTCGTCGTCCGGCGCCGAACCACGAATCGTCGCACCGGGCACGACCCGGAACACCTTCCGCGCGCCGTCTTCGGTGGCGAACAGGGCGCGGAAGTGGCCGACACCGCTGATGTCGCTGATCTCGGCGCTCCCGAATCGGTCGTGAAGCGTCGACTGCATCGTCGACGCGGAGATCAGTCCGAGATGCGGCAAGTCACGGGTGACGACGAACCCGACACGGCCCGCGAACTCCTCGTACCACTCGTCGGCGCTGTTGGAGTTCGAGAACAGGAAGTCCTCGTAGTGGCGCCGTGCGTACCCGTACGACGCCGCCTCCCCGTTCACGAAGTAGTTGTAGACGCGGTTGCGCCCCCACTTGCTGAGGACGTAGCTCTCGGGGTAGGGGATGTCCTGCTCGTCGACGTACTCGGTGATCCAACGCGCCGCCTCGTAGGTGGCGTCGGTGATGACGAGCCGCCGGTCGATGAGCGCGGCGTAGAGCGATCCGGAGCCGACGGCGACACCCGCGAGACCGGCGAGCAGCGCCACACGGGTCCGGTCCGGAACGACGAGTTCGTCGTCGTCACCGCCGTCGGCGGCGACGGCCGAGGTCGGAGCCTCGTCGCCCCCGTCTCGCCGCGGCACCGGCGGTCGCACGAGGTCGAACCACGACGCGAGCATCACGAAGCCGACGCCACCGAGGATGGCCGCGAAGGGGGCGAGTTCCCCGCCGAACCGCCGCTGGAGCGCTGCCAGTACGCCGAAGTGGATGGCGTAGACGCCGACGACGAACCACCCCGGTTCGAGCCGTTCCCAGCCCCACTTGGCGGCGAAGGGAAGCATCGGCGCCGCGAGTACGGACGCGAACCCGAGGATGACGAGCACGCCGACCGCACCGTAGTTGGCGCCGACGCCGGCGAGTTCGGCCGGGCCACTCCGTAGGAAGAAGGAGAGCCCCGACTCCAGTTCGGTCGCGAGCGGCGGGAACTGACGGACGGCGACGACGGCGACGACGCCGAACACTGCCTCGGCCGCCGCGAGCCACGTCCATGACCCACCGGCCCGCCGGACCGCGACGACGAGCGCCAGTAGGCCCACACTCCCGAGTGCGAGCAGGTTGAGCGCGTAGACGACGGCCTCGAACTGCCACCCGAGCAGCAGGTGGACGAGGTGCGCGAGCGCCGCGCCGCCGACGAGGCCGGCGACGACCGGTGCGAGCCGTTCCGGTCCCGGCCGCCGAATCTCGACCAGCGCCACGAGGCCGAGCGCGGGGGCGAGCGGGACCAACAGGAGTGGCGCCGCCTCCCACGCGAGCGCTTGAGCCGCTACTGCGACGGCGAGGGCGCCGGTGGCGAGCCACGTTCGACGATCACGCTCGCTTCGCGCGAGCAGTTCGATGACGGCCAGCGCGGTAAGCGCGAGCCACACGTAGTCGAAGGCGTGGTGGTCGGCCACCCCGAGGGCAGTCCGGTAGGCGTGAGCCGGCGTGACGGCCAGCAGTCCGGCAGACGCGAGGCCGATGCGCACGTCGCCGGTGAGTCGCGCGGCGGCGCCGTAGACGAGGGCGGCCGTAGCAACGGCGGCGACCACGGGATACCACGCGACGACGAAGCCCGAACCCCACGTCCCCGCGCCGAACGGCCACGCCGCCACCGACAGCACCGCGACGAGGAGCGGTTCCCCTTGGATCGCCCGGTCGGGAAGCGACGGGAGCGGTCCGCTCGCCAGCGCCTGATCGACCAAGTAGCGGTAGAGATAGGGGTCGTTCGAGGCGAGGACGACCCAATCGTCGCGGAACACCTCCTGAATCGTCGGGAGTCGAACGAGGACAACGAGAGCTAGGGTGAGCAAAAGGGCCGTTCGGACGCGAATGCGGCGGGGACTGTCGTCGGTCGTCGCATCTGCCCCCGTGTCGGCACGGTCAGTCATCGGCGATCACCGGTTCGTGTGCAGCACCCGTCGGCGCACTGGCGACCGGGTTCATCGTGTCGCCGACGCCCCGTCGCCGACTAACGTTTCGAGACCGTTACGGAGCGTCGTTTGCGGCTGGTAGCCCAGTCGATCACGCGCGCGTCCGATGTCCGCCTCGCTCTCCTCGATGTCGCCCTCCCGGGGGGATGTGTGGACGATGGCCGACGCCGACCCGGTCACCTCGACGATCAACTCCGCCAACCGGTTGATCGTCACGCTCTCTCCGGTACCGACGTTGTACGCCTCGCCGACGTGGTCCGTGGTCGCGGCGCGGAGGTTCGCCTGTACCACGTCGGAGACGTGGACGAAATCTCGGGTCTGCGTTCCGTCGCCGTGGACGGGAAGGTCCTCGTCTCGGTGTGCACGCGTGAGGAAGACGTCGATGACGCCGCTGTAGTCGGTCGCGATACCACCCGGTCCGTAGACGTTGAAGTAGCGGAGGACGACCGTCTCCAGATCGTAGAGGTCGGCGTATAGTCGCGCGTACCGGTCGGCGGAGAGTTTCTCCGCACCGTACGGCGACGAGGGGGCTTTGGGCTGCGATTCGACGACAGGCACGGCCGACGGTTCGCCGTAGACGGCCGCGCTCGACGCGAACACGACGCGCGCGTCCGCGTCCCGTGCTGCCTCGAGGACGTTGAGGGTGCCGTCGACGTTCACTCGGTGACTTCCAACGGGGTCCTCGACAGAGTGCTCGACACTGATGTTGGCCGCCTGATGGAAGACGAGATCCACGCCGGTACAGGCGCGTTCGACCGTCGCTACATCCCGAATATCGCCCTCGACGAACTCGGCGGCGCCGGGGACGGCGTCGCGCGACCCGCGAGAGCAGTCGTCGAGGACGCGCACGTCGTTGTCGTCGACTAGTGCGTCGGCGAGGTGGCTCCCGACGAAGCCGGCGCCGCCAGTCACGAGAATCGAACAGTTGGTGGGACCGAGACCAGTCATTTGGGCGTCGTATGCGTGAGTTCGGCAGGGACCGAATTGACTCTTCCGTCGGCCGTGAGCGCCGTCATCGCTAGCGGAGGAAGCCGACGGCGTCTTCCGCGACCATCCAGAGCTGGCGCAGGAGGATGCGCAGATCGAACCAGAACGACTGATTTCGGATGTAGGCCACGTCGTACCGGAGTTTCTCCGCGGGTTCCGTACTCGCCACATCGTTGATCTGGGCGAGTCCCGTCAGGCCGGGGCGGACGAACCAGCGCTGTTGCCAAGTGTGAACGCTCTGCTGGATGTCCTCGTCGAGTTCCGGGCGCTCGGGTCGCGGGCCGACGACGCTCATGTCGCCGACGAGGATCGACCAGAGCTGTGGAATCTCGTCGAGGTGCGTCGCCCGTAGGACGCGCCCGACGCGCGTCACGCGCGGATCGATCCCACCGTCGTCCTCGGCGCTGAGGACGGCGCCGGTGTCGGCTTCCGCGTCCGGAATCATGCTCCGGAACTTGTAGACGGTGAACGTGTCGCCGAACTCGGCCGTCCGCTCTTGGCTGTAGAGGACCGGACCGGGACTGTCGAGCTTGATCGCGATGGCGATGACGAGCAACAGCGGCGCGAGGACGAGCAACGCGACGGCGGCAAAGCAGATGTCGAACAGCCGCTTGAGCAGGCGTTCCTGCAGATCCCACGGTTCGAGGTCGATAGTGACGAACTCGTCGCGTTCGACGCCCGTGGTCAACACGGCGTCAGCGTGTTGGTCGTGGACCATCGCCGGGACGCCAACGTCGAAACACGTATCCAGCGTGCCGAAGAACTCCCCGCGGCCAGGGTGGGCGAACGCGAGGAGTGCGGCGTCGGCGTCGTAACGGATCAGAATCTCGTCGAGCCGGGAGAGGCCGCCGAGACACGCCACGTTGGGTGCCTGCCCGCCATCGGCGGCCGATCCCCCGTCGGTTACGGGAGCGGGACGACGCGGATTGGTGAGCATAGACGGTGCGACGTAGCCGACGACCGGAACGTCCGTCTCCCGCGTCACTTCCTGAATCGTCGAGGGATCGTCGCCGACGACGACCGTCCGCTCGGGATCGATCTGCGGACTCCGGCGGATGGCGACGAACCACACCGGGAGCAGGAGTCCCATCGTGAGCGTCACGAGGACGAGCGTCGTCCGCGGGAGGCGGTAGGTGTAGTCGAAGTAGCCGATGGCGGCGAGGGCGACGGCGGCGAGGAACACCCGACGCTCGACGAGCACGATGGTGTCGAGCACCCGTCGCGGGCGCGGTTTGAACAGCGGCACGAGGGCGGCGAGCACGACGAACAGCGTCGTCGCGATGGCGAGCGAGAGGTCGCCGTTAGAGAGCGTCGTCGACGGCAGGCGATTGAACACCGGCACCACGACCGCCAGTCGCTGGGCGACCGGGTGATTCGCGACACTGACGCTCCCCACTGCAAGCGCTGCGGCTCCTACCCCACTGACGAGCCGGTACCGCCACCCCGAGAGCATTACCAGTGGAGTGTGCATACGTCTATTTGGTTAGTTACTGGTTAACCGTTGCTCTTGACGCTGGTGGCCGATTGGTGCCGAGAAGTAATCCGAGCCTACGGGGTCGGAACGGACCAGTAGGGTGCGCATGAACCCGGGAAACGTGTCATTAATCCAATTTTATAGGAGGAGGCCGCCGACGATAGCGAGGCCGCCCAACCCCACACAGAGGAGCCAAACCGCCACTCTGCGGACGATGCGCATCAGCAGGTCGATGGTCGCGTAGCCGACGACGGCGGCGACGACGAGAGCGACGAGGCCCGCGGTGGGCGTGACGCCGATCCCACCTGCGCGGACGACGCCAACGGTGCCGCCGATGAGTGCGGCGGGGATGCTGAGCAGAAAGGAGAGGCGGAACGAGGCGGGGCCGTCGTGGCCGCGCAGGAGGAGCGCGCTCGTCGTCGTTCCGGAACGGGAGACGCCGGGGAGGATGGCGAGTCCCTGCAGGCCACCGACAAGGAGAGCGTCGAGGGCGTCGGGTGTCTCCCGGGTCGCCAGTGACCGCGCGTCGGCGAACCGCTGGAGCAGGCCAGTGGCGACGAGGAGAGCACCGATGAGCGCGACGAACGCGCCGCCCGTCAGTTCGCTCACGAGCGCCTCCAGCGCGAGGAGGGCGACGAGTCCCACCGCCGACGAGGCGGCCGTGGCGAGGACGACGAACGAGAGCGTCGCCGTCTCGCCGTCGAACGCCGACGACGGTCGGAGGGAGTGCCACGAGGCGAGCGCGGTCCGCACCTCGTCGCGGTAGTACGCGGTGGCCGAGCAGGCCGTCCCGAGGTGGACGAACAGCGCGTACGAGACGGCGACGCCCGGCGCGGTGCCGAGCGCCGTCAGCGCGATGGCGATGTTACCCTCGCTGGAGATGGGGAGCCACTCGAACACCCCCTGCAGGAGGCCCACGACGACGGCGACCAGATGCGGGTCCATACCGGCAGGAAACTGTCAGCCCTTATAGAAGGTGTGGAAGCGGCGGACGGTAACCCTACGTGGGCCGCCGAACGCGTCCGTGACCGGTCGGTGAGCGCGCGGCACGGCCGAGCCAGCGGCCGGACAGCGCGACGAGGAGCGCCACCGGCGCGGCGGGGTGGACGAGCGCGAGGAGGGGAACGAGCAACAGCGCCGTTACGACCGTGTCGCTCTCGGTTCGGGCGGCGAGGCGTTCGCACCGGGAGCGGGTGTGGGGGATCGTGTACATGGGTGGAGGGGGATGGAACACCCGACGACCGCGTGGGGGAACGCGTGTGAGGGCCGAAGCGGATCGTGCCGGGCGGGGAGTGAGCCGTCTGTTTTGTTTGTTCGGCTCGTCCCGAACAAACAGACCGAACAATTTAATGCTTACGGTCCATCGGGTAGAGACGTGAACGCAGGGCGAACCGAGGGTATGGATGCCGGGGGACGACGATGAGCGAGAGCGAGGACACCGCCGAGGCCGTCCGGGAGGACGTGATCGAGTCGATGGAACGTTCGGCCGAAGTGTACGGACTGAGCCGGAGCGCCGGGCGCGTGTACGGCGTGCTCTACTTCGCGGCCGACCCGCTGTCGATACCCGAACTGGTCGAGGAGACGGGCTACGCGAAATCGACGATCAGCAACGTGACGCGGAAGCTCACACGTATCGGCCTGATCCGCCGTCGGTCGAGCGGAGGCGGGGGACGCCGCGTGCAATTCGAACCCGAGACGGACCTCTGGTTCGTCGTTCAGGACGTGTTCCAGCAGTTCGTCGCCCGGGAGATGGGGACGACCCGCCGGACGCTCGACGGGGCGGCGAATCGACTCGACGAGTCCAACGACGCCGTTACACGGGACCGAATCGAGGGCCTCGCCGAGACGTACGACGAGTTCGAACGGCTCCTCGAACTCGCGATGGACCACTCGGTCGAGGAGCTGATCGCCGCCATCGAGGCGTACGAAGAGGAGTAGCTACCAAGAGACGGTGTAGACGCAGGCGTCGTCGCCGTCGCGCCGACACCGCTCGCCGCGCTCCTCGACGAAGACGAACGATTCGACGGGCGCGTACCGCCGGGCGACGGCCCGGATCAGGCCCCGGTCGAACTCGCAGGGATACGGATTCTCACAGGTCACCTCGCCGGTCCGGTCGCCGGTCGACTCGAACCGATAGGAGCCGATATCGCCGCCGCGGTGGTTGCGTCGGTACGCCTCGTCGATGGATCGCAACCCCTCTTCGACCGACGAGATGCCCGTCGGCCACTCGGCTACGTCGGGAATCTGTTCGCCGAGGCGATCCAGAATGTGGGGTTCGAGTTCCGCGGCGAGGACCTCGAAGGTGTTCAGCCACGCCTGCTGGGGGTACCACTCGTCGGGCGACGGGTCGTCGATCCCGTTGGCCGCGAGGGCCTCGTACGCCGTCCCGCGGTAGGACTCGGAGAACCGGGAGAGCGCGTCGTCGACGACGGCGAGGATCGTTCGGCCGTGGACCTCCACGTCCTCGTCGAAGGACTCGTAGAGTGCCATCGTACTGTTGGGTGTGTGGCCCCGGGATATAGGTTGGTGGGTCGCCGCTCACCCGAGTGGCGGCCGGAGCGCGTCGAGCTGCCGGCACCGGTAGAACCGGACGCGCCGGACGAGCAGTTTCCACCCCGTCACTGCCAGCGCCGCGGCGACGGCGTTGGCGAGGATGTCCGCCGTGTCGAACGACCGGTACGCAATCGTCGACTGGAGCAGTTCGATTCCGGCGCCGTACGCCGTCGCGAAGGCGAAGACAGCACAGAGAATCTGCCAGTCCGGCCGCGGGCTGGTCTGGAGGGCGTACGCGAGTACGAGCGCCAATCCGGCGTACCCCACCCCGTGAAGCCACGTCGAGAGCGGGAGGACACCGAACGGACCGAGCGCCGCACGCGCCGCCGCTGGGGGCCGGACGACGGAGGACACGAGAATCGCGGCCAGTACGGCGGTCACGAACAGCCAGCGGACCGACCGCGGAGCGAGAGGGAGATGGACGCGACGACTGGCCATACGCGGACTACGACCCCCGACGGGAAAACGTGGGGCGTTCTCCACGACGGAGTATCATTTAACCCAATCCACGACTTCCTGAGGGTGAGGGTAGCACATCCACGATGATCCGCGTCGACTGGCGGGTGAGCTGTCGGCTGGTCGGGACGATTCTCAAGTGGCTCTGGGTGCCGTTCGTCCTGCCGCTCGGTCTCGCCGTCGTCGACGGGAGTGCAACCGCGCCGTTCGTCCTCCCGATGGTCGGCACCGTCGTCCTCGGCGCCGGCCTCGAACGGCTGACCGACCGGAGCGACCTCCGGGCGCGCGAGGCGTTCCTGATGGTGTCGCTCACTTGGCTCGGCGTCGCCGTCGTCGGCGCGGCACCCTTCGTCCTCGCCGGGCAGGGAACGCTCGCCGACCCGGTGAACGCACTGTTCGAGAGCATGAGCGGCATCACGACCACGGGCGCGACGGTCGTCGTCGACTTCGGCCGCCACTCGCGGGCGACCCTGCTGTGGCGGGCGATCCTCCAGTGGATCGGCGGGCTCGGCATCCTCGTCCTCGCGACGGCCATCCTCTCGCAGCTCTCCGTGGGCGGCGCGCAGTTGATGGAGACGGAGAGCCAGACGGGCGACAGCAGCCGTCTCACACCCCGTATCTCGGAGACGGCGAGCCTGCTCGGGAAACTCTATCTCGGCCTGACCGGCCTGCAGGTGGCCGTCCTCTACGGACTCCACCTACTCGGCCTCGCCCCCGAGATGACGCTGTACGACGCCGTCGCCCACGCCTTCACTACGATTTCGACCAGCGGATTCTCCCCACGCGGAGCCAGTATCGCCGCCTTCTCCCCCGCCGTCCAGTGGGCGATCATCCCCTTCATGGCCCTCGGCGCGACGAGTTTCGTCCTCATCTACTTCGTCCTGCGCGGGAACGTCGACCGCCTCCGCGAGAGCGACGAGTTCCGGTTCTACGTCGGCATTCTCGCCTTCTTCTCGCTCGTCGTCGCCAGCGTCCTCCTCGTGGAAGGCGTGTACGAGAGCGGCGAGGAAGTCGCCCGCCACGCGCTCTTTCAGGTCGTCTCTATCGTCACGACCACCGGCTACGCGAGCACGGATTTCAACCTCTGGTCGTCGGGGGCCAAACACGTCCTCTTCGTCTGTATGTTCATCGGTGGCATGGCCGGGAGCACGACGTGTTCGATCAAGACACTCCGCTGGCTGGTCGTCCTCAAGGCCTTCCGGCGTGACCTCTTCGTCGCCGCGAGCCCGAGCGCCGTGCGGCCGGTGCGCTTGAGCGGCGACGTCGTCGACGAGGAGACGATCCGCGACATCTACGCGTACACGCTCGTGAGCCTCGTCATCTTCATCCTCGCGACGGTGTTCGTCGTCGTCGACGCCTCACGAGTCCGACTCGCGGTCACCGAGTTCGAGGCGATGGGCGCCGCGGCTTCCACCTTTTTCAACGTCGGCCCGGCGTTCGGCATCGCGGGGCCGCTGGAGAGCTACGCTCCCTTCCCGCCGTCGACGAAGCTCGCCATGACGTTTCTCATGTGGATCGGCCGCATCGAGATCATCCCCGTCCTCGTGCTGTTGACGCCGTCGTACTGGCGGTCGTGAGGGAGGTCACACGTCGTCGACCGTCGACACGTGGACGTCGCCCGCCTCGGTGACGCGAACGTGCGTCCCGGCGAACCGGAACGAGAGGGAGCAGCCGCCCCGACCGTCGCCCGGAACGAGCGCATCGAGCGCGTCTGGATCGACGACGTCGTAGAGCGGCGGGAGGTCGAGGGGATCGAGATCAGTGGCGGCCGAGACACACCGAAGGACACGCGTGCTCGTACGGTCGTTCGAGTCGGCCGCGTAGTCGTGCACGGGCCGATCCGAATCCGTGTGCTCGGTCATAATCCGTCACTCGCTCGCGTGCTCTGGAGCGTTCCGGACGGGCTCCAGTGGCTGGGGCCGGAGAATCGCGACCGGGAGTCGGTGCCCGAGGGTCGTCAGCGCGACCGACTCCCGATCCGGCGACCACTGAACGAGCCCCGCATCTGCGAGTCGTGGCAGGTGGACGTGATACAGCCGCAGCTCGATCCGATCCGACCGCTCGTCGGTCGTGGCACCGTCGCCCGTCTCCAGCAGGTAGTCCGCGGCCTCGGCAACGTCGACGGCTCCCGTCGCCTGCGACAGGAACTGCAGGAGTCGCCGGCGTTGACCGTCGGCTAACGACTCGTAGATCGGCGTCCAGTCGATAGCCTGCTCGTCAGGGGAGGACATTCACACGTCTCTCGTTCGCGACGCGCCTAACGGTGATGCCTGTTATTACAAGCTATTTTTAAAGTCAACCGGATTATCGACGCAGATCCTCGGCCGACGCGGGCAACAGCACCTTCCGCAACACCTTGTTGGCGCCCCGCCGCACGCTCTCGGAGGCCGCCTGTTCGGTGACGCCGAGTGTCTCGCCGACATCGCCGAGCGTCGTCCGCCGTGGGACCTCGAAGTAGCCGTCCTGCACGGCCGTGACGAGCGCGCGTCGCTGGGCGTCGGTCAGGTCGAAGGAGTAGCTGCCGCGCTGCTCTTCCGCCAGCGTGTAGACGCGTTCCAGTTGAAACTGGATGTCGTGGCCCGTACAGTAGTTGTGGAAGTCGGTCAGTCCGGAGTGGTCGTCGAAGCGGATGCGGAAGCGCCACCGCTCGTTCCCCGTCGCCTCCAGAATCGTGGCGTTGGTCTCGGCCATCCCGTAGACGAGGCTCTCGACCTGCTCGTCCCACTCGACGCGGTACAGGGCGCTGTCCTCGACGACGTCGAGAGCGGTGAGGCTCCGCACGTAGTCGCTAGCACTGATCGCGGCCTCGAACTCTTCCAGCTTCCCGCCTGTCACCCAAACGTATGGCATCACGCGGCCGGACGCGGGAACGACGCGCTCCATCTCGACGTGGGTGTCGGTATCGAGGGCGAGAACCCGGCCCAGAAGAAACTCGCCGGAGTCGATAGTGAACTCCGCGATGACACTCATAGAGAGCCTTTGTACCCCTCGTATGTAGAGATGCCCTTCGGTGGCTCCGTCGGGCCCGTCGTCCCACGCGTACGGGTACAATCGCCGCCGAGCACCGGTGAAAGCCGCCGAGCACCGGTGAAATCGACGCCGGCGACGCCTCCCTGAACTGGGACCGTCACCCGCGTGCGGTCGCCGCGGCGGCGAGTCGATTCAGTCGGACTCGTCCGCGCCGACGCGCTCGACGCCCGTGATTTCGAAGCGGGCACCGCCGGCGTCGCTCGCGGTCACCGCGACCGACCAGCCGTGGGCGTCGACGATCCCGTCGACGATGGAGAGGCCGAAGCCAGTACCGTCCTCACGGGTCGTGTGTCCTGCCTCGAACACCGTCTCGCGGTCCGACGCCGGAATTCCGGGGCCGTCGTCGGCGACGTAGAAGCCGCCGTCCAAGTCGCCGACGGTGATGGTCACGGTGTCGGCGCCTCCCGTCCCGTGCTCCACCGAATTCCGGATCAGGTTCTCTAGCAGTTGCTGGAGCCGACTTCGGTCGGCGTCGACGACCAGATCGGTGTCGACGACCAGATCGGCGTCCGCGGTGTCGACGGTCCGCCAGCACGCGCGAACGAGCGACGACAGCTCGACCGGCTCGGTGTCGTCGACACCCTCCCCTTGCCGGGCCAGCGTCAGGAGGTCGTCGATCAGCGCACGCATCCGCTCGTGGGCCCGCTCGATGGGCTCGAACTCGTCGCAGTCGCACTCACACGCCGAGCGAGCCAGCTGGAGCCGGCCCTGCGCCACGGTCAGCGGATTCCGCAGGTCGTGTGAGACGACGCTCGCGAACGTTTCGAGCCGTTCGTTCTGCCGTTCGAGTCGCTGCTCGTACTCCTTGCGCTCGGTGACGTCGGTCAGCGTCCCGGGGAACGTGATCGGGGTTCCAGCGTCGTCGCACTCGACGCTCCCGCGCGCGGCGACCCAGCGGCGGTCGCCGGCGGCGTCGTGGACGCGATACTCCGCGCTGTACTCGCCGCAGTCGTCGAGCGCCTCGTCGATTGCGCGCTCGACCCGGTCGCGGTCCGCGTCGTGGATCGCCGCGAGGAACCGCTCGATGGGGACGCCGTCGGCCGCCGCGTCCGGGTCGACGTCGAACGTCTCGGCGAACGCGCGGTCGACGACGATTCGGTCCTCGGGGACGGTCCACTCCCACGTCCCGACTGCGCCGGCTTCGATGGCGGCCTCCAGTTGGGACTTGGCCTCGCGGAGCTCGCGCTCGCGCTCCTTCTGTGCCGTGATGTCCTGAATGTACCCCCGGACGGTGTCGTCGTCGCCGTCGGCGTCGACGGCCTCCCCCCGGGCTCGGATCCATCGCGTGTCGCCGTCGGCCGTGATCAGCCGTGCCTCGATGTCGTACGGCTCGCCCGCCTCCAGCGCCGCCTCGACGGCGCGGGCGACCCGCTCGCGGTCGTCGGGGTGGAAGAAGTCGAGCCCCGCATCGACCGTCGGCTCGAAGTCGTCGTCGACCCCGTGAATCCGCCGGGTGCCCGCGGTCCAGACGACGTGGTCGTCGGCGTCGTACTCCCACGCCCCGAGGTTGCCGAGGCGTTCGGCCTCGGTGAAGAAGTCACGAATCCGTTCGAGTTCGCGCTCGCGCTCCGTGCGCTCGGTCACTTCGCGCGCGGAGACGACGATGGAGACCACCTCGCCCTCGGACGTGACGGGTCTGAAGACGCCCTCGATGGCGTGAATCGACCCGTCGGCGCCCGTGAGGTCGGCCTCGAACTCGACGTACTCGCCCGCGGCAGCCCGGTCGATCCGGGCCTCCATGTCCGCCCGCCCCGCGTCCGCCTGCGTGAACCACGGCGTCCCCCAGAACGGCGTCCCGACCACCGCCGCTCGCGGCGCGTCGACGTACTCCATCGCCGTCTCGTTGACGTCGAGCACCGTCCCGTCCGGATCGAGTAGGCCAGCGAGGATGTTCGGATCGTTGAAGATCGCTCGGTAGCGACGCTCCGTGCGCCGAAGGTCGCGCTCGCGCTCCTTGCGCTCCGTCACGTCGCGGACGGTCGCGAGCACCCGGTCGGCGCCGCGGAGACGGATCGGGGTCAGGTGGACCTCGGCCCAGAACCGCTCGTCGCCCTTCGTGACACCCCGCCACTCGAACGTCCGCGGCCCCGATTCGAGCGTCTCCCGAATCTGCGCTCGAGCGCGGTCGAGCGTGTACGGCTCGTCGGCGTGAATCGCCTCGAAGCCAGCCTCCAGAAACGCCTCGCGGTCGTAGCCGAACAGCTCCGCGTACGCGTCGTTCATGTCGACGAAGGACCCGTCGGGGTTCTGGACGACGATGCCGTCCGGACTGCGCTCGAAGAGTTCGCGATAGTCGACGCTGCCGCGGAAGCGGTCGACGGCGGCGACGACGTGATCCGCCAGCCGTCGCCACTGTTCGGGGGCCGACCCCTTCCGCAGGTAGTCGGTGACGCCCGCCGAGATGGCCTCGCTCGCCACGGCTTCACTCCCCGCGTCGGTGAAGAGGATGAAAGGCCGGTCGGCGTCACGCTCGCGGACGGCTCGCAGGAACGCCACCCCGTCCCGATCCGGCAGCTCGTAGCCGCTGACGACGCAGTCGGCGTCGGCGACCCGGTCCAAGGCCTCGCCGAAGCCGGTCGCCGTCTCCACCGTGAGCCGCGCGTCCACACGCGCGAGTCCCGTCACCGCACGGACCGCGGATTCCGAATCGTCGACGTAGAGGACGTGCACGGAATCGTCCATCACGATCACCACGTGTTACTGATGTGAAAATTCATCGGTCGGGAGGGCGCGCTGCCGGCCGCGGCGCCGACCCAAACCACCTTGACGCTCCTCGCCGATGAGGACCCATGCTCGACGCCGAACGCCGGGCAGTCGCCACGGCGGTTTCGACGCTCGCCGGACTGACGCCCGGCCGCACTGGCAACCTCAGCGTCCGTCGCGGCGATTACGTCGCCATCACCCCCTCCGGCGTGCCGTACGACCGGATCGACGCCGCCGACGTGCCCGTCGCCGGACCGGACGGACAGGTCCACGGCGACCGCGCGCCGTCGAGCGAACTTCCCCTCCACCGGGCGTGTTACGAGGCCTTCGACGCCGGCGCCGTCGTCCACGCCCACGCACCGTGGGCGACGACGCTCGCCGTCCTCCGAGAACCGCTGCCCCCCGTTCACTACATGCTCGCGCAGGCCGGCGGAGCGGTGCCCGTCGCCGAGTACGCGACCTACGGCACCGAGGAGTTGGGGGCGGCCGCCGTCGCCGCGATGACCGACGCCGACGCGACGGCGTGTCTGCTCGCCAATCACGGCCTCGTCGCCGTCGGTGAGGACGTAGACGACGCGCTGGAGACGGCCGTCACCGTCGAATCGGTCGCACAGGTCTACTGTCAGGCGCGGGCAATCGGCACGCCCGAACCGCTCCCCGAGGCCGAACTCGACCGCGTCGCCCGGAAACTGGCCGACTACGGACAGGGCGAGAGAGGTTAAGGTGCGTCGCCCGCTACCACTAGGCATGAGAACTATCGAGTGGGACGGCGACCGCGACTGCATCGTGATGGTCGACCAGACGAAGCTCCCGACGGAGTACACGACCTACCACGCCGAGACGGTGGCCGATCTGATCGAGAGCATCCGGATGCTTCGGGTCCGCGGTGCACCGGCGCTCGGGGCGGCCGGCGCCTACGGCGTGGCGCTGGCGACGCGGCGCAACGACGCCGACTCGTACGACGCGTTCGTCGAGGCGGTCACGGCCGACGCCGACGCCATCGCCACCGCCCGCCCGACGGCGGTGAACCTCTCCCGTGAGGTCGAGACGGTGCTAGCCGAGCTCGACGCCTGTTCGTCGATTCCCGAAGCGCGGGAGCGAACCCTCGACCGCGCCGAGGGGATCGCCGACGCCGACGTGGCGCGAAACAAGCGACTCGGCGAACACGGCGCCGCCCTCCTCGGGGACGGCGACACCGTGATGACCCACTGCAACGCCGGCGCCCTCGCGACCGTCGACTGGGGAACGGCGCTCGGCGTGATCTACTCCGCACGAGAGGCGGGGAAGGACGTGCGCGTCGTCGCCAACGAGACGCGACCGCTGAATCAGGGAGCGCGCATCACGACCGTCGAACTCCAGCGACACGGCGTCGAGACGACGCTCATTCCCGACAGTGCGAGCGGACTGTGCATGCAGGAGGGCCGGATCGACGCCGTCGTCGTCGGCGCCGACCGGGTCGTCCTCGACGGCGGCGAGCAGTTCGGCGAACAGGGCGTCGTCTTCAACAAGATCGGGACGTACAACCACGCCGTCCTCGCCGACCGGCACGACGTGCCCTTCGTCGTCGCCGCGCCACACGCGACGGTCGACACCGAGCGAAGCGCCGACGAGGTAGAGATCGAGCAGCGCGACCCCGACGAACTTCGTGAGATCCACGGCGTCCAGAACGCCCCCGAGGGGACGGACGTGTACAACCCCGCCTTCGACGCGACGCCGATGGAACTCGTCGACTACCTCGTCACCGAGACGGGCGTGTACGAACCGCCGCTGGATCGGGCAACCTTCGAAGACGCGGACGCGGACACGGACGAACGGGCCGTGGCCTGATCACGCCCGAGTCGTCGTCGGCCACGGCGCCGCCGGTGCATCGAGGGTGGCCACAACGGTTTTTGCGCTCTCGGACGGCACGGGAGGCATGAACTGGCCGACTGGCCAGTGTCTCGACCGTGGAAGCGCCGCCCCGGTGCGACGAACGGAGGCCAGCTGAGATGCTCGGGACCGGCATCCCCGTCAGCGGCCTCGTCGTGCTCGTCCTCCTCGGGTTCACCATCGCGACGGTCGTCAACACCTTCGCCATGGAGGCGGCCGTCCTGTTCGTACCCGCCTTTCTGTTCGTGTTCCCCGTACTCGTGCCCGGCTTCCCCCATCTCGCGGCCAACGCCGCCGTCGGCCTCGCGCTGTTCGTCGAACTCTTCGGCTACTCGTCGTCGGTCGCTGCCTACTGGTACCGCCACCAGATCGACTTCAACATCGCGGCGAACGTGCTGTTGCTCACCGTCCCGACGGCGATGATCGCCCGCGCCGGGTCGTACTACGTGCCCGCCGACGCCCTGATGATCGGCTTCGGCGCCCTGTTGCTCGGCCTGTCGGTCGTCCTCTACGAAGCCCACGAACACGGGCCGTCGCTGGTCGATACGGTGGCCGAGAAGCCCGAACTGTCCCTCCTCGCGGTGCTCGACGAGGCGTACGAACCCCGGACGCGGGTGATGAGCGACACTCACGCAGCCGAGGAGACGCCGCCGAGCGAGACGATGGGCGGCCCGGCGTCCTCGGAAGACGAACGGGCGAACGGAGACGCCGTGGTGGGTGACGGCGACGACGCGACCGCGTTCCACCTCGAACGGCCGGACGTGTCGCTCGCGGTCCTCGGCGGGGCGCTCGCCGGCCTCGTCGGCATCGCCGTTGGCGAGCTGACACAGACGATGCTCGCCCTTCGGCGACGCGTCCCGCTGAAACTCTCGACGGGCACGAGCGCGCTCGTCCTGCACGTCACCATCGTCGCCGCCCTCCTCACGAACGTCGCCCTACTGACGTTCGCGCCGTCGGTGACTGGGGAGGGGTTCACCGTCCCCTTCCTCGTCGGGTCGTTCGTCGCGCTCGGCTGTCTGTTCGGCGGGCAGTTCGGCGCGTACCTCAACAACCGGCTCTCGGAGACGACGGTGATGGTGATGCTGATCGCGGTGTACTTCCTCGTCGGGGTCTTCGTCGTGGTCCGCACCGTCGTCCTCGGCGGCACGGCACACTGAGCGGTCCGCACGCCCGTTCACTCGATCTCGATTTCGACGGCGTCGGCCTGCGACCCGACGGCGTCGCGGTCGGCCAGTTCGTCGAGCGCGAGGGAGACGTTGCGCATGTTGGCCTTCCACACCGCGTCGAAGAGATCACCGACGACCGGGACCGACCCGGCGGCCACGTCGACGCCAACGTAGGCGAGCATCTCGAACAACGTCGCGTAGGAGACGCCGAGTCGCGCCGACTCGACGACGATGTACAGCGAGAGGACGCCACTCACCACGTCGCCCGTCCCGGGCAAGAGGCCGAGCAACGGATCGAGCCCGATCCGGAAGTCCGTCCCCGGGACCCGGACGCTCTCGTCGAGGGCGTGCGCCACGAGCTGCATGCGCTTGACGGCCGCCCGGTCGACCGTGTCGGGCAAGTCGTCGATCCCTACGTCGAACGCGGCGGACAGGTCGTCGCTCATGGACGTGTGTGGTGGCGGAGGCAGATAATCCCCGTGGCCCGCTCACACCTCCGACGACAGCCCGGCGTAACAGACGACGGCGACGGCGGTGACGCCGCCGAGCGCGAGGAAGGCGGCGTCGAACCGGCCGGCGTCGGCCATCGCACCGACGAAGACGGAGCCGGTCGAGCCGACGAGAAAGAGGCAGGTGCGGAGGAAGCCCCACGCCGCCCCCTGCACGTCGGCGGGGAGCCGCGCCACGATGTAGGAGTTGGTCACCGGCGCGAGCGCCATCCGGGTCCCGAGCAGGAAGACCAGCACCCCCCACGCGAGACGGCCGTCGACGGCGGGGACGGCAAGCAGGGTGGCGACGGCGACGGCCGCGACGCCGACGAGGACCGGCCGGGCACCCAACCGATCCGCCGCCGTCCCGACTGCGAGTTGGCAGATGGCCCCGCCGACGAACAGGAGCGCGAAGATCAGGCCGGCGAGGCTCTGACCGATGCCCTCGTGCGCGACGAGGTAGGTCGGCAGGAAGGCGGTCAGTCCCTGGAACGCGAAGAGGTAGAACGTGACCGCGACGCTGGCGAGGAGGACGTTGCGGTCCCCGAGCGCGCGCGGGAGACTGCGGAGCACCGTCGCCAAGGGCGGGGCGGCGTCGGCCGGCGTCCCGCCGTCGGCGCGGGATTGGGTCGCCGAGTCGATGGGCTCGGGCAGCGTCACCCACGCGAGGGCGGCGACGGCGAGGAAGGCGGGGGCCGTACTCCCGACGAGGAGACGCCAGCCGAACGCGCCGACGGCCGTCCCCGCGACGAGGGGGATGACCGCGGAGCCGAGGCTCCCGGCCGCGAGCGTGATACCGAACGCCGCGCCGTCGTTGCGCGGGAACGCCTTCGAGAGCGACATGCCGCGGGCGGGCCCGTAGAGGCCGGAACCGACGCCGAACGCGGCGGCACCGAGGAGGAAGACGACGAACAGCGGCGCCGCGGCGAGGACGGCGAGGCTCACCGCGCTCCCGGCTAGGCTCGCCGCGAGGACGGTCCGCTCGCCGATCCGGTCGGTGAGCAGTCCCGCCGGGAACTGCATCAGCGCGTAACAGCCCCAGATGATCGTCACCGCGAGGCCGGCCGTCGTGTTGTCGAGGCCGAACGTCGTCTTGACTTGGGGCAGCAGCGTCGGAACGAGAAAGCGCAGACCGAGCGTGAACAGCCACCCGACGGCGACGGTGAGGAGGACCCAGCCGCGGCCGCCGCCGCGGAGCCTATCGAGGGTGTCGGGGAGGAGACGACGGGGTCGGGGCACGCGTGACGAGACGGGCGGTGGCGTGAAGAACGCCGCGGAGTGGAAGACGTTTGCCGGTTGTGGCCGGGGGCGACGAGCGACGGCAAGCGAGCCCGACGCCGCGATCTCCGCCGACCGGCGGAGGGGCCGTCAGACCGCGGTGCGACGGGTGACGAGCCGACTCGTCGCCGTCGCAGCCACGAACGGAACGAGGAACCCGAGCGCGTACCCCCGCAGATGCACGTAGAGGTTCGGGGTGGCGGCGCCGAGCACTGGCGTCGACGGGAAGGCGACGAACGGTACCGCGGCCACGAGGACGAGCGTGGCGACGACCAGTTCGGCTGCGCCCGGCGTCCGGAGGAGGGCTCGACAGTCGGCCCGGAGGGTCGGACACCGTTCCCGAACGGTCAGCCCGTACCACACCGCCCCCAGCAGCGCCGCGAGCGACAGGCCGGCCGCACGGGAGCCGACCAGCGCGAAGACAGACCGGACGCTCACCACCGAGACGAGGCTCAGACTGGCGAGAAAGGGCGCGAGCTGCGTCGTGGGGCCGATGTCGAAGCGTGTCTCGAGGTAGGTCGCCAGCACGAACGGGAGGTAGCCGGCGAAGGCCATCACCACGCCGGAGAAACCGAGTGCCGACGCTGATCGCGGAACCGCGAGGTTCAGATACGACAGGACGGCCGGAAAGGCGAGGACGAACGTCGCGAAAATCGTACGGAAGCGACGCCGACGACCGGCCGCGACGCTGAGCGCGAGGCCCACCGGCGCGACGAGGGCGTAGAGGCCGACGTTGACGAGGAGGTGGACGGGGCCGAGGTGGACGAACGCCGACGCGAACGCCGTGGCCACCGTCGGCGCCGCGTAGTCGAAGACGAGCGACTGCCGGAGCCCACGGGGAAGCAGGTGGACGAGGCCGAGCGCGCACGGGACCGACCCCACGAGCGCGAGGTCCGTCAGAAACGGCCGACCGGTGAGCGCCGGCGTGGTCGCGGTGCCGGCGACGGTGTCCGGTTCGAACGCCATCTACCGTTCCTCGCGAGCGAGTGACGCATAACCGTGGCGGCCCACAGTGTTAGAATTGATAACGGGAGCGTGTCCCGTGCGTCGGCCCTAGAACACCTCTAGGGACATATGTGCGTACTACTATACACGTGGGGCCGAAGGAGAGTAGTATGTTAGCACGTGACGTAACGTACGTCGAGAAAGCGTGTGCCTACATCACCAGAGACGGGTCGGAGGTACTGGTGTTCAGGGGACCGGGACACGAGGGATTCCAGATTCCGAAAGGAACCGTCGAACCGGGGGAGACCCCACGCGAGGCCATGTACCGCGAGGCCGTCGAAGAGAGCGGGCTGGCGACGTTCGAACGGGTCGACCACCTCGTCACCGACGTGTGGACGCGGCGGGAGTCGCCGCCGAAACGGTACGTGCGTCACTTCTACCACGCGCCGGTCCACGAACCCCGAGATTCGTGGACGCACACCGTCACCGGAGAGGGGGCGGAACGCGGCGCGGCGTTCGAGTTCTCGTGGCTCGACCTCCAAGCCGACGCGCCATTCGCCCTCTCCCTCGACGACTATCTCCACACGCTCCCCATCCAGAGCGCCGGCGAGACGGTGACGGGAACGGCCGCCGATTGAGGAAGGGAGTCGATGCGGGGGTGACCACTGCAGAATAATTATCAGATTAATTTTGATCTCAGTTCGTATTTGTTTCGAAGGATATTTCGTCGGCTGGCCCACCTGATTCCAGCCGTTCGAGAATTATCGGCAATAGCGCCGCTATCGCCCGTTTACTCGCCGTTTCGCTCAGTGGGAGACCACAGACGTGGGCACTCGACCGAGTCCCCCGAAAGTCCCCAAATACGCCCGTATCGTTCCCGTACTAGGGTATCTCTAACCATCGACGAAAAGGAGGACATCGATCCCGACGACAATTATGACAGTTTTGAAGGATATATGTATATCCGATACGTCTGTCGTCGGTATCGCGCTGAACCGGCGTCGACTCAGAGGCCAGACGAGACACCGCGCATGACCGAGAGGTCGTCGACGAGGGTCGCGACGGTCGACAGCACCGGATACGTCCACGACTGGTCACCGTAGAGGTAGTCGTAGAGGGCGTCGTCGAGGTGGGAGGCCTGCAACTGCGTCTGCACCACCGCCTGCCGGTCGTCGCCGACGCGCTCGCACCGACGCTCCAGTTCGGCCAGCGAGCGAGCGCCGTCGGCCGCGGCGTCTCGGGACGCCCCCGCTTCGTCGTGGTGCCGATCCAGTTCGGTGAGCACGTCGTCGAGGTCGGACCGGGCCTCCGCGAGCGACTCCTGTTCGCGCTGGAGGACCTCGGCGAACCACTCACGCTCCGACTGTGCGGTCGTCGCGGCGTCGTGGAGCGTGGACTTGAACGCGGGCGTAAACGGGACGCCCCGACAGAGCGCGGTGGCGAGGTCCACGTCGAACTCGGTCGCCACGTTGACCGGCAGGGGCTCGTCGTAGACGGCGTCGTAGTGGTCGACAGCCATCACCGTCTCGCGATAGGCCCGGCGCAGTCGGTCGTGAGGCCCGGCTCCGGAGCTAGCGTCGGTTCGGGTCCCCGTCGTCCGCACGTTCGTGTTCGGCGGGGACGCCGCCTCGGGGGGCGGTGGCTGGACCGGACACGCGTCGACGCGGGCGGCGAACGCCGCGAACGCGTCACGCTCGGCCACGACTTCCGAGCGCTCCTGTGCCACGAGGTCGAGTGCGGTGTCGACGGGAGCGAGGACGTGTCGGTTCATGAGTGGGGGCAGCCGCGATAGGTGCGACGCGACCGTCGCCGGCGGCGTCGAGATGACATTACAGCACGATGCTCTTGGTGGTGACGAACTCCTCGACGGTGTAGCCGAGCCCCTCCCGTCCGATGCCGGAGTCGCCGACGCCACCGAAAGGGATGTCGCCGAGGCCGTGGCTCGGCGCGCCGTTGATTCGAACCGCGCCGGCGTCGACGGCGTCGGCGACGCGCATCGCCCGGTCGTGGTCGCCGGTGAACACCGACGCGTCGAGCCCGAGATCGTCGTCGTTCGCCAGCGCCAGCGCGTCCGCCTCGGAACGGACCGGCGTGACGACCGCTACGGGACCGAACTGCTCCTCGTACAGGATTCGCGCGTCTCGGGGCACGTCGGCCAAGAGCGTCGGCTCGAATCGCCGGCCGTCGTGCTGGCCCCCCGCGACGAGGGTCGCCCCCCGGTCGACGGCGTCCGTCACGAGTTCTGCGACCCACGCGGCGTGATCGGACGTGATGAGCGGCCCCACGCTGGTGTCGTCGTCGAACAGCGGCCCCGGTTGCCACTCGTCGAGTTCGGCCGCGACGCGGTCGACTAGGTCGTCGTGAATCGTCTCGTGAGCGAGGATGCGACCGATGGCCGAGCAGCGCTGGCCGGCGAACTTGAACGACCCCTTCGCACAGTGACGCGCCGTGGCGTCGAGATCGGCGTCCGGAAAGACGATGGCCGGGGCGTTCCCCCCGAGTTCCATGTGGAGGGCGGTGAGGCCGCTCTCGCGGGCGACGCGTTCCCCGGCGGCCGAGGAGCCGGTCATCGCGATGGCACCGACTCGGTCGTCACGGGCGAGTACGTCGCCGATGGTCGACGACGGGCCGGAGACGAGGTTGAACCCGCCCGTCGGCAGGTCGACCGCCTCGTCGACGAGGCGAGCGAGGACGGCCGCACTGACCGGCGTCTTCGAGGATGGCTTCAGGACGACGCTGTTGCCGGCCGCGAGCGCCGGAGCGACTTGGAGGGCCGTCGTCGCCAGCGGGTAGTTGTACGGCGCGACGCAGAGGACGGTCCCGACGGGACGGGGCTTGACGACGGCGTTCCACCCCTCGTGGCCCGCCGTCGTTCCCTCGACGTACTCGCCCTGTACGTCCCGCGCTTCGTCGACCGCCCGGCGGAACCGCTCCGCCGCGGCGGCCACCTCGCCCCGGGCGCTAGCTATCGGCTTCCCCGCCTCGCGAACGACCACCTCGGCCAGTTCGTCGGCGTTGGCCTCGATGGCCTCCGCGATGCCGTCGAGCCAGCGCGTCCGCTCGACGATGGTCGCGTCGGCCATCGCCGACTGTGCGCGCGCGGCGGCACGGAGCGCCGCCTCCGCCTGTCGCTCGTCGGCCGACGCGACGCGCGCGAACGTGCCGCCGTCGGCCAGATCGTCGACGGCGAGGGTGTCGCCACCAGCCTCCCACTGGCCGTCGACGTAGAGGCCGTATTCGTCGCTCGCCGCTGTCGTCACTGTCATGGTCTCCCCTACCATCCGAGGCGAAATAAAATTTACTACGAATCGAATACTGATTTGTTCGCCTCGGCAGAGAAGCCCGCGCTGCCGGCGTGGATCAGCGGCCCGTGGTGAGTCAGCGACACGTCAACGGTGTGGACCGCCGCCGGCGGCCGGTGCTCGTCGCCCCGCGACGGCCGCTCAGTTCCCGCCCGTCTGTCCGTAGTCGGCGAACCGGTCCGTGAGGTGGTCGATCTCCTCGTCTGGGAGGAGGCTCGGTTCCCCGATGTTGCGCGCCTGATAGTGGATGCGCGCACAGTACTCCACCATCAGCGACGTCTCGAACGCCGCCTCGGCCGTCTCGCCGACGGCGATGGTGCCGTGATTCTTCAGCAGACAGGCGTTGTAGTCGTCGCCGAGGGCGTCGACGGCGCGACGGCCGAGTTCGGCAGAGCCGGGTTCCTCGTAGCCCGCGACGGGAATCTCGTCGCCCGCGAAGGCGATGAGGTAGTGGGACGCGGGAATCGACTCGTCGAGGCTGGCGAACGTGCTCGCGTACGGCGAGTGGGTGTGGACCACCCCGCCGACGTCGTCGCGTTCGCGGTAGATCATCGTGTGCATCGGCGTCTCGCTGGACGCCGCGAGTTCGCCGGCGACTTGGTCGCCGTCGAGCGTCACGATGGGGACGGTGTCGGGCGAGACGTCTTCGTAGGGGACGCCCGAAGGGTTGATGGCGACGCGGTCACCGTCGCGGGCGCTGACGTTGCCGCCCGTCCCCTTCGTGAGCCCCTGATCGAGCATCTCCCGGCCAAGCGCGGCGACGGCCTCGCGTTCGTCGAGCAGTTCCGCGGCCTCCGGAGCGGGGGCGACGGCCTCGCTCTCGCCGGACGCGCTCTGGCCGTAGTGCTCGAAGGTGCTCCGGAGCCGGGCAATCTCCTCGTCGGGGAGGAGGCTCGGTTCCCCGATGTTGCGCGCCTGATAGTGGATGCGCGCACAGTACTCCACCATCAGCGCCCGTTCGAAGGCGGCTTCGACCGTCTCGCCGACGGCGATGGTGCCGTGATTCTTCAGCAGACACGCGTCGTACTCCGTGCCGAGGGCGTCGAGCGCCAAGTCGGCGAGGTCGGCCGTCCCGTAGGTGGCGTACCCCGACACCGGAATCTCGTCGCCCACGAACGCGATGAGGTAGTGCGACGGGGCGACCGGCTCGTTCAGGCTGGCGAACGTCGTCGCGTACGGCGAGTGGGTGTGGACGACGGCGCCCACATCATCGCGTTCGCGAAGGATCGTCGCGTGCATCCGGCGCTCGCTCGACGGGACGCGCTCCCCCGACAGCGGTTCGCCCTGCAAGTCGACGAGTGGGACGTCGTCGGGCGTAATCTCGTCGTACGGCATCCCCGACGGACTGATCGCGATTCGGTCGCCGTTCCGGGCGCTGATGTTCCCGCCGGTACCCGTAGTGAGGCCCTGCTGGAGCATCGCTCGCCCGTGTTCACTGATCGCTCGGCGCTCCGCTTCGAGACTGGACTGGTGTGACATCGTTCGTGTATCTCCGTGTGTCTGGCCCTCGGCGTGGCGGCTCTCATGTCCGGCGGGTGCCGTCGCTGGTCGAACGGCTCTCGCCGCTGGTCGGTCGACTCCCGTCCGGACGACTCCGGCCGAGTTCGCCAATGAGGTGACCGCCGCCGGTAATAAGTTTGTCCACTACCCTACCGGTCGCCGCGCGCGGGCGAGTCGGCGATGTCCGCGAACGGCCCCGGCTTGGCGGCGGCGAGACGGTCGAACTGGTCGTCCGAGAGCGACACGTCCGCGGCGCCGAGGTTCTCCGTCAGCTGATCGACGGTCCGAGCACCGACGATGGGACCGACCACCTGATCGTGGTGGCGGAGCCACGCCAGCGCGACCTGTGCCGGCGACGCGTCAACCTCGTCGGCCACCTCGCGGAGGACGTCGAGGGCGGCGAAGTTGTCGTCGCTGAGGTATTTCGACTCGAAGGAGTCGTCCTCGGCGGCGCGCGACTCGACGCCGGACACGTCATCGCGGTCGTACTTCCCGGTCAGGAACCCCTCGCCGAGCGGACTCCACGGGACGACGCCGAGGTCGTACTCCGCGCACATCTCGAGGAACGGGCCTTCGATCTCCCGGTCGACCAAGTTGTACCGGGGCTGGACGACCGTGAACGGTTCGTACCCGTAGCGCTCGGCGATGGCGTTCGCTCGCACGACTTTCCACGCGTTCGGCCAGAGTGTCGACGACCCCAGATGGTTGACCCGGCCGGACTCGACGAAGCCGTCGAGCGTCCGCATGAACTCCTCGGGCGGGGTCCGGTCGTCCCAGCGGTGAATGTAGAGGAGGTCGACGTAGTCCGTGCCGAGGCGGTCGAGGATGGCGTCGATCTGTCGGCGGAGGTGTTTCCGACTCAGACCGCGCCCGTTCGGATCGTCACGCGTCGGCCAGTACACCTTCGACGCGACGACGAACTCCTCGCGGTCCCGTTCGTCGAGCCAGTTGCCGATCCACGACTCGCTCTTCCCGTCGCCGTACATGTCGGCCGTGTCGATGAACCGGCCGCCGTGTGCCTCGTACGCGTCGAGCAGTTCGTACGCGCGCTCCTCGTCGATTTCGACGTGGCCGGCGTCGGTCTCCCGACCGAACCGCCACGTGCCGAAGGGCAGTTCGCTCACCATCGTCCCCGTGCGTCCGAGGGATACCCAGTCCATACGGTGCCGTCCGGCGGCCCGGAACCTAAATCCCCGGTACACTACTCACGATCACTCCACGAGCGACGCCATCCGGTCGACCGTCGCCGTCCACGCCTCGCGGTTCGCGGGGGTGTACTCGTCGAGGGCCATCGTCTCCCGAATCAGCCGGCGGCCCTCGGCGATGCTTTCGATCTCCTCCGTGGCGTTCATCTGGACGAGCAAGTTGCCGATGGACGTCGCCTCGACGGGGCCGGCGACGACGGGGAGCCCCGTCGCGCCCGCCATCATCTGCAGGAATCGCTCGTTCCGCACGCCACCGCCGACGACGTTCAACTGTTCGCTCTCGACGCCCGCGGCCCCCTCCAGTTGCGAGAGGGCGTACGCCGTCTTCGCGGCGAGGCTCTCGAGGAGGCAGCGCGTGAGCTCGCCGACGCCCGTGGGAACCGCCTGATCGGTCTCCCGGCAGTAGCGCTGGATCTTCTCGACGATGTCGCCTTCGAGCGTCCCCGCCATGAACAGGTCGCCGTCGGGGTCGATCAGCGGTCCGAAGGGCTCGGTGTCGGCCATCCGGTCGAGGATCGCGTCGTACTCGTGGGGTTTGCCCTCCGATTCCCACGTCTCGCGGGCGTATTCGAGCAGGTTGAACCCGGTGACGTCCTTCAGGAACCGGGTCGTCCCCTCCGCGCCGTACTCGTTGCTGGCTTCCACCGCGAACGCCTCGTCGGTGACGCGCGGTTCGTCGAGTTCGATGCCGACGATGAACCACGACCCCGTGCACAGGAACGTCTGGTCGTCGGCGCCGAAGGGAGTGGCGGCCACCGCACACGCCGTGTCGTGCGTGGTCGTCAGGAGGATGTCCGGTCGGCTGTCGAGCGCCGGCGCGAACGACGGGTCGAGCGTACCGACCGTCGTCCCCGGTTCTTTCAGGTCGGGGAGGATGTCGGTGCGGAGGTCGAGTTCGTCGAGCAGGTCGGTCGCCCACGTCCCCGACTCGATGTCGAACATCTGGGTCGTCGAGGCGATGGACTTGTCCGGATGCACCGTCCCGCCCATGGCGTGGGTGAGGACCTGCGGGAGCATGACGAACGTGTCGGCGGCGTCGACGAGGTCCGGCGCCGACTGGGTCTGGTAGTGGTACTGCCACAGGGAGTTGGGGACGTTCCAGTGGTTGATGCCCGTCTGCTCGAAGACATCGCGCTTGCCCACCCGATCCAGCAGGTCGTCGAGCGTCGAGGTGACGGCGGGGTCGCGGTAGAAGTAGGGGTCGCGCATGGGCTCGTCGTCCGCGAAGAACGTGAAATCGAGGCCCGTCGTCTCGACGGCGACGGTTTCGAGGTCACCGTACTCCCGTTCGGCCGCGACGAGGCCCTCGGCGACCCGGTCCAACAAGGTCCGCGTGTCCCACACGTACCTGCCGTCCCGTTCGACCGGCCCGTTGTCGAACCGATAGACTTCGGACACGTCGAGTCGGTCGGCGTCGCGCCGCCCCACCCAGACGGTTCCCCCGTTCGACCCCACGTCGACCGCGACATGGTTTGACATGGTTCGAGATACCGCAGGGGGCTCAAATAAGCCTCACGCCGAGCGGATGGCCGAGTGAGGGCAATGATTATATACAATGATTGTAAACTTTGCGAAGGAATGTCAAGGGAGCATATCGACAGGCGGACGTTTATCAGAACGACGGGTGCCGCGGCGACCGTTGCGACCATCGCTGGCTGTTCAGGCGGCGGCGGCGGCGGTGGTGGTGGTGGTGGCGGCGAAAGCGGAACCAGTAGCCCACCCGGCGAAGACGTCGAACCGGCAGACAAGATCCAGTACATCGGGGAGAACACACCGCCGACGAAGGCGCTGCGTTCGATTACCGACCGCTTCACGGAGGAGACGGGCATCGAGGTCGAGTACACGCTCTCGCCTCTGCTGAACTACACGGAGACGCTGGCCAGCGACCTCACCAGCGAGGCGGGCAACTACGACGCGCTGTACGTCGACCCGTACAACATCGGTGCGCCGTACTACACGGACCTCGAACCGCTGAACGCGTATATCGAGGACAACGACTACGACTACGAGGATCACATCGAGATCCACCGCATCGCGTGTTCGGAGTACGAGGGTGACGGGACCATCAGGGGACTCCCCTACGACTGCCCGACCATCCTGCTCGCCTACCGCGGCGACGTCTTCGACGAGTACGGCGACCAAGCGACCAGCGACCTCGGGTTCGAGGCCGAACCCAACCCCGACATGACTTGGTCGCAGTACATGCAGGTCGCACGGTGGATAAACGAGAACGTCCCGGACGACATGGTCGAGTACGGGACGGGACACATGGCCAAGCAACACCAGTCGCTGGCCAACGAGTTCGAGATGATCCAGTGGTCGTTCGGCGGCACGCAACTGAAGGGGTTCGACGGCAAGGACCCCATCCTGCCCGACGACATCTCGGCCGGGTTCACCGACGACGCCTCCATTCAGGCCGCCGAGTTCTACCAAGAACTGGTGAACGAGGTCGCGCACCCGGGGAGCACGACGTGGGGCTGGGCGGGTGTCGCCGAAGCCTTCGCCGGCGGCAAGTTGGCGATGGCTCCGGAGTGGCACGAGTTCAACGGCATGTTCGCCGACCCCGAGGCGAGCGACGTGGCCGAGTCGGTCCGCTGGACGCTCGCCCCGAAGGGACCGGCCGAGAACCGGAACGTCCAGTCCCACTACGGCGGGAGTAGCATCGGCATCAACCGACACATCAGCCCCGAGAAGAAGAAGGCCGCTTGGATGTTCATCGAGTGGGCGACCTCCGAGGAGATACAGACCGAACTCCTCAAGCAGGCCGGCGGGACGCCGACCCGGCAGTCGGTCTACGACCGTAGCGAGGTCAAGGAGGCGAGCGAGATGCCCGCCGCCGAGAGCCCGATGCCCAACGTCGTGCCCCCGATCCTCGAAGGGTGGAAACTCGACAACGTCGGCCAGCGGCCTCACCACCCCGACTGGCTCCAGCTGGAGGAAGTGATCTACTCCGAGGGGTCGGCGATGGTGAGCGGCGACTCGTCACCGGAAGAGACGATGCAGACCTGCGCCAACAGGTTCGGCAACATCCTGTAGGCCGGTGGACTGAGGCGACCGAAACACTCAAGTCCATATTTTTTTCATTAGGCACACACTCGCACGAGGGAACATCACATGGTCAAACACCAACAGACGATGGAGGGATCTGGCGTCCGGAGCGCGTACGTCGGCGAGGAACCGGACGAAGCCGGTGGTTCGACACTCGAGTCGGTCCCCGTCTCGTTCGAGATGCTGTTGCTCCTGCCGAGCGTTATCATCCTCGCAGTACTCAGCATCATCCCGCTGGTCGCGATGATCTACCTGTCGTTCCACGAGGTCAACTTCACGCCAGTCGAGGAACAGATATTCATCGGTGTCGAGAACTACGCACAGATGGTCGGCGACGGCAGTTTCTGGAACGCGTGGAAAGTGACGGTCGTCTACGTCGGCGGATCGCTGAGCTTGCAGTTGGGGCTCGGCGTGTTCATCGCGGTGATGCTCCACCGGGTCACGGCGGGCGAGAACCTGTTTACGAGCATCATCATCATGCCAATGATGATTGCCCCAGTAGTCGTAGGGCTGATCTGGCAGTTCCTGCTGGATCCCTCGTTCGGCCTGTACACGTATCTGCTGAACCAAGTCGGCCTGTTCGTCAACCAGCCCATCCTCGGGGACTCGGACAGTGCCATGGCCGCGGTCATTCTGATGGACACGTGGCAGTGGACGCCGCTGATCGTGTTGATCGTCTTGGCTCGGCTGAAGAGCATCCCCCAACATCTCTACGAGGCGGCGCGCGTTGACGGGGCGACCGGTATCACGCAGTTTCGCTACGTGACGCTGCCGCTCTTGAAACCCGCCATCGCCATCGCCCTGCTGTTGCGCTCGATGGACCTGATGCGATACTTTGCAAAGGTGTTCATCACGACGGGCGGGGGACCATCGAGTTCGACCAAGATCATCGGACTCTACGTCTACGAGCAGGCGTTGCGCTTTTTCAACCTCGGGTACGGCTCCGCCGCCGGCCTAGTCCTGTTGATCGTCACGATACTCATGGGGCTGGCGTTCGTCGAGGCGACTATGGGAGGGGCGGGCGACGATGAGTAAGGCACGAGGATCGTGGGCGCTGCCGGCGTCAGTCCGTCGGTACGGACCGGTCGCCGCACTCGGGCTGATCGCTACGTGGACGCTCCTTCCGCTGGTCTGGATGTTCCTCTCGTCGCTGAAGATACGGCGGTCGATGTTCGAGTTCCCGCCGACCATCTTCTTCGATCCGACTCTCCGGTACTATCAAGAGATGTTCCTAGGGTCGAACCCGGTCACGCCGTACCTCCTCAACAGCGTCATCGTCGCCTTGGGGACTGCCGTCCTCTCCGTCAGCCTCGGCACCATCGGCGGCTACGGCCTCTCTCGGCTCGACCTCCGGGGGAAAAAGCACCTCGCGTTCTGGATAATCAGCACTCGGATGGCCCCAATCGTCGTCGTGGTCATCCCGCTGTTTTACATCTACAACGCGTTGAACCTGCTGAACACGCACATCGGCCTCATCATCGCACACACGACGTTCAACCTGCCATTCGCCATCTGGCTGATGCGCTCGTTCTTCGACGAGGTGCCTGTGGCCTTGGAGGAGGCCGCGCTCATCGACGGCGCCACCAAGTGGGAGGCGTTCCGAAAGGTGTCGCTCCCGCTCGTGTTGCCGGGGATGGGCGCGACTGCCATCATCGCCATCGTCTTCTCGTGGAACGACTTCATCTTCGCGCTGATTTTCACCAGCAACGCCACGCAGACGATGCCCGTCGCGGCGTCGCAGCTGGTGACCCAGACCGGGACGCTGTGGGGGCGCGTGATGGCCACTGGCGTCGTCATCCTCCTGCCGATGGTGACGTTCGGCGTCATCGTCAAGCGGTATCTCGTGAGCGGCCTCACGATGGGGGCAGTCAAGGAATGATCCACGCGACACGCACCGGCACCGATTCGCGCACCGACGGGCGGCAACCACACTCTCGATAGTAACTATGGCACAAATCGCACTCAATCAGATAACTAAAACGTTCAACAACGGCAGTATCGTCGCGGTCGACGACCTCTCGCTCGAGATCGAGGACGAGGAGTTCCTCGTCCTCGTGGGGCCGTCGGGATGTGGAAAGTCGACGACGCTGCGCATGGTCGCGGGCCTCGAAGACCCGTCCGAGGGAGACATCTCCATCGGAAGGACCCGCGTGAACGACTTGGAGCCGCGCGAGCGGGATATCGCGATGGTGTTCCAGAACTACGCGCTGTATCCGCACATGAACGTGCGGGAGAACATCGGCTTCGGGCTACGGCTCTCGACCGACCTCTCCGATTCGGACGTCGAGGAACGGGTCGAGGACGCGGCCGAACTGCTGGAGATCGGCGAGTTGCTGGACAAGAAGCCCAAGTCGCTCTCCGGGGGACAACAGCAACGCGTCGCGCTCGGCCGCGCCATCGTCCGCGACCCGGAGGCGTTCCTGTTCGACGAGCCGTTGTCGAACCTCGACGCCAAACTCCGCAAGCAGATGCGGACCGAAATCTCGCGAATCCAAGAACAGTTGGGGGTCACCTCCATCTACGTCACACACGATCAGGAGGAGGCGATGACGATGGGAGATCGCATCGCCGTGATGAACGACGGGCAACTCCAGCAGATTGGCGAACCGAACGACGTGTACAACCACCCAGCCAACCTGTTCGTGGCCGGATTCATCGGAAGCCCGGCGATGAACACCATCGAGGCGCGCGTCGAAGAGCGCGACGGACAGACGGTGCTGGCGTCGACGGACGACGCTATCGTCTACGCCCTCGGAGACGACGACGTTTCGGTCGACGTGGGGGAGCGCGTGACCCTCGGCGTCCGGCCAGAGGACGTCGTCCTGCGTGACTCGGCCGACGCCTTCGAGACGCAGTGCCACGAGACGACCGTCGACGTGGTCGAACCCCTCGGGAGCGACAACCTGCTGTATTTCCGCGTCGGTCCCGAGACGTGGACCGCGCGAGTGTCGCCCGGGTTCGAACCCGACCCCGGCAGCACCGTCCACTTCGCGTTCCCACGCGAGGCGCTGTACGTCTTCGACGAGACGGGGACGACCGTCGAGTCCCGGGACCTCGGTCACCCGGCCGAGACCCACCACGTCGCGGAGAGCGGCGACGGCGTCGTGAACCGATAGGTCGATTCTCCCCTCGCGATCCGTGTGAGACGGCCGCTCGCGAGGATAAAGTTGATTGGGGAGTGGTGTGTTTCCTCCGTCGATGCACGCATCACGACCAATCGTAGGTGTAACTATGGGTGACCCGGCGGGGATCGGGAGCGAGATCATCGTCAAGGCGTATCCGCAGGTGACCGACGAGATTCGGATGGTCGTCCTCGGTGACGTGACGGTCATGGAGGACGCGATTACGGCCTGCGAGAGCGACCTCGAACTGAACCCCGTCGACGGCGTTGCCGACGCCGAGTACGGGGACGGCCGCCTCGACGTCGTCGACTTCGACAACGTCGACGACGTCGCCCGGGGCGAACACCGGGGCGAGTACGGGCAGGCGAGCCTCGACTACGTAGAACGGGGCATCGAACTCGCGATGGCGGGCGAGGTCGACGCGACGTGCAACGCGCCGATCAACAAGAAGGCCCTCGATCTGGCGGACAGCGACTACGCAGGCCACACGAACCTGCTCGCGGACCGGACGGACACGGACGAGTACTCGATGCTGCTCATCCAAGACGAGATGCACGTCACGCACGTGACGGTCCACATGTCGCTACAGGAGGCCATCGACACCATCGACACCGAACGAGTGCTGGAGACCATCGAGGTGACCGACGAGGGGCTCCGCGACCTCGGGATCGAAGACCCGTCCATCGCGGTCTGTGGGTTGAATCCCCACGCCGGCGAGGACGGCGTCCTCGGGACGGAAGATCGGGAGAAAATCGCGCCGGCGGTCGAACGGGCGAACGAGCAGGGGATCGACGCCTCGGGACCGTGGGCGCCGGACAACATCTTCAACCAAGCGGCGGTCGGTCGGGTCGACGGCGTCGTGGCGATGTACCACGATCAGGGGCACATCCCGGTGTACGTCCACGGGCTGTTACCGAGCGGCGGCGTCGCCGGCGTCAACATGACCATCGGGCTGCCGATCATCCGCACGAGCACGATGCACGGGACGGCGTTCGACATCGCGGGCACGGGCATCGCCGACCCGGACAGCATGGTCGACGCCCTCCGGGCTGCGGGACGGGCCGCGGAGGCGGGCATGGCGACGGTCCCCACCTCGGACTGAGACGCCGCGCGCCCCGACACGTATAACCGCGCGATGCCTGAATGTAGGGTATGCGCGTGACCGACTACGAGCTGTTCGCCGTGCCGCCACGGTGGCTGTTTCTGAAGCTCACGACCAGCGACGGGACGGTCGGGTGGGGCGAACCCGTCCTCGAGGGGCGAACCCGGACGGTGCGTGCGGCGGTGAGCGAACTGGTCGAGGACTTCCTCCTCGGTAACGACCCGATGGAGATCGAGCGGCACTGGCAACGGTGTTACCGCGGTGGTCACTACCGCGGCGGGCCGGTGCTCTCCAGCGCCATCGCCGGCATCGACCAAGCGCTCTGGGACATCAAGGGCCGACAGTTCGGGGCTCCCGTCTACCAGTTGCTCGGGGGACGGGCGCGCGACACCGTCTCGCTCTACCAGTGGATCGGTGGCGACCGTCCGGCAGAGGTGGCCGAAGACGCCGAACTCGCGGTCGACGCGGGGTACGATACGGTCAAACTGACCATCACGGCCCGGTCACAGGCCCGGAACAGCGAGGATATCGTCCGAAGCGCCCGCGACCGGGTCGAGGCCGTCCACGACGCGGTCGGCGACCGGGCCGACATCGCCGTCGACTGCCGCGGGCGGATCAGCAAGGGGCGACTCACCCGCCTCGCGTCCGTCCTCGAGGAGTTCGGTATCCTCTTTCTGGAGGAACCGGTGTTGCCCGAACAGAACGAGTCGCTCGCTCACCTCGCCCCGCAGATCGACATCCCCCTCGCGACGGGGCAGCGGATGTACTCGCGGTGGGACTTCAAGCGCGTCCTCGGCAACGACGCGGTGGCCATCGTCCAACCGGACGTCTCGCACGCGGGCGGCATCTCCGAGATCAAGAAAATTGCCGCGATGGCCGAGACGTACGACGTGGACGTGATGCCGAAGTGTCCGGTCGGTCCCATCTCGTTCGCGGCGGGGCTACAGATCGACTTCAGCACGCCGAACGCCGTCCTGCAGGAACAGAACCTCGAACTCCACGACACGGCGGACAACGACCGCCTCCGCTATCTCGAAGATCCCAGCGTCTTCGAGTACGACGACGGCTCCCTGCACCCACCCTCCGGACCGGGACTGGGTATCGACGTGGACGAGTCCTACGTCCGGTCGCAGGCGGAGAAGGAAGTCCGCTGGCAGACGCCACACTGGCGACACGAGGACGGCAGCATCGCGGAGTGGTAGCCGCTGTTTTTCGATGCTAAACGATTTGTAGCCGGAGGGCGAGTATGGCCCATGGACGTGAACGCCCGCAATCCGGTCAAGTCGGTGCGGACGGCGGTCCGCATCGTGGAGACGCTCGTGGCACGCGACGGAGCCACGGTGTCCGAGCTGGCCGCGGCGACGCCCGTCACCAAGGGGACGGCACACAACCACCTCGCGACGCTCAGAGAACTGGGTTACGTCACCAAGCAGGGCGACACCTACCACGTCGGCCTCGGCTTCTGCTATCCGGCCAGTCACGCGACGGCGCGGACGCCGCTCGCGAACGTCTCGACGGCGCCCGTCGCGGAACTCGCCGAGGCGACGGGCCAGCGGGTCGACCTGATCGCCAGCGAAGAACACCGCGCGGTCCTCGTTCACAGCGAACGCGGCCCGCGATACGAGGGCCCCGAAGGCGTCACCGGCACCACAGTGCCGCTCCACGCCTCGGCACCCGGCAAGGCCATCCTCGCGCACCACGACACCCTGTCGCCAGCCGACGCCGTCGCGCTCGCTGACGACGGCGTCGGCGTCGACGACCTCCAGCAAGAACTCGACCACGTCCGAGAAGAGGGACTCGCCTACGACCGGGGCGAACTGCACGCGGGGCACCGAGGCATCGCCGTCCCCATCTTCGGGGAGACGCGAATCCGAGGCGCCGTCGGCGTCCTCGGTCCGGACACGTACATGCGCGGGAAGACGTTCCAGCAGGACATCCCCGGACTCGCCATCAGCGCCGCCGAACAGGTGACGAAACGCCTCCGTGACCTCTGAACCCGACTGTTTTGTATCACTAAATATCGGCGTGCCGTGTCACCGGTCACCGTGTGACTAGCTCACACGGGCCGCGAGGCGACCCCCGTCTTCACTGCCGTCATCGGCTACGATCCGCCGCATCGACGACGATATTTAGCGATTCCAAACACGCGACGTGGACGTGCAGATGCCGGAGCAGAGACGATCCGGGTCCGAGTCGTCGCGCCGTCTCAGACTGCGGGTGGGACGTGAATCACGGCCGTGGTTACCCCGGGCGCCTCGAACGGTGCCCACCCGGAGAGTCGGGGACTACGCCGTCCGAGCGGCGGACCACGCGTCGTCGGGGGCGGCCCCGTCGTGGACGACGGCGTTCAACGCGCGGACGACCCGTTCGGGCTCGGGCGTCTGCCAGATGGAGCGGCCGACCACGAGGCCACGGGCGCCGACGTCGACGGCGTCGGCGGCGGTGTGGAGCAACCCCTCGGGGTCGCCGGAGGAGGGCCCACCGAGGATGGTGACGGGAACCGGCGCGGCGTCGACGATGGGCTCGAACGTCTCGACGGCGCCGGTGTACGGCACCTTGAGCACGTCGGCACCGTACTCCCAAGCGAGGCGGGCGCCGTTGGCGACGAGGTCCGGGTCGGTCGCCCGGTCGTCGGGCACGTGTCGTCCCCACATCACGGGTTCGACGACGAGCGGAATCCCCGTTCCGTGGAGTTGCTCGGCCAGCTCGCAGACGTGGGCGACGTTTCGCTCGAACACCCGTCGGTCGTCGCGGCCGAACGCGAGGGCGACTTTGATCCCGCTGGGGTCGAACTCACGGAGGAACGGGACGGAGAAGGCGGGCGTCCACACGTCGTCGCCCGTCTGCTGCCCGGGACGCGTCGAGAACAGGGCGGCGTCGGCGGTGAGCATCACCTCGACGCCCGCGTCGTCGAGCAACGACGCGAAGCGGCGCGCGAAGTGGGGCCCGACGAGGACGCCGTCGGGGTCGCCCGCGAGGACGGCTCGTAGCGTCGATTCGGGGTCCTCGAAGCCGTCGAGCGCGCCCATGTTGAGTCCGTGATCCAGTGCGACCACCACAGTTCGGTCTGACGGCGTGTCGAAGACGTCGTACGTGTCGGCCATAGGTGACCGTGGACGGACGACCCTATAAAATCACGCGTCTACGGCGTCGATGTAGCCGTCGAGGAACTCGCGGAGCGCCGTTTCGGTCGGCGGCTCGCCGGTCCTGACGAAGACGCCGGCGGCGGCGTTGCCCAGACAGACGGCCGCGGGGTCCGAGAGCCCGGCCGAGAGTCCGAGCGCCAGACCCACGTTGAAGTGGTCGCCAGCGCTGGTCGTCATGGCCGGATCCTCGACCCGTGGGACGGTCACCGACGCCGTGCCCTCGGGGCCGGCGACGACGGACGCGTCGGCGGCGTGGGCGACGGCCCGTCGCAGGTCGAGGCCGTCCTTGACGGTCGTCGCCGCCGCGGTCAGGGAGTCCGGCGTCGCGCCGAGGGTGTCCGCGAGGTGAGTCATCTCCGCTCGATTCGCGCTCAGGGTGACGGGTGCCACGGCCGCGAATCGACGCAACGGTTCGATGCCGGCGTCGAGAACCTCGTCCGCGAGCTGGCGAACGTCGCCGGGGTCGACGAGCACCGTTTCGGGCGGGTCGTCGAGCGTCGGCCACACCTGCTCTCGGAGGCCGGTCAGAACCGACGGGAGGTCGGGGACGACCACCCAGTAGCCCACGCCGAAGAGGTCGGCACCGTCGAGGTGGGTCGCGAGCGTCTCGATACCGACGGCGTCGACCAGCGTCTCCCAGTCGAGCGTCCGCGTCGCGCCCGTCTCCGTGACGAGGAGTTTCCCGTCGTCGAACTCGACGGCCTCCGTGTAGTTCGGCTCGCCGAAGGAGTATCGTCGCGCATCCCCGAACTCGTCGGCGAAGACGTCGCGTTCCGGGTCGCCGTAGGCGCCGATCATGGTCGGACTGGCACCGAACCCGATGAGCGCGCGGGCGACGTGACAGGTGTGCCCGCCGGTTCGCGTCCCGTCGCGCGTCCACTCGACGGTGATCGAACTCTCCTCGTCCGCGGAGGCGGCGATGCGCTCGCCGAACGCGCCGAGTTCGGTCATGGGCTCGAACGACTCCGGGTCGTGCCGTTCGTCGACCACTCGCCGGACGGTGTCGACGAAGCCGTCGAAGCCGAGGACGGCCTCCGGGGGGCGAATCGGTGACGGGAGGTCACGACGACACGCGTCGACGGCCGCCCGGGTTGCGTCGGCGGCGCGCGAATCCTGCGTCATGTCTGCGCATCCGTCGGCCGCCGTCATAACGTTTGCCGGCAAACGCTTTAGTGGATGATCGTCGTGGGCACGGGTATGCGCTGTGCCGTGTTGACTGACACCGAGACGTTCGCCCTCGAAGACCGCCCACGACCCGAACCGGGCCCCGACGACGTCCTCGTCGAAATGCGCCACGTCGGGATCTGTGGCTCCGACGTACACTACTACCGCCACGGCCGCATCGGCGACTTCGTCGTCGAGTCACCGCTCGTCCTCGGCCACGAGAGCGCGGGCGAAGTCGTCGCGGTGGGCGCGAACGTCGAGGACGTGGCCGTCGGCGACGAGGTGGCACTCGAACCCGGCGTCCCCTGCCTCGAGTGTGACTACTGCCGGCGCGGGCGGTACAACCTCTGCCCGGACGTGCGATTCATGGCGACGCCGCCCCACGACGGGGCCTTCGCGGAGTACGTCGCTTGGCCGGCCGCGTTCGCCACGCCCCTCCCCGACGGCGTCTCGACGCGCGAAGGGGCGCTCTGTGAACCCCTGAGCGTCGGCATCCACGCGGTCCGGCGAGCGAACGTCGGCGTCGGCGACACCGTCCTCGTCACCGGCGGCGGCCCCATCGGGATGCTCGTCGCGGAGGCGGCCCGGGCGGCGGGCGCGGCCGAGATCGGTCTCAGCGACGTCGTGCCGGCGAAACTCGACCGGGCCGAGGCGCGGGGCGTGGACTGGACCGTCGACGCGACGGCCGCCGATCTGACCGACCGCGTGGCCGAACACACCGACGGCGAGGGCGTCGACGCCGTCATCGAGGCGTCCGGCGCGGACCCGGCGATTCGGTCGACGACGGGCGTCGTCCGCCGCGGGGGAACGGTGGTCTTCGTCGGCCTCGCCGAAGACGGCGAGATTCCGCTCGACACCCACGACATCGTGAACCGCGAACTCGACGTGCACGGCTCCTTCCGGTTCCGGAACACCTACCCGGCGGCCGTCGACCTCCTCGCCGACGGCGCCGTCGACGTGGAGGGCATCATCGACTTCGAGCGACCGCTCGACGAGGTGCGCGCGGCCTTCGAGCAGACGGCCGACGACGACGTGATCAAGGGAATGATCGTCGTCGACGGGTGACTACCGGATGGTGAACCCGCCGTCGACGAAGACGACTTCGCCGGTCATGTACGACGACGCCGCGGACGCGAGGAAGACGGCGACGGGCTTGAGTTCGCGCGGGCGGCCCAGCCGCCCCATCGGCGTGTCGGACAGCCACGTCTCCTCCATCTCCGGCTGCTCCGCGAGCGTCGAATCGACCATGTCCGTGCGCATATAGCCCGGGGCGATGGCGTTGACGCGGATGCCATCGGCGGCCCACTCGGAGGCCAGCGACCGCGTGAGGCCGGCGACGCCCGATTTGGAGGCGTTGTAGCCCGCCTGTGGCTGTGGGAAGTTGGCGATGTGGCCGGACATCGACGCGATGTTGATGATCGATCCCTCCGCGCCCCGGTCGAGTAACTGGGCGCCGACGTGTTTAGCACACTGAAACACGCCGGTCAGGTTCACGTCGATGACTCGCTGCCACTCGTCGGCCGTCATCGACTCGGCGGGTTCGTTCTCGACGATGCCGGCGTTGTTGACCAGTACGTCGACCGGCCCGAGTTCGTCGGTGACGTGGTCGACCATCGCCTCGACGGCCGCCTCGTCGGTCACGTCGGTCCGAACCGCCGTCGTCTCGGCGCCCGTCGCGTCCGCGATAGCGGCAGCCGTCTCGGCACCGTTGTCGGCGTCGACGTCCGCGATGGCGACGTTCGCGCCGGCTTCCGCCAGCCCCGTGGCCATCTGTTCGCCGAGGCCACGACCGGCGCCGGTCACGACTGCCGTCTGTCCGTCCAGTCGGAACGCGTCCAGTACTGACATACGTGTCCGTCTCGACACGGCGAATAAAGTCTTTTGCGCCGGGCGACGGCCTCCGTCGAACGGGCGGCGACAGTCGTTTGGCGATGCTAAACTGGCAGGACGCCGGTACGAGGACGTCCACAACGAGCACAGCGTCGGCAGCGAGCGACCACCGTCGTAGAGACGGGTCCCCCCGCGTGACCGTCAGCTGGCCGGTTCGGTCGCAGAGGGCGAACGAGGACGCGTCACGGTCGGTGGGCTGGGCCGCTACGCGCGTGGCGGCCGTCGTGTTCATAACAGCCATAGTTTTGTTATTCATCGCTCGGCAGTCGTCGGAGCCGCCCCGTGGAAGCCCGGGCCGAGTCCGTTCGTGAGATAAGAACGGCCGGTCGGGAGGTGAATCGCGGGGATCACCGACTGGCAGAGACGGAATCGAGTCACGCCTCGTCGCAGCCGTATGATCGACGGAATCGCCGGCCAGTTCGTGTATCGTGAACGCGAGTCCGGGCGGCACACCGGTCGTGACGCTGTCGCGGCGGACAGTCGGTCTCGGCGTGACCACCCAAGGCGTCGGACACCGGTGCGTCGCGGCAGTCGCCGATGGGACACAACGGCGACGGACGCGGTTCGCTGCCACACGGCGTCGGCGTGACGCCTTGGATTCACCGCAGAGGAACGGCTCGATTGGGGCGACAGAGCGGGGACGAGGGTCGTCGGAGGTCCGCACTGCGTCGAGGTCCGACCGGACACGTCAGAGCCTGCGCCACGACGTACCGTGTGATCGACGCGGGACGAGGGGCGTGGACGAGCACGTGCGCGTTGTCGTACCGGTCGAAACGCGGTCGGGAAGAAGCGTATCCCGTCCGGAGGAAAACGACCGCCGAGCCAGTCAGTTGGCTACCGTGACCGAACGAGGACGTCCGCAGACGGAGAGCGTGCTCGTCCGTGCGGGCGAACCGCTATCGCGTCGAATCGCGTCGTCTCAGTCGGCCGAGGGAGCCTTCGATTCCGATTCCGACAGGTAGTCGGCCGTCTGTTCGTCGATGTCCGCTTTCCGGAGCGCCACGTAGGTGACGAACCCGACGGGCAAGCCGATCATCCACGACAGGTCCATCATGAGGAGGCTCGCACCGGAGCCGACCAACACGCTGACGATGGCCGTGACGGAGATGCCCTTGATGAACCAGAACTTCGAGTCCCGGCTCTTGTCGTACAGCGAGCTGAGCGACGTGTCGCCCGCGCGGAAGAGCCAGTAGTCCGCCAGCAACACGCCGAGCACCGGCCCGAGCGGCACGGAGTAGGCGTTGATGAACAGGAAGTAGATTTCGCCGCCCGAGAACAGCACCCACGGGAACGAGGCGACTGAGAGGATGCCGGTGATGACCAGTCCCCGTTCCCACGACACGTCGAGAGCGTCCTGTAACACGTGCACCGGGGGAACGATGTTGAGGGTGAGGTTCGACGAAATCTGCGCGGCCAGCACGAACACCAGCATCGCGACGCCGATGATCGGGCTGGGTGCCACCTCCATGATGGCGTACACCGGATTCGCCGTGTCCGTCGAGATACCGAAGATGAGACCGACGAGCGCCATGTACATCATCGCCGGCGCGATACCGAGCAGGTGGCCCCAGATGTGGTTCCCGAGGCCACGTTTCTTCTCCAAGTGTCTGCTGATGTCGGCCGCGTTGAGCGCGCCCGTCAGGGCCGTCCCGACGTGCGCGGCGACGATGGTGAAAAACGGCAGGCCCCACGTGCCGTCGTAGGTGAGCGACGCCGTGGCGAGCCCCTGCGTCGACACGATGACGTACACCGTGTACGCGAGGAGGACGATGATGACGCCGGCGGCCAGCGAATCGAACCACTTGATCGACGTGATGCCACCCCACGCGAGTCCGATGTTCAGTATCGTAAACAGGGCGAAGTACAGCGGAACGTTACCGAATCCCCACAGCGTCGTGGTGATGCTGTTGATGGCCAGCGCGCCGATCCAGTTGCCGATGCCGAGCCAGCCGATGGCTGGAATGACTCGAACGACGTTGGGGATGAGTGACCCACGGACGCCGAACGCCGCGCGCGACTGCGTGACGAAGGGAATCCCCTTCTTGTACCCCCACACCCCGTTCACCACGAAGAAGATGGCCGACGTCGTGGCGCCGATGACCATAGCGACCGCCGCCTGTACGAGGTTGAGCGGTCCCTGTGGGTGGACGGCGAAAAACGCCGTCGCGAATCCTTGGACGATGATGAACGACGCCCACCAGACCGGAATGTAGTGGGAGAGGCTCATCGACCGTTGCTCGTCTGCAATCGGTTCTAACCCTTCTGCACTAGTCTCTGTCATAGTGGATCTACCATGTTATCCTACCGCATGAACGGCGTTACGGGCCAAATTGAAATAACTTGGGGTCAGACCGGGATCTCGCGCGCCCACAGCGCCGAACGAGCGGTAAATCGACGGCCGACGGGGAGTGTTCGTCCCGCGACGCGTCCGGTCGACTCACGCCGTCCAACCCGAAATCGCGTGACGGCGCGTGTCAGGGAAAACGCTTTATGATGACAGTTGAAACCGAGAGAGTCGATGGTCGTAGATACTGTCATCGAGGGCGGGAGAATCGTATCCGGAGACCGCTCGTTCGAGGGTGCCGTCGCAATCGACGGTGGGAAGATCGTCGGCCTCGGCGACCCGCGACGCCTGCCGGACGCGAACCGGACGCTCGACGCGACGGGTAAGGTAGTGATGCCGGGCGTCGTCGACCCGCACGTCCACGTCGACGATCACGTGTCCATCGACACGTACGAGACGGCGACGACGGCCGCCGCGCTCGGCGGCGTGACGACGGTGATCGACTTCGCGTGGCAGGCGTGGGCAGGCGAGGAGAGCCCGTGGGACGAGGCGGGGACGCTTCTCGAAGGCATCGAGCGCAAGCGCGAGAAAGCTGCGGACGCCCTGATCGACTACGGTTTCCACGGCGGCCTCCTTCGGGAGGGCGAGGACTTCTTCGACGAAGTCGACGACGTAGTCGACGCCGGCGTCACCTCGTTCAAGATGTACACGGCCTACGAGTTCGGCCTCTCGAACGGGTACATCAACAGGGTCCTCGACCGACTCGCAGACGTGGGCGCCGTCGGCGTCGGGCACACCGAAGACGACTCGGTCTGTGAAGCGGTGACGGAGGCACTCCGCGAGGAAGGACACGGGCCGAGCGTCTACCCCGAGTCGCGCCCGGACTACGCCGAGGCGATGGCGGCCGACGACGTGGCGCGGATGGCGCGCGAACTCGGGGCGAAATACTACGGGATCCACACCTCCTGCCGGAAGTCGGCCGCGGCACTCGAACAGCACCAGACCGACGGCAGCCAGATCCGCGGCGAGACGTGTACGCACTACACGACGCTCACGGGCGACCTCCACGAAGAGATGGGGAATCTGCCACGCATCGCGCCGCCGCTCCGACGCGAGGACGACCGAGACGCGCTCTTCGACGCCCTCCAGCGGGACGTGCTGAGTGTCGTCTCGACCGACCACGTGGCACAGACGCGCGAAGCGAAAGCGAACAGCGCGTGGTGGGAGGGGCCGTTCGGCGCGAACGGCTTGCAGGTGAGTCTCCCCGTCTTCCACGACGAAGCGGTGAACGAGCGGGGACTCTCGTACAACTTCCTCACCCGCGTCATGAGTCAGAATCCGGCCGAGACGTTCGGCCTCGCGGAGAAGGGAACGCTCGATCCGGGCACCGACGCGGACGTGGTGATCTTCGATCCGGCCGCCGAGTACACGATCACGGCGGCCGACAACGCCTCGAACGCCGACTACTCGATCTACGAGGGGCGAACGGTGCAGGGCGCGGTGGAGACGACGCTCGTCCGCGGTGACGTCGTCGTCGAGGACGGCGACGTCGTCGGTGACCCCGGACACGGCGAGTTCGTGGCACGCGAACTGCCGGATTGGTCGACGTAGCGCCGAACGGCCACGGTCGGGACGCCGTCCCGACACGTCGTCACGAGTGGGCGACGGAACTTTTATCTCGCCCGCACCAGTTGGTCGCGGTGTGACACAGTTAGAGTTCGATATCGAGGGAGAGGTGTTCGTAGCCGACCTGCTCGAGGACGAAGCGCCTCGGTCGGTCGAAGCACTCCGCGAGTTCCTGCCGCTCGAATCGGAGTTGATGCACGTCCGCTGGAGCGGGCACGCGACGTGGGTCAACATCGACGAAATCGACCTTCCGGAGATTCCACGCGAGAACCACACGGTCTACCCCTCGCGGGGCGACATCCTGCTCTATCCGGGCTACCGGAACGAACAGGAGATTCTCGTTCCCTGTGGACCGACGTGTTTCAAGAGTCCGGCCGGTGAGCTCGCCGGCAACCACGTGGCGACGCTGAACGCGTCACGCGAGGAACTCCGCGAACTGGAGGAGGAGACGCTCCAGACCGGCGCGAAGCGAATCGTCGTCCGCGAGCGATAGGCCGCAGCCGACCCGCGATTTCTCCGGGTCGTTCCGCATCCGCCGCACTACCGGTAGGTATCGCGTCCCGATCCACACCGAACGCCGGTATCTTCAAATCGGATGGGCCTCAATGGGCGTGTAGAGTATGAGCGCGGGAGAGTACGTACACCAGTGCGTGAGCGAGGAGCGTCTCCGCGACGACATCACGACGAACGCGGAGTACGGCGCCATCCCGACCGACCGCGGCCACGGTCGGACGGTGCTGACTGGCACGGCGGCGAACCGGGAGGCACGGGAGTATCTGGTCGACCGACTGGAGGCGGCCGACCTCGACGTACGGATCGACGCGGTCGGCAACGTCGTCGGCCGCTGGGTTCCCGAGGGAGCCGATCCCATGGCGCCGGCCGTCGCGTGCGGTAGCCACCTCGACTCCGTCCCCGAAGGCGGCATCTTCGACGGCGTGCTGGGCGTCTACAGCGCGCTGGAAGCCGTCAGGGCGCTACAGGTGGCCGAGGCCGACCTCGCGCGGCCGATAGAGGTCGTGTGCTTCACGGAGGAGGAGGGGGGCCGATTCTCGAACGGCGTCCTCGGCTCGTCGGTCGCGAGCGGCAAGCGGGCGGTAGCGGAGGCGCTCGAACTCGAAGACGACGACGGCGTGACGCTCGACGCGGCGTTGACCGACATCGGGTTCCGCGGCGAGGGGCGAGTGGACGCGAGTGCGTGGGACTCGTGGCTCGAACTCCACGTCGAACAGGGCGAGCGTCTCCAGAACGCGGGGGCGGCCGTCGGCGTCGTCTCGGCGATTACGGGGACGATCCGCTGTACGGTCGAAATCGAGGGGGAGGCGGATCACTCCGGCTCGACGGCGATGGCGGATCGGACGGACGCGTTGGCCGCCGCGAGCGAACTGGTCCTCGAAGTCGAGGCGGCGACGGACGACGTCGTCGCCGAGCAGGGCGAGACGGTGGTCGGCACGGTCGGAAAACTCGACGTATCGCCGAACGCGATAAACGTCGTGCCCGGGCGTGCCGAACTGGGGATCGACATCCGCGACGTTCGCTACGCGTCCATGGAGACCATCGTCGAGCGCGTTCGAGAGCGACTCGCGGCGCTCGAAGTCGAACGCGGCGTCGAGACGACGTTCGAACGCCCGTACGACATCGCCCCGAGCGAGATGAGCGAGCGGTGTACGGCGGCGCTCGAACGCGCCGTGGCGACCGTCGACGTGCCGTCGCTCGACCTCCACTCGGGCGCCGGTCACGACACCATGCACGTGGCGAGTGTCACGGACACGGGGATGCTGTTCGCGCCGTCCCACGGCGGGTTCTCGCACAGCCCCCTCGAGTGGACCGACTGGAGTAGCTGCGCGACGGCGACGCGAGTTCTGACCGCGGGGCTGGTGAATCTGGCGCGTGACTGACCGCCCGCACCGCCGACAGAGCGTTTGAGAAAGACGAACGGACGCGACGGCCACCGAGTGAGCCGTGTCCCCGTCGGTGCCGGCCGATCACTCACGCCGATTCGACTCGACGTCGTGGGTCGCCATGTTGATGTTGACCTCGATGACGTTCGCCGCCCGCTGGACTTGCTCGGGGAGTTCCTCGGCGAACTGCTCGCCTTTGAGTCGACTCGTCGGCCCCGCGACGCTCAGCGATCCGAGGACGTTCCCGCTGCGGTCGATGACCGGCGCGCCGACGGCGCGGAGGCCCTCCACTTCCTCCTCGTCGTTGTAGGCGTACCCCCGTTCCCGAACGGTGTCGAGTTCGTCGAGGAGGGCGTCCCGGTCGGTGATGGTGTTGGCCGTGCGTTCGGGGAGGCCGTGTTGGTCGAGGATGTCGCCGACCCGTTCGTCCGAGAGGAATGCCAGAATCGCCTTCCCAGTCGCCGTACAGTGGAGGTCGTCGGGCTGTTGGAGTTTGTCCGTCTGGTAGCCGCTCCCGACGGCGTCGCTGCCGCGGACCTTGTACAGATTGATCCCTTTGCCGTGCTGTTCGGTGAAGAGATTCGCGTACTCGCCGGTCAGCTCCGCGAGTTCTTCGACTTCCTCTTTCCCGTAACGGTACAGCAGGTTGCGGTTCCTGACGTACTCGCCGACGAGGAGCAACTGCAGGCCGAGTTCGTACTGGTCCCCGTTCTTGACGACGAAATCCGCCTGCCGGAGCGTGGCTAGATAGTGATACACGGAGCTCTTCGACATATCGAGGTGGTCGGCCAGTTCGGTGACGCCAGCGCCGTCGAGTGCTTCGAGTGCCTTGACGATCTCGGTGGTTCGCTCTACCGTCTTCAGGGTCCGCGGCGATTCGTCCGGAATCGGCTCGGTCGGCATACTCCCGCGTACACGCGCCAGTCACTTAGTCGTTCACCTATGTCAAACACGCTCGCGGCGTTCTCTGACTAACGCCGAACGAGACGGACGGTGGGTGCCTGAACAGAGATCGGAGCGCGCTCGAACTGGAGCCACGGGGACTCCCGGCGACTACGTCGCTACGTTCCTCACGGCCCGGGACGAGTGGCGGTCGGTGCGTTTCCGAAATGGAAACAACGAACGTCCCAGCAGTCGCCGAACGGGGCGCGCCGACGGACGGCGACCCTCGTCGCTGGCGGAGCCCATAACAACCATAGTCTCGTTATTCCGGCGCGGCGGGCGGGGGAACTCACAGCAACGTTTTTACCACACCAAGACGAGAACCGAGCGTGATGGAACCGGAACTGCTCGGGGAACCCGCCAGACTGACGGTGCGGAACGTCGGCGGTATCGACGAGACGGAAGTCGAGTTCTCGCCCGGCATTACGATTCTGACTGGTCGAAACGCGACGAACCGAACCTCGTTGCTCCGCTCGATAATGGCGGTGATGGGGAGCGACGACGCATCCCTCAAGGCGGACGCGGACGAGGGCCGCGCCGAACTCACCGTCGGCGACGAGCGCTACGCCCGGACGTTCACGCGGACGAACGGGAGCGTGACGACCGGTGGCGAGCCGTTTCTCGACGACCCCGAACTCGCCGACCTCTTCGCGTTCCTGCTGGAGTCGAACGAGGCCCGGCGCACCGTCGCCAGAAGCGGCGACCTGCGCGAACTCATCATGCGGCCGGTCGACATCGAAGCGATTCGTGCCGAGATTCAGCAACTCGAACGGGAGAAAGACCGGATCGACGACGAACTCGACGAGCTCGACGAGCTGAAGGGGACGCTCCCGAACCTCGAACGCGAGCGAAACCAGCTCGAAGCCGACATCGAGACGAAGCGGGAGGAGTTGGCGGCGAAAGAGGACGAAATCGAGGCGCTGGACGCCGACGTCGACGAGACGCGCGAGGAGAAACGAGAGCTCGAATCGCGCCTCGACGAGCTTCGAGAGAAACGTTCGTCGCTGGAGCAGGTCCGGTCGAACATCGACCTCCAGCAGGAGAGTATCGAGTCGCTCACGGCCGAGCGGCGGGAACTCGAAGCCGAGCGTGAGGACCTCCCCGACGCACCCATGGGCGAACACGAGGAACTCGACGACGAGATCAGCCAGCTTCGGGAGCGAAAGGAGCGGCTCGAACGGGAGGTGAGCGACCTTCAGGACGTCATCCAGTTCAACGAGGATCAGCTCGACGAGTCGGGATCGGTCACCTCCCACTTAGACGACGACACCGGCGCCGTGACGGACGCGCTCGTCGACGAGACGGTGGTCTGTTGGACCTGCGGGTCCAGCGTGGAGCGAGAGCAGATCACGGACACACTCGACCAACTGCGGGCGATCCGTCAGGAGAAACTGGAGACGATCCGGTCGCTCGAATCGGAGCTGAGCCAGTTGAAAGACGAACGACAGACGTATCGGGAGCACCAGCGTCGTCGGGAGTCGATTGACCGGAAGCTGTCCGACATCGTGGACGAAATCGAGGACCGCGAGGCCCAGCTCGACCATCTGCGGACAGAGCGTGAGGAGCTCAACGAGGACATCGAAACGCTCGAAGCCGAAATCGAGACGCTGGAGTCCGACGACTTCGGAGACGTTCTCGACCTGCACAAGGAAGCAAACCAGCTGGAGTTCGAACTCGGGCGTCTCGAATCCGACCTCGACGACGTGTTGGAGCGGATCGGCTCGGTCGAGGACCGACTGACCGAGGAGAGTCAGTTGCGCTCCCAGCGCGAGGAACTCACGGCGGAACTGACGGACCTCCGAACCCGCATCGACCAGATCGAAGCCAACGCCGTCGAGGAGTTCAACGAACACATGGCAGCCGTTCTCGACATCCTCGGCTACGAGAACCTCGAACGCATCTGGATCGAGCGGATCGAACGCACGGTTCGCGAGGGCCGCCGCAACGTCGAGAAGACGCGATTCGAGCTCCACATCGTCCGGAGTACCGACACCGGGGCGACGTTCGAGGATACCATCGACCACCTCTCGGAGAGCGAGCGCGAGGTGACCGGCCTCGTGTTCGCCCTCGCCGGCTACCTCGTCCACGAGGTGTACGAGACAGTCCCGTTCATGCTACTGGACTCGCTGGAGGCTATCGACTCCACACGGATCGCCGCCCTGATCGAGTACGTCGCCGACTACGCCGAGTTCCTCGTCGCCGCACTGTTGCCCGAGGACGCACAGGCCCTCGACGATACGTACAGCCGCGTGACCGAAATCTGAATGGTCGGAAATTAAATAACGCCCCTATTGGTGTTATTCTACGCGTCGTCGTTGCAGTCACAGCCACCCCGTTCCAGCAGGTCGACGACGCCGTACTGGGAGCCGCAGTCCTCACAGAGGACGTCGACGTCGACGAACAGCCGAAAGTCACCGAGCGTTATCCGTCCGGTCGACCGGAGGCGATCCAGACTGCCCTCGGTGATCGACCGCAGTCGCGCGCGGAGGCGCTGGATCGTCTCCAGTACCGAATCGACCTGCTCGCTCTCCGACGGGCCCTCGTACGCGGCGTCGCGATACTCGGTCAGATACGTGCGGATGGCCTGGTAGGTGACGAAGTCGCGTTCGAGCTGCTCCACGTCGACGCCGTCGCGTTCGAGACGCACCCGCGCCTCCGTCCGCATCCCGCTACTCACGTCGTCGGCAGTGAGGAGGCGGTAGAGGTTGTCGATCTCGCCGTCGACGGTCGACGTTCCGGTCGCGGTCAGGGCGCTCTCCAGCAGCCGCCGATTGAAGCGATCCGCGAGGTCACGGAGGCTCTCGCGCTGGTCGCCGTCGGCGGTCCACAACCGTTCGAGTTCGTCGCCGAACGCGTCGCCGAGGTCGTACTCGTCGAGCAGTCGTGCTACTTTGCTCGATTTCCGTCCCGAGGTGGAGTCGTCGTCGGTCACTGCTCTCGAATAGTGCGACGGGGGTACATAAATTCAGTGTCGCGGGCGAGCAGTGACTACTGAGGGCGATTTTTCGGGGGCCGACACTGAAGATGTCGAATCGAGATATATTCTCTAAATCAGTGAAGTCAGCACACTGAGGCTCCTAATCGACAGTCACTAGTCGGTCTGAAAACTCCCCGAGAGAGCCACTCGTTGCTTTCATCGGCACTCTTGGGTGATCTTCGGGAGTGTGCAGCCGTCGACTTTTTGAGTTTAGAATATATTTAGAATTAAAGTTCCAAACATCTTTATAAGTCATAAAACATTTGTTATGACTATTTTTAGTCGCGAATGCTGAGTACCACACCCAAACAAACACAGATCTTATGTAAATTCATAATAGTTTATTTGAGCGAATATCAGTCTCGGGGCGCGAGTCGTTCGACGAGAACGCGTGGGGGGCAAAGCCGAACGAGCTAGCCGAGAGAGGTGTCGAGACTCCAGATCCCTCCCCGTGCGGCGCGTAACTATCGTCCGAGACGTTTATCACTCCGCAGCCACTGTTTTTGTGGGGATATGAACGACTTACGCACGGGGTTGAGCTACGGGGACGTGTTGCTGGTCCCGAAGCGGTCGCCGGTCGACAGCCGCGACGACATCGACCTCTCGACGGCACTGACGCCCTCGATCCAGCTAGAGGCGCCGCTGGTCTCCGCGGCGATGGACACCGTGACGGAGGCCGAGATGGCTCTCGAACTCGGGCGTGCGGGGGGATTCGGCGTCGTCCACCGCTTTCTCACGCCCGAGGACCAAGCCGCGCAGGTCGAACGGGTGACGGCCGCGGGCGAGCGGGTGGGCGCCGCCGTCGGCATCAACGAGGACTACGTCGCACGCAGTGCCGCACTCGTCGAGGCCGGCGTCGACGCCCTCGTCGTCGACGTGGCGCACGGCCACCTCGAACGGGTGCTCGACGCCGTTGCGGCGCTCGACGAGGAGTTTCCCGACACCGACCTCGTCGCCGGGAACGTCGCGACGCCCGCGGGTGTCGAGGACCTCGCCGCCGCGGGCGCGGACTGCGTGAAAGTCGGGATCGGCCCGGGGTCGCACTGCACCACCCGGAAAGTCGCCGGGGCGGGCGTCCCCCAACTGACCGCCGTCGACGACTGCGCCGCCGTCGCCGACGACGTGGGTGTGACGATCTGTGCCGACGGCGGCATCCGCACCTCCGGCGACGCGGTGAAGGCGCTGATGGCCGGCGCCGATACGGTGATGCTCGGCAGTCTCTTCGCCGGCACCGACGAGGCCCCCGGCGCCGTCGTCGAGGTGGACGGCACGCAGTACAAGCGCTCCCGCGGGATGGCGACGACGGCCGCGGCCGAGGACCGCGACGACAAGGGGACGAACGTCACCGCCGACGAGGGCGTCGAAGCGCTGACGCCCTACAAGGGGTCGGTGCGGAGCGTGGCCGAGGAGTTCTGTGCCGGCATCCGTTCCGGTCTCTCCTACTGCGGCGGCCACAGCATCCCAGCGGCTCGGGACCGGGCCGAGTTCATCCGCGTCGCCGACAGCGCGCGGGAACGCGAGGGGTTCCACGCGGATCACGACTGGGAAGGCGTGAGCGTGGACAGCAAGATCGAGGGGGCGCCGGGCGTCGAGTCGACCGCCGAGAGCGACGACTGACGGTGGACTAAAACGGCTCGCGCGTCCACCGGGCCGTATGCCCTCCGCCCGCGCCGCTCTCCTCGTCGGCTGCTGTCACGCCGTCGGCCTCCTGCTCGTCGCTCACCACCTCGGATACGCCGTGGGACCGTCGGCGTACACCGTGGCCGGCGCCGGCTGGCGATACGCCGGCCTCGTCGTCGTGGCCGCGGCCCCCGTCTGGCTCGCGCTCCGCTACCGGCTCGTCGCACCACTCGTCGCCGTGCTCCTGACGACCGGCTACGTCCTCGGGATGGAACTGACGCCGCCGGGGCCCACCTTCCACGACGTGGCCGAGTTCGAACGGCTGTCCGAACCGACCGGCATCACCGTCGTCGAGAACGGCCTCTACATCGTCCGGTACATGGTGAACGCGTCCGTCTGGGCGCTCGGCTTCTGTCTCCTCGGCGTCGTCGAGTACGCGGTGCGGGTCGACTGGGACTGGCTCCCGGCGGTGCCGACGCCGATTCCGTGGCTCTCACGCCCGGTCTCACGGCAAGGGGCGGCCAAACTCGCCGCCGTCGGCGGCGTCGTCCACGCCGTCGTGATGACGTGGTTCGCGGCCCGGCTCGGCGTGACGGCCTCTGGCGGCCTCGGGTGGCTGCTCTACCCCGTCAGCGTCGTCGGGATGTGGCTCCTCGCCGCCGTGCCCCTGTATCTCCTCGTCCGCCATCGGCTGGTGGCGCCGGCGACGCTGCTGACGGCGTTCGTCCTCCTCGACGCCTACGCCGAGTTCACCGCGAGCGTCGAGGACCCGCACGCGCTGTACTTCGGCGGCTGGTTCCTCTATCTGGCCCTCCTGCTCGTCGCCGGCGGCGTCGAGTACGGGTGCCGATGGCTCGACGGAGGGCGACGACTGGCGTCGCGGTGATGAGCGCGCGGTCGCTCGACCGGAACTGCACCGCGTACGTGGACGGGAAGCGACTCAGTCGAACGTGTAGCGCCGATACCGCCGGAGCGCGTACCGGTACGAACCGTACGACACGCCGACAGTCAGCGCGAGATAGACGCCGAGGCCCGCGAGCAGGAGGGGAGCGAGGGCGAGCCGGCCAGCGAGGACGTACCACGTCACGACCAGACCGATCACCGTCCCTCCGCCGACGACGACGATGTACCCCATCATCACGAGCGTCGAGGGAACGACCGTCTCGGTCCCCCAGAACTCCCGTTCGTCGTAGACGGGGTAGGCGGCGCCGAGGCCGACGGCGAACAGTGCCGCCGCGAGGCACGTGAGACATCCCACCGCCGCGAAGCCGACAGCGTGGATCGGGGCTGTCCCGAGGAGGATCGACGCGAGGGGGACGAGGACAGCGACCGGGACGCCGACGGCGAGGCCGGCGAGCGACCGGCCCCGGACGAGCGTTCGGGTGTCCGTCCCGGTGAGCAGGAGGACGGGCATCTGCGGCCGGTCGTCCCCGAGCGGGTTCAATCCGAACGTTGCCCCGGCGAGATACGTGCCGAAGCCGGCACCAGCGGCGGCGACGAGCGGTCCGAGCGCGTCGCTCGACGACTGAGCGACCGTCGTGCCCAGCGGCCCGAGGAAGAAGAGGACCATCACGAGGTGCGCGAGCTCCTGCGGGTGGCGTCGGGCGCGGACGAGAAACGCCCACGCGACACGGCCGGCCTTCCGCCACGCGAACGGTTGGGGCGCGGCGAGCCAGCCCGACGACGTCTTGGGTTGGCGCGCGTCGTCCCGCGTCGGCGTCGGCTCGTCGGTGAACCAGAGCCGCGACGCCTGCCGGGTCGCGACGCCGAGGCCGACGGGTGTGAGCGCGAGTAGGCCGGCGAGGACGACCACCGCACTGATCGACGCCGGCCGGGCGAGCGGCGTGCCGACGAACGCGAGCGCGACGTAGTCGACGACCGGCGCGAGCGTAAGCGCCGAGACGAACACCCCGACCGAGGTTCCCTCCGTGACGATGTACTGGCCGACGAACTGGGACGCCACGACGGCGGCGACCATCGCGAGGAGACCCCCGCCCTTCAGCACGCGACGGACGCTCGGGAGGCGCCGGAAGAGCCGCAGGGTGGCCATCCCGAGGGCGTATCCCCAGACGGCCACCGAGCAGACGAGCGGGAGGGCGACGAGCGCCGCCGAGAGCAGGAGCGACGGCGAGCCGAGACCGAGGGCGAACGCCGTCGCGAACGCCGCCACGGGGACGCCGAACCACAGCACTAACCGCCCGATTTCGGCGCCGACGAGACCGACGACGACGGCGCGGGGATGGACGGTCGTCAACACGAGATCCGCGGCGTCGATCCGGCCGATCCGTTCGAGCGTCCGGAGGGTCGCGAGCGCCACGAGGAGGACCGGAACCGCCGTCGCGACGGGTGCGAAATAGGGGATGGCGTCGACCGACCGTGCCGTCAGGCCGAGGACGTACGCCGTCGGGAGCGCGAAGAGGAAGTTACCGCCGAAAAACAGGAGGGCGACGGCGAGGCCGGCGAGGCGGCGCTTGTTCCGGACGTACCCGCGGACGCTCCGGACGAACTCGGCGCGGGCGATCCGGCGGCCGTGGCGCAGGTCGTGGCGGAGGCTCATCGGTCGTCGACCGCCGTGACCTCGGCCGCCTCCCCGCTCTCGCTCTCACTGCCGACCGCATCAGTCCCCGCACTCGTGACCGCGAGGAAGGCGTCTTCGAGCGAACTGTGCTCGCCCATCTCCGCGCGGGCTTTCACCTCCGACGGCGTCCCCTCGGCGACGAGCTGGCCGTCGAACAGGACACCGATTTCGTCGGCGACGGCCTCGACGACCGGAAGGATGTGCGTCGAGAGGAAGATGGTCGTGCCGGCGTCCGCGAACTCGGTGACGAACTCGCGGATGCGACGGGCCGCCCGCGGGTCCAACCCCGACGTGGGTTCGTCCAGAAAGAGCACGTCGGGGTCGTGCAGGACGCTCTGGACGAACGCCGTCTTCTGGCGCATCCCCTTCGAGTACGACCCGATCCGCCTGTCGGCGTCGTCGGCGAGGCCGAACTGGTCGAGGTAGTCGTCGATGCGTTCGCGGGCGCGATCCGGCGGTACGTCGCGCAGGTCGGCGACGTAGTCGAGCTGCTCGCGCGCGCTGAACTCGTCGTACAGCGGCGGCGTCTCGGGGAGGTAGCCGACGTGGGCGGCGAGGGCGCGACGGTCGTCGACCGGAGTGTCACTGACGCGGACGGTGCCAGCGGTGGGCTGGGAGAGACCAGTGAGGAGGCGCATCGTCGTCGTCTTCCCCGCGCCGTTCGGACCGAGGAAGCCGTAGACGGTGCCGGCAGAGATGGAAAACGAGACGCCGTCGAGGGCGACTTCCGAGCCGTAGGTCTTCCGGAGGTCGGACGCCTCGATGGCCAAGTCGGTGGAGGGCATCGCCTGTCCGTTCCGGACGACGACCCCTAATCGTTGCGGAGACGTGACAGGGCGGTAGGGGCTTGGTGTTCGCGTCGGTTACCCCGACCAGCCGCCGCAGATGTCGTCGGCGACGACGCGGACGGCCACACCTCGCGCAAACACAACATCACCGCCAAACTCACCAGCGTCGGGGCAACGCCTCCCATCGGCCCCTCGAACTACAGATCGCCTACAAACGGGCCAGATGCAATCCTTAACAGCTGATAGAACCTGCGTGCTGAAGAGAGAGTCCAGTCAGCGCGGACCGCAACAATGTGGGTCAACAAAAGGAGAACGGGACTTAGGGCTCGGGGATTCCTTCGACCAGCCCTTCGACTTCGGATTCGTGAAACGCTCGCTGGAATTCGGTCGACACAGTTCCGGTACTGGTGACGCTCAACGCCAATTGTTTTGCAGTTCTCTCATCTGGTGCGTCGATAACGACTGCGGAATCGTACTGACCGTTAGTGAGGTAATACTCGACTTCGCAGTCCATCGAGTGTGCCAACCGGGTGGCTCGTTCGAGACGTTCAGGTAGTTGTCTGATAGTCTGGGCGCCTTCTCTGTTGTGCTCGTGCAGTGCTAGGTACGTTGGCATCGGTGGGGTCTCCTAGTGGGGCCCGCCGCGAACGTGTACTCGGGACGGACCGACAGCGTGACGGCTGCGACGGACGCAAAACAGAGTGTGGGGCGTCTCGGCAATAATAGTTAGCTATATGAAACTATAGTAGGAGAAGCGAGGGGACGTGGCCCATCACTCCTCGATGTCGATAACGTTCAGAGAGTCATCGACGGTCAGACAGAGTTCGTCACCCTCGTATCGAATCGTGACGCGGACGCGCGGTGGGTCCTTCGAGACGAGTTCCTGCTGGTGGCTCGACATGGCGCCAAGAATGCGGACAATCGTCTCAAAATCGGTCGTATTGTATCCGATTTCGAGTCCGTGGTTCGCATAGAAGGTCAGCACGCGGGGGTGCAAGACGAGATTCGCTCCGGGCGGCCCGTGTCCGGCGTTCTTGCAGATGGTACAGACCCAGCGTGTCTTGAGTTCGTCTCGTCGACCGCAGTTCGGACAGATGCCGTCCGTGTCGTGGTCCTCGCAGACATGAATCGAGCTGTCGACCGGACCCGAACAGTCTGGACAGAGGCCACCCATCTGCATCGTGAACTTCTGCATCGCACGGAATACCGAGGCGGCGAAGATGCCCTCTGCGGAGGGTCGCGCCAGTCCGGCCGGTTCGAACGCGAATCCCATGACCGACCCGGGGGGCTTTTCATCGCCAGTATCGAATTTGCCCCCGCATCCATTACAGACCGTATACAGGTGTTCGTCCTCGTAGGCGATGGCGAGCGGTTCACCGCAGATCCAACAGTCGGCGTCGATTTTCGTCGGTGCAAGCGTGGTGTCAGTAAGCCCCGCTCCGGCGATAACGGTCCGGACGAGCTTGTGACCAGCCTGTTGTAACCGGTACCCGTCGGATGTCGATTCCACGAAGTGCCCCTCCAACTTCTGGAGGTGGTAGCTGAAGTTGCCGGAGGTGTCGTAGTCGACCCGGTCGCGTAGTTCCGAGAACGACAGCGTATTGTCGTCAGCGAAGGGCTCGTATGCCTCCCACAGAGCCAGCAGGATGGCCAAGCGCGTCTCGGCGCTCAGGAGTTTGAAAGCGTCAACCGCGTGGGCACCGGCGACACCAGCGGCTGCGTCGAGAGGTGAGTCGGCTACGGTCGGATCATCCATGTGAGTCAGTACCACACAACGAGCCAAAAAATCGAGGGGCGGTTGCTGAGTACGCGCCCTGCATTCAGTACGCTTACTGAAACCGGTCACTGCCTGAGGGTTTCAACGAGCCCTACAAACACTATCTTGGTGGGCCGAAGGAGAGACACTGATTCGGATCCGTCCACGTTTCGCTCGCTGCCATGCACGCACGGTCGCTTTACAAGGATAAAATGTGTGTTCAGATTGTGGTCGTGCACAGTTGTACTAGCTTCATGGAATACATTCGCCATCTATCGGGTGTTCGTTCGGCTAGTCTCCAATACGGTGGCCGATCTAGTGCCGTCAATGGAGCGTCGGGGAGCGTGGCTCGACCGGCTGCAACGGGGGCCGAACCCGAGACGACGCGTTCACCGCTCGGACTCGACTTCGGTGGCGACTTCGTTCCGCCGCAGAAACGGGAGCGTCCACGGCGGGTCGTAGCCCATGAAGAACGGCTCGCCGGCGACGGCGACGCCAGCGGCATCGAGCGCCGTCAGGAGCACCTCCGTTTCGCGGACCACCCGATTCTCGGTCGGACGCCCCGAGAACCGACGGACGGCGAGCGTCCGTTCGGGGACCGTGACGAGCGTCACCGCCTCGTCGGTCGGGCGGGGTGCCGACTCGGCATCGTAGCCCGGCGGAAGGTAGAAGGCCATTCGGACCGCGTCGCCGTCGTCGGTCGCCACCTCTACCGGTGCGGTCATCGGAATCGTCGCCCCACGACCCGTCACCTCGACGGGCGCCGTCATCGCGATGGCGTCGCCGGCAGCGTTGGCCCCCGCGATGTAGCGAAACAGCCGACGGAACGCCACGGCATCGGCGTCGGCCGTCGTCTCGACACGAACGAGCGACGGATAGCGCCGGAGTTCCGCGTCGTCGAGGCGCGCGACGACGGTGTAGGGCACGTCCTCGGTCGTGACGCGCTGATAGAGGTTCGCGGCCCCGACGGCGGCCAGCAGACCACCGATCAGGCCGAGCGCCGCGAGTGAGCGTCGAACCATACCGAACTGACGCCGGCCGAGATAATAATACTCGCGTGACACGAGTCGACAGCCCGTCGGGGCGCGTGCTATCGCCGCCCACAGCAGTTATATATTTGATATTAACGTCCGTGTCGGTATGGTCTCCCGCACGCAACTCGTCGCCCTCGCCGTCGTCGGTCTCCTCGTCTTAGTGCCGCTCGGCCTCTTCGCCGTCCTCCTGTTCCCGCCGGATTTCATGTACAGCCACTACTCGTCGTACTCGTACACCACGTCGGTGAGCACGAACGCCACGCTCGCCGACGTGACGCTCCTGCTGCCGTTCCCCGCCGGCGCGGACGTCGGGGAGGACCCCGTGGAGAATCTCTGGCTCTACGACGAGGACGGAAACCGGATCACCGACTGGGACGCGGGCGTCGTCGAGACGGCCCGTGGTCCCATGTTGCGCCTGCACGCCGACCGCCTCGTCGGCGAGGAGCGGTACGTCCTCTGGACCTACGCCGACAACGGGTCGGTGGTCGACCGGCGAGAGATCGGTCCCGACGAGATTCCGGCGGACATGACCAACCGGGAACTCGTCCCCGATCCGACGACCTACTCCATCGCGTGGCAGGTCACCGTCGACCACGACATCGAGACGCGCTACCCCATCGACAACGCGACGTTTCTCGCCCCGGTGACGAACGTGACGGCGGTGGAGTGCGCGTACGCGTGGAGCGAGACTGATCGGTGCGCGTCGTTCCAGAGCGCCGCGTCTGCGACGTACGACGCCCCGGGGCCGGCGACGGTCACCGTCGGCGAGGTGCGGTTCGAAGCGTGGAACGAGTGGGGCTTCTGGCTCTCGAACAGTTTCAACACGTTCGAGGCGACGACGACGCCAGCCGTCTACACCGATAGACGGCAGGGCTGGACCGTCGTCGACGGGGCGTTGCACGCGGGGATGGGGCGGTACGACGGGCCGGCGCGGTAGGGTGGGAGGTGACTACGGCGTCGGGAGATCCACCGTGAAGGTGTACTCGCCCGGCGAGAGGTCCCGCACGTCGACGTCGAAGAGCACCTGCGTCGGTGCCTCGTCGCGTCGATACGCGCCGGGCATCTCGTAGGTGGCGAGATACACTTGGATCGGCTCGGAGACGCTGTCCTCGACGCGGACGCCAATCGATATCGTGTCGGCGTCGAAGTCGATGTCGAACTCGCCGTCGATGTCGAGGCCGTCGAACTCGGCGGCCTGCCGACCGTCCCCGCTCGGATTGCGCGTCATGACGAACCCCTCGGGGTTGCTCCCGAGGCCGGCCAGTGCGACGGGGTTGTTCGAGGGGAGCGTCTCCACGACTTCTCCCACGTCGATGTCGACCTGCCAGAACACGGGCGCACAGAGCAAGATCTCCGTGATCCCCACGGGCGTCCCATCGACACGCTGGGTGAGGTCGACCACCGTCGTCTCCGGGCCGCTGGCGTTCGGGTACTGCTCGGACGGCCCCGGCCCCGTTCCGTAGCTCGGGTCGTTCGGGTCGAACCGCTCGACGCGAGTCCCGAAGCGCACGGTCACCGACCCGAGGTCGTACGGCCCGGAGTCGACCTCGAACCCGACGACGCCACCGCTGGCGTTGGTCTGGACGTTCGAGAACGACACCGAGTCGGAGCCGATGCCGAGCTCATCCCGGCCGTCGACGAAGGTGATGGAGCCGTTGGTGACCCGGTAGCGCGCCAACAGGGTCTGGTCGGGCGGACAGAGCGCCAGTTCGCCGTCGGTCGTCCCGCCGCCGGGACAGAGGTTCAGGCCGGCACGGTCCTGCCCGCTGACGACGACGAACGTGCCACCGCTGGTGCGGACGCCGGGGCCGAGCGGCCGCGAGCAGCTCGTATGGAGCGTCTCTTTCGTCTCGCCGACGAACAGCGAGATGTCGCTTTTCAGCTTGTCCTCGTCGACCGTCGACGCCGAGATGGTGAACGTATCGCCCCGGTCCAACCGACCGTCGTCGTCGAAGTCGGTGCTGTCGAAGAGGAGCGCGTCCGCCTTCTGGTCCTTGTCGTTGTAGACGCGGACGCGCGCGGGCGAGTTGCCGAGGTAGCCCAGTTCGAGTTGGCTCACGCCCTCGGCCTCGATACCTTCGGCGTCGCCGCCACAGATGGCACACTCGATTTCACAGAGCTTCCGGCCGACCTTGTCCTCGGCCGCGACGACGGTGAAGTCGCCGAACTGCTGGCCGGGGCCGAGCGGCTGTGAACAGCTCGTGTGGATGGTGGCGTTCTTCTCGCCGTTGACGAAGACACTAATGTCGGACGACAGTTTGTCTTCGTCGACGGCGGCGGCACTGATCGTGAACGTCGTGTCGGTGCTCGGGAAGTTCGAGCCGGGTTCGAGCGTCTCGGCGAACAGAATTTCGTCGCTCTTGTACTCCTTGTCGTTGACGACTTCGACGAACGCGGTGTCCGTGCCCGCGTACTTCAGCGTGAGTTCGCGCACGGCGTCGGCGTCGCCGCCGTCGCCACAGGTCACGCAGTCGCCGCCGGCGACGGTACAGAGGTCGCGGCCGGCGACATCAGTCCCGCCGACGACCGTGAAGCTCCCGCGCTCGACGCCGGGGCCGAGCGTCTGGGAACAGCTCGTGTGGAAGATGGCGTCGCGTTCCGTCTCGACGTAGACGCCGACGTCGCTCTTGAGTTTCTCCTCCCCGAGCGTGGCCGCCGAGATCTCGATCACTCCGTCGGGGCTGACGAAGCCATCGAAGAGGACCGCGTCCTGTTTCACCTCTTTGTCGTTGTACACCTGCACCCAAGCTTCGGTGTCGCCGTTGTACCGGAGCTCCAGACGCGACACGCCGTCGACGTCGCCCTCGGAGCGGCAGTTAGCACAGCCGGCCTCGCAGAGCTCGGCACCGGCCGCGGTGAAGCCGTCGACGACTCGGAAGTCGCCCTGCTGGACGCCGAGGCCGAGTGGCCGTGAGCAACTGGTGTGGAACCGGGCGTTTCGAGAACCGCCGACGTAGACGCTAACGTCGCTTTTCAGTTTCTCCTCGTCGACCGTCGAGGCGGAGAACGGGATCGTCGTCGTCGACGTGAGGTCCACCTCCGCGAGGAGCGCCTCGGGCTTGGCTTCCTTGTCGTTGTACACCCGCGCGACCGGATCGGAGAGGGTCGTCGGATCGCCGGTGTACTCCAGCGTGAGGCTGTTCACGCCGTCGGCGTCGCCCTCGCCACCACACTCCTGACACTCGATCTCACAGAGTCCGCGGCCCATGTCGGTCGACGCCTCGAGGACCTTGAAGTCGCCCTTCTGGATGCCCGGCCCGAAGGGCCGGGAACAACTCGTGTGGAAGCGAGCGTTGCGCTCGTCGTTGAGGTAGACGCTGATATCGCTTTTCAGCGTCTCCTCGTCCACGTCGGACGCCGAGAACGAGACGGTCCGCGTGTTTTCGAGGTCGATGGTCGCGAGCAATGCCTCGCTTTTCATCTCCTTGTCGTTGTACACCTCGACGGTGCCGTTCGTGCGGTCGCCGGTGTATTCGAGCGTCGCGCTGACGACGCCGTCGGCGTCGCCGTCGTCACCACATTCCGCACAGCCCAAGTCGTCGAGGCTACAGAGCGCGCGGCCGTTCTTCGTGCGCCCGCCCTCCACGGTGAAGCCGGCGACGGTCTGGCCGGGATAGAGCGGCTGCGAACAGCTCGTATGGAGCGTCGCCGCCTTCTCACCGCCGACGTAGAGACTGATGTCGCTTTTCAGCTTGTCCTCGCCGACATCGACGGCCCTGACCGTGAACGGCCCGCTCGGCGTCCCCTCGAAGAGGAGCGCGTCCTGTTTCGCCTCCTTGTCGTTGTAGATGGCAACGGTGTCGCTCCCGTCGTAACTGAACGTGAGCTGGGCGATGCCATCCGCGTCGCCGCTGTCGCCACAGAGCGCACACTCGACCTCACAGAGCGTGGCGCCGGTGCTGTCTTCGCCGGCCACGATTTCGAAACTCCCCTTCGCGAGTCCGGGGCCGATGGGCCGCGAACAGCTCGTGTGGAACTGTGCATCCTTCGTGCCGTTCACGTAGAGGCTTGTCTCCGTCTCGAATTCCCCCTTGTCGGACGGTGCAGTGACGGTGAACTCGCCGCCGGCTTCGACGGTGGTCGGACCGTACACCAGCGCATCGTCTTTCGCTTCCTTGTCGTTGTAGACGGCGATTTCGGCCGACGCACTCCCCGTATAGCGGAACGTAAGTTGGCCGACCTTGTCGGCGTCGCCGTCCCCACAGGCCACGCAGTCGGTCTGGGCCTCGGCCGGCAGGGCCCCGAGACTCGCGCCGACGGAGGTGGCCCCGACCCCCGCGCCGAGCGCGGCGAGAACTGATCGTCTGGTCAGGTCCGTATCTGACATGGGGTCAGATAGTCAGGGGCCAACGCCGTAGTAAAGGGGAGTCTAATAGCGGAAAGGGGTCCATACGGACGCCCGCCCATTTCGCACGCAACGGGGAGACGGCGACTCGTCCGACGCGTGTGGGTGGCGGCGGAATCCACCCCCGAGCGAGACGGGCTCATCACGACGCTCGCGGGAAGGACGGATGGCACCGATTGAGGCGGTATGACGACCATACCGAGCGAGCAGGATACCGAACGCGACGGATAGAGCGGGCCTGAAGGTCGTATTCGACCGGGAGACGGGTAACGAACCATTACATATATTACAGGAAGGCGTACGAGCAGTCGATGCCACGACAAACGCAAGAGCGGCTGTTCGCGGGCGAAGAGCGGTATGGACTCAACCGGCGCCGCATCCTGCAGGGGATCGCCGCGTCGTCGATGCTCGGCCTCGGGAGTACTCGCGTCGCGTTGCCCGTGTCCGCGCAGTCGGACGACGGCTGTACCTGTTCGGAGGCGACCTGTGACGTGACCGTCCCGCTCTGTGCGGCCCAGACGGAAGACGTGGGGACCGTCCAGACGCAGGTCATCAACACCGAGGACGGCCTCGTTCTCGAAGTCCGGTACGACCTCGACGAGGGCTACGAACTCGACGAGACGCACCTGTACGTCGGCAAGACCTGTCCCGAGGAACTGACGAGCGCGCCCGGCCAGTTCCCGTTCTCGGACTACTATTCGTCGGGCGTCTCCGGTGACCGCTATCTGATCAACTTCGACGACATCTGCGAGTACGAACTCAAGGGTAACAACGGCAAGGGGAAGGGCAACGCCAACGGCGGCAAGTTAGAGAAGGCCGGTAACTGCGGGTTCAGCCTCGGTGACTGCGTCTACGTCGCCGCCCACGCCGTCGTGGTGCAGCGGAACGACGACGGCGAGGTGACGTGGGAGGAGACGGCGTGGGGCGACGGCTGTGACGGCGAGCGGATCAACGACAAGGGCAACTGGGCGACCTACTTCAGCTACACGTCGTCGTTCTGCGACGTGTTCCCCGAGACGATCTTCGTGGGATACGAGGACCTGCCCCTCGGCGAGGGCAACGACTACGACTACAACGACTTCCTCGTCCGGCTGGACACGGAGTTCGACGCCCAGCAGACCGACGACGGCTTCGAAGTGAGCGAGATCCGGTTCGACATCACGCCGCGGGCGCGCGGGGCGAACTTCGAGCACGTGTTCCACATGCTGTTCCCCGCCGACTCGCTCTGTGACGGCGAATACGACCTCACAGTCTACGACGGCGACGGAGACGAGCTTCCGGGTGAGTCGATGACCGACCAGCCGTTCACCGGGAACGCCGATGTCGACATCGAACTGTTCGACACCGGTGGGGCAAACGGGGCGTTCCCCCAAGACGCGACCAACATCGTCGACGGCGAGAGCTGTGTCAGCCCGAACCGGACGGCCGAACTCACGATTACGTTCGACGACCCGTGCCCGTTCGACATCGACGGGCTCGAACCCACGAAGGCCCACGGAGGCGGGCTGTTCTTCAGCCCGTACATCACGGTGAACCAGACCGGCGAGACGATCACGACCGGCGACGTCCGTCTCCTGACCGTCCCCGACACGTGGCTCTGGCCGCTGAAGCAGGTGCCCATCTGGGAGGTCTACGACGAAGTCGACGACGACGGCACCGGCCAGCCCGTCTTCACGACGGAAACGTGGTTCGACGGCGGATACGACGCGGATCTGGTCTACGACGCCTGTACCGTGAGCCCGTAGTCGAGCGGTACGGTCGTTTTTTGCACGGTCAGGAATCGGTGTATCCCAAGTCGGTGAGCCGGTCTTCGATCACTGACGTATCGACGGCCGACCGGGCCGGTTCCGCCGGCGGCTCTGCCGTGATCGAACGACGACGCTCGTACGGGCAGATCAGCCACGGTACCGTGACCAGCGGGTCGGCCGTCGCGTACATCGGGTGCGCGTATCGATGCGAGCCCCACTTGACGACCGGGTAGGCCGGTTCGTCGAGCAAGTTACCGTGATCGGACGTGACGACCGTTTTGCCGGCCAGATCGTCGACGAGGTCTCGAACGACGCCCAACACGATTTCGAGGTTCTCCTCGTAGGCCCGAACGAGCGTCTCGTGATCGATATCCCCCGATTCGACCAGCGACCACACGTCCGTGCAGTCGTCGGGCGGCGCCTCACCGAGCGCGTCCTGTCGGGCCTTGATATTTCCCGCCTCGTCGATGTTCGCCCGCCCGTACGGGCCGATGAAGGGGTGGTGCGGCTGGGCGAAGTGGCCGACGATGCGCTTGTCGGCGTGGCCGCTGGCCGCGTCACGCACGGCGCTGGCGACGCGTTCCGGTCTGACCGTAGAGAGGTCGTCGTCCCAGTCGGTTCGCCAGACTGGAACGAGTTCGTGAAAGGTACCGTCGGCCACGAGCGAGACGTAGGGGTTCGCCGTGACGTAGACCGTCTCGTGGCAGGACCGATTCGCGAAGTTGTTGCGGACGAACTCGAGGGTGGCCGAACCGCGCGACCGCCGCCGTTCGAGCGTCCCCGGAATCGTGTTCAGACGCTCGAACGTATCGTACCGACACGCATCGAGGATGAGGAGAGTGTCCCAGTCTTCGGCCATCAGATCGATCCCGAAACGCCGGTTCTCTCGCTTGCCGACGATCCGTCGCACGCCGGAGATGATTTTCACCGGGTCCTTGAGGGCGGTCCGCGCCTTCTCCGCGAGCGATGTCTCTATCGACGTGAGCGAATCCGCTCGCGTGTCCCCCGCATGATTCAATTGACCATTCCTCGAATGACTATCATAGTATATAAAGAGGCCAGTTCACTCACATTCTCACGGGCTCTCGAAGGGCCGGAAGCCGCACCGACGGGCTACTGCCGTACCTCGATCAGTACGCCGCGGACTGTGAGGAAGTCGAAATCCAGCACGACCCGCTCGTTGAGGCGAACGGGAGCGCCGTGGAACCGAAGACCCGACTCACGCTGTCGGGTCCGTAATTCGACGGTGAGATACAGATCGAGATTTCGTGGATGCTCGTGGAGGGAGATGTTTCCGTCGTCGCTCGTGAGAACGACCTCGCTCGGTTCGCTCCGCACGGAGACGATCTCGGCGTACTGTGTATCGCCGACCGTCTCCGTCAGTCCAGCCCGGATGTTCGCCGCCCGTTCCGGGGCAACGTTCGACAGCTCGAGGACAACCGTGGTCGACGTCACGTCACCCAGAAGCGACGTTCGACCCATGTGTGTCACCTGTCCGTTCACATCGTACGGTCCAATAGGGACATCGATAGACCGGCCGAGGCCGATCTCCTGTCCGCCGAACTGTGGCCGTCCTTGGCTGGAAATCGTCCGGAGTGAGAGGCCGAGGTGGACGCGATGGTCCGTGGGATCGTCCGTCGGGTACACCGTCTTCGATTCGACAGTCGCGAGCGTCCGTCCATTCGCCCGGTACTCGTCGCCAACGGAGACGGTTGCCGCGATGTCGGCCGGCATCATCGTCGAGACGACGACTTCCGTCGTCGAAACGTCGAGCGTATCGCCCTCCCGTTCGAGGGCCGTCACGGTCCCCGTGGCACGGTAGTCGGCCGTCTCGACGGTTACTTCGCGGCCGAGTATGAGTGGACTGCCGCCGAATCGGAACACCGGACGATCACGGTCCCCCTGCTGTAACTCGCCCGAGACAAGTGCCCGGACCGTCACGGTCGACGTGCCGTCACCTGCGGGCGTCACGTACACGTCGGTGATAGTCAGGTTACCCGGACCGTTCGTAGCGGGTGCCACATCTCCCGTCGAGACGCGTTCAGTGACGTAGCCCGGTTGCTTGCCGAGGTCGAGCGTGACGTAGCGCGTGCCGAGGTCGGGCTGCTCGGTCGATCCACCGGAGAAGACGAGCGCAACGCCCGCGACGACGACGGCGAGGGCGAAGAGGACCGCGAGGAGGTCGATGACGTTGATAATGCCGAAGAGGCGTCCGTGGTCGTCGAGTATCCGCATTCGACCCTACTCAACACAGGGCGTGACTAAAACCTTAGTGTATCTACCTGTTCTCCAACGGTTCGTCGAGGGGTCGCCTCAGTAGTAGCGACGGACGAGCGATTTGAGCCAGTCGAGGTCCAGCCCGCTTCGTTCCTCGAACTCCTCGAAGAGGAGGAGGTCGGCGTGGTCGAGGCTCCGCGTCAGGACCATCGAAAGGAGGTGGACGACGGCGACGACCACGCCGATCCCCAGCAGGATCGGGAGCGTGCGTTCGGTGCCGTTCGTGAGCCGGGCGAGGCCGAGTGTGCAGAGGAGCGTCGGCACGAGCGGTTTGAGGCTGTTCGTCGAGAAGGGGTGACTCCCGACCGCTCGAAAGATGGCGGCGACTTCGATGGCGTTGTACGCTGTGTACCCCACGACCGTCGCGACGGCCGCACCGACGATGCCGTACCGCGGAATGAGCACTGCGTTGAGGGCGACGTTGATCGCGACGGCGACCGCGACCGAGTAGAGTTCGATCTTCGGTCGGTCGATTGCCTTGGTCAGATCGCCGTTGGGACCGACGAGCGCACGGACGAACAGCCCCCCGGTCAACACGGCCAGCGCGGGTGCGGCAGGGACGTACTCGGCACGGAAGAACGCGCGAACGACATCCGGAGCAAAGAGCGTGAACACGAGGACGGGCGGGGCGGTTGCGGCGACGACCCACTTCGTCGTCACCGTGTAGAAACGGTCCAGCGCGTCGAGGTCGCCGCCATCGTAGTACTCGGTGGCGAGCGGAAGAAAGAGGAAGGAGAACGCGACGAGGACGAACATGGTGACTTGCCGGAGCGGCTGAATCGCTCGGTATAGGCCGACCGAACGGGCCCCCATGAAGTAGCCGATCATCAGGACATCGACGTTCGAGAGCAGGAGGAAAAACGACGCCCCGACGGCGAGCGGCCACGAGAACGACCACAGCTCGCGGGTCGTCTCGCGGTCCGGCAGGTGGCCGAGGACGCGCCGCATCGAGAGCCCACGGTGGAGGAAGTAGCCGGCGAGGCAGGCCATGATTACAGGCGTGACCACCCAGTAGACGACGGCGCCGAAGAACGCCTCGCCGGCGGAGGCGAACGCAGCGAAGCAGAGTAGAGCGCCGATGCGTGGTCCGAAATCCCGGGAGACGGTCGCCGCGAAGGAGCGTTTGTGCGCCCGAAGCGCCCCGAACGACACACGTGCGAGCGCATATGCGACGAGATAGGGGAGGAAGTACACGAGAAGCGCCGGAAAGCGCGGGTCGTCGAGGTAGCCGCCGAGTCGAAACCGAGTAGCGTAGAGGAGTGTCGCGACGGCGATACTGCCGGCGAGCGCGGAGACGTAGCCACTTCTGAGGACGCGTCGACGATAGTTCCGATCTTGTTCCGCGGACATCAGTCGAGCCACGCCCTCGTGGACTCCGAGGAGTGCAAGTCCGCCAACCGTCGAGACGACGGTGTAGGCGAGCGCGACGTGGCCGAAGGACGCGGGGGGAAGCGAGCGGACGATCAGGACTTCACCGAAGAGGCCGAGAAGCCGACCGCAAACCGAGCCGAGGAAGACGATGGTCGCACTCCGGGCCAAGCCGCTCAGCGCGTCGTCGACGGAAGTCACGTCCCTGTCCCGAGGTGTGAGCGACCAACAATAAAGTAGTGTGCAGCGTTCGAAAGGCGAGCCAGTAGGACGGTCCGAACGTTGATTACTCGGCGCAGCGACGGATGGACGATGAACCGTCCGAACGTGGTTCTGCTGACGGTCGACTGTCTGCGGTACGATCGGTGCGGTTTCAACGATCACGATCTGGAAACCACGCCGACACTGGATCGGCTGGCACACGAATCTGCGATCTTCGACAGTGCGGTGGCGCCGGGACCCCGAACGAGCGAGTCGGTTCCGGGGTTTCTGGCGGGGCGGCTCTCTGCCGACTGTGCGTTCTACGACGAACTGCCGTTCAAGGCCATTCCCGCCGCGGCGCCGACGCTCGCGACGTGGCTCCGCGATCACGACTACCGGACCGTCGCCGCGATTTCGAACCCACAGCTCTCGCCGGTCCGGAACTTCGACCGCGGATTCGAGACGTTCCACAACCTGCGGATCGAGGACGAGGGCGACCGCTTCGACGAGGACTCGAAGCCAGAATCGGAGGGTGCGGACGACGGCATCCGCGGAACACTCGCGTCGATCCGCGGACGGCTCCGCGATCCGATTCGGGAGCGGCTCCGCGAGAACGGACCCCGCTCGTTCGACCCCACGACGTGGGCGTTCCTGCTCGAACGGATCGCCCGCAAACGAACGGGGTGGCCGACCGTTCCCGGTGAGAACGTGATCGACCGACTCGTGGCGACGCTTGACGCGACGGCCGACGATCAGCCGGTGTTCGCGTGGAGCCACCTGAACGACCTCCACGCGCCGATCCATCCGGGGCGCGTACGGGCGGGCGGGCTGCTCGGCACCCCGTCGGATCTGCGCCAGTTCCGGTGGGATCTCAAACGCGTCGCCGGCCAGTACGAGCCGAACTACGCCGCGATGTACGAGAGCACGCTCCGGTACGTGGATGCCCAGATCGGTCGGCTCGTCGAACACCTCCAAAAAACGGGCCAGTGGGACGAGACGGTGCTGATCGTGACGGCGGACCACGGCGAGGCGCTCCACGACCGCGGCGTGTACGGCCACGCCGCCGGCAACGACCGCTTCGTGTACGATCCGACGCGGGACTACATGTACGAGGAACTCCTCCACGTGCCGCTGCTGGTTCGAATTCCGGGCGGCGAAGGCCGGCGAGTCGATAGCCCCATCTCACTCGTGTGGCTCCACGAACTGATCGCGGAGGCGGCGGGCGTAGAGCGCGGCGACTTCCCGCGACACTCCGGACGCGAGAGCCACCTCGACCCGACCGAGGACGCACTCGTCGTTGCCGACGCGATCAGCGCCGACGGACACACTATCGTCACGCGGCAGGGACGGATCAAGCGAATCAGCGAGTGCGCCGGGGGCGACCGGGGGTCGATAGATGGCGAGCCGTTAGTGTTCGATCTGGCTGTCGATCCGGGCGAGCGGGCGAATCTGGGGGCGAGCGCGTCGACCCGGGAGCTGGCCGACGCAGCCACCGACGTGTTCACACCGCCCGATCAGCTCCGTCCGCTGGCGGGTGAGATCGACGCCGAGACGAGGGAGCTGCTGGGACAGCTCGGCTATCAGTAACATCGTTCGCAACGTCGGAGGAGGTCAAGGTTCTGCAGGCGTTCGGTGCTCGAAGAGGGACCGACCCTGTCGGTCGATTCTCTCCGGATGGTGGCGGATCGATTTCGATTCGGGTAGCAATCGCTGGTCTCCGGCGTCGATATGCTCAGTCACGTAGCCCGGCTGGGTACCGGGGTCGATGGTCGCGTAGCGTGTCCCGAGGGCGGGTCGCTCGGTCGATCCTCCAGAGAAGACGAAAACAACGCCCGCGACGACGAAGGTGGAGAGGACTGCGAGAAGGTCGATAACGTTGACGACGCCGAAGAGGTGCCTTGGTCGTCGAGGAGTGGCGTTACTCTGGTGTTACTGGTAAGCGTGAAAACAATTGTGCCACGCTCAAGGGGGAGATGAGGTGCGTTGCGTTTCGCAGAATCATTCAGCGAAGAGAAGTAATTCCCCTCCGCAACAGCTCACGGTCACGGTCCTCTAGACCGAGCAGATAGAGCACGGCGAAAAAGACGGCTGCCCCGACGAAGCCACCAACGAAGAGGAGAGTCAATCCCTCAAGAACGGATGTGAGTCCAAGCATAGTCGGTGCTGCAAAGATACCAGCGACAACTGGCTTCAAATATTGTCGTGTGTAAGGGAAGTAGCCTTCCAGATAATATATTTCGACGACGCGGAGAAGATTCACGACAGCGAGAGCCCCCGCGCTTCCGAGAGCGGCGCCGATAAACCCCACTTCCAGAATAAGGACGTAGTTGAGTACGACGTTCAGAATTCCGAGGGTCCAGCGATTGACCATTACGAGGTATTGATGACCCGTCATCATTAGCATATATCCGCTTGGCCCCACAGCATTGCGAATCGCTTGGGCAACGATGAACAGGAACAAAACCGTCGTTCCCAGAATGAAGTCTTCCCCGAAGATACGCAGTATCTCCACTCGGTAGATGATTGCTGCAAGAGCGAAGATGAGCGAAAAGGTGAACGCCCAACGGGTTGTCGTCGCAAAAATCGCATTCAACTCGCCTCGGTTTTCGTTATTATGGAGGCGCGACGCCACTGGAGGGAAAATCTGATTCAGGGCAGAGAGTGGAAGTCCCATGAACGTCGAAATCAAGATAGCGATGCTGTACACGCCGACTTCAACGTCGGTGAAGAAATAACCGACCATCAACACATCAACGCGGGAGTAGAGGAGAGACCCTGCAGCGGTAAACATGAGCGGAATGGAATAATCATAGTATTCGTACACATCCTTCCGACCCACAGAAAGAGATGGTTTGAAGTTCGTTCGAGTCGCGAGGAGGTAACCACCGAAAAAAAGACCGAGGACACTCGCAATGACGAAAGCTGCAACGACTCCGAACAACGAGTATCCAAGAAAGAGGGCCACGCCGACCACCATCAGGCGAATAAGCGGATAGAAGATCTTCTGGAGGCCGATTTGATACACAGGCTTTTCGATTCCGCGGAAGATGTTCGCAACGACTATCAGAAGCGCCATAAACGGGAGAGAAAGTATAAACAGACGGAGCGTAGCCACGAACTGTTCGTTGTTCAGTGTGAATCGGTTGATGTCGTGTGCGAAGTAATAAACACACACAACGACGATGAGGCTCCCAACCGTCGTAGTCAACAACGCCAGTCCAAGAGTGTTGTTCTGTTTCGAGGTAGATGCTTCGTATTCAGGCAGAAACCGGAGGATCGATTCACTGGCACCAATCTCGGCAAACACCTTTGCAATGGCTAAAAGAGTCCGAGCATACGAATACGTCCCGTACATTGCTGCCCCAAGCCCTCGCGTGAGCAAGAGGTTAAGAAGGAACCCAGCGACGGTCTGGAACACGAAGCCGATTACAAAGACGACTGCCCCGGATCCGATACTGGAGATATCTGTCAGGTCATCGGGAGATTCGTCGTCACTCATAGAGATGTTAGTTATCGGAGGTAACCGAGATCCTCAAGTCGATTTTCGACATCATCGCCAATATCGCGGTCTGTCCCCGTGTCGAACCGAACACAAGCATCAGTCAGCTGGTCAAACACCCGAGTGATTTCGTCCCTGCTATTGTCGTCAATCACGTAGGAGACTTGTGCATCTCTGACGATAGCCGTCAGTCCGTCTTCCCCCCGCTGAGCGAATTTATATACATCACCGTCCTCCCGGTAGAGAGCCCGCCATGGACCAAAGTAGGGGTCCCGGTCCGGCTCGTCAAGAGGGAGTTCCTCGCCGGGAGGAACGATCCGGTATGTAGACGAGAGGACAGTCCCATCGCTCGGGAGGAACTCCGACGCGGACTCTCGGCCGGCAATCGCTGCCGAGACGACATCGGGAAACTGAGTTAGTGTCGCTAGCTTATCGATTACTCGTCCCGATGTTTGCGTCGGCTCCTTTAGGAGGAGTGGTACGTGAGTAAGTTCCTCGCTGATCCCCCAGCTATGATCAACAAGCCGTACCTCAGGCGTGAGCAGGCTTCGCTCACCGAATCCCTCGCCGTGATCACTCGTTATAACGATCAGAGTGTCGTCATACGCTCCCAACCGTTTGAGACCGGTAATCAACTGCTTGATTATCGCATCAAGTTGCCGAATACATCCATCATAAAGCGCTTCGAGTGCGCGTAACTGTCCCCACGGGTGGCCTTCAAGGAACGTTTTCGACATCGGACCGTTCGGTAGGCTGTCTCTGACGTTAGCAAGCGGTTCCCCGCCCCAGCGGTCGTACTGTTCATCGGGAACATACGGATAGTGAGCGTCCATGAGATTCAGACACGCGGCCCAAGAACCACTGGTACGCTCGGCCCATTCAAGGAACTCCGTCACATACACGTCACCGGATTCCTGCCGGGGGTCATGAGCCTCGGTAGAGGATGAAAATTTGTAGTACAAGCCGTTGATGACGGCCTTCATAGGCTGAGGCTTTCCGATCAGTTCACGGAGGTAGCGTACGGGCGTTACGTCTCTTTCAAGATCGGCAGGGGAGAACGCGTCTTTATACGCAGTTTTCGTCCGCCGTTTAGGGCCAGAGTAGTACTCGAATACATCCGTAAGATTGGACGCTTCGGAGATGACGACATTAGGTGTGAATATGCCGGTTGTATATTCGTATTCCTCTTTTAGCTGAGTCCACACGTTTGCCTCTGGATCCAACTGAGAGGCATGGTCGGTAAGACGATGCTCCTCCACATGATGCCCTGAGAAGAGACTGGCGTGACTCGCAATGCTGTGAATGCTCGGGGAGCGGGCCTGAGTAAACAGAGTCGCTTCGTTGGCAAAGTCAGACAGAAACGGCGTTGTTCGATTCTCGTGTCCGTAAATCCCACAATTTCTCGCTCTTACGCTATCGAGAACTACGAGCAGAATGTTTGGGAGGGACATTCAGTCGTGGCTTACTCAAACGTAAGACGACTTATAATGACCGATCAATTGAATGTAGAAAAATGAGGACAGCCACCTGACTACAGCAGGGTTCTTGACAACGGAGTAGGCCGATAATACGTCCAAGGGGGTTAAATAAGGAAGCAGAGTTTCAGTAGAAGACGTAAATGACGAGTGAAGCGGGACTTGTATCCGTCATCATCCCGACCTACTATCGCAACGAAACTCTCCCCCGAGTCATCGAGAGTTGCCTCGCCTCGACCTACGACGACCTCGAAATCATCGTCGTCGACGACTCCGGTGAGGAGCACGCGAAATCGGTCGCCACCCAGTACGACATCAGGTACATCGCTCACGAGCATAACAAAGGGGGGAATCCAGCGCGGAACACGGGGCTCGCCGCGGCTCGCGGGGACTATATCCAGTTTCTGGACGACGACGATATGGTCCACGAGGAGAAATTCGAGGCACAGGTGGCGCAGCTACGCGCCGACGAGTCGGTCGGCGTCTCGTACTGCGGCGCTCGGCACGTCGACGGGAACGTGAAACTCCCCTCGCAGGACACGGCCGACTTCCTCAGATGTATGCTGACGTTCGACTGGCTCCCGTGTACCTACTCGACCATGCTCACCGAAGCCGAGTACATGCGTCGGGTCGCCCCGCTGACGGCACGCAAGTGTAACGACGACGTGGGGACGCTCCTCGATCTCGCACAGATCACGGAGTTCGATTACGTGCGGCGACCGCTCGTCGAGCACTGCGACTCCGACCGATCACGGGGGTCACAGCCCGGGTGTGTGGACATTCGAAAGGAAATTTTCCTCGACGAGTACGGCCACCTGTACGACGAGTATCCGCCCCGCGTCAAGGAACTGGGCAAGAAGGGGCTGTCGTACGGGTACATCTACGAGGCGAACGACATCTTCGAGGAGGAGTTCTTCTCGTGGCGCGCAGTCGAGTCGACGTTGAAAGCGCTTCGAATGAAGCGCCATCTCGGCTCTATTGTCGCGGTAGTGTCTAGCCTCGGCGGCCGTCCGGGGTGGCACGTGGCGAAAAGCGGCTACAAGCTGCAGGAGTGGCTGGCGAGCAGATGAACACGCCGTTCGGGCGGGCGTTTTGAGCACAGCCGTTAATACGGATTACCGAGATGTGGGAGTATGAGCGGCACGCTCCGTCGTCTCCGCTCGGACGACACGTCGATCCGCCAACTCGCCGCTCACCATCTGAACCGCCTCTACTACGCCGCCCGCAACCCCGACGGCTACAACGCCGACGGAATCGACGTGTTCGCCGAAGACTGGGACAATCTCCTCATCCTCGACGCCTGCCGCTACGACTACTTCGCCGACGAATCCAGTCTCGACGGGACGCTCGAATCACGCATCTCCCGGGCGTCCGCGACCCGCGAGTGGGTGCACGCCAATTTTACGGACCGACGACTCCACGACGTGGTGTACGTCTCCGCGAATCCGAACTACCGGAAAGTCGCGGACGATATCGGCGCCGAGGTCCACGCCTACGTCGACGTGTGGCAGGACGATACCCTCGTCGGCGAGGAGAACACCATCGTCCCGCCGGAGACGGTGACCGAACACGCCCTCGACGCCGCCGAACGGTATCCCAACAAGCGGCTCCTCGTCCACTACGTCCAGCCGCACTATCCATTCATCGGGCCGACCGGGGAGGAGCACTTCGACCCGGCGGCGACGCTCAAGCAGATTTCGAGGGAGTACGACGTGACCAGCGAACTCCTCGAACGAGCCTATCGCGAAAACGTCGAAATCGCCCTCGAAGAGGCGGACCGGCTCGTACAGTCGCTGTCGGGCAAGACCGTCGTCAGTTCGGATCACGGCGAACTACTCGGCGAGCGGCTCTTTCCGATCCCGCTACGTGCGTACGGCCATCCGGTGGGCGTGTACATGGACGAACTCGTCAGAGTCCCGTGGCACGTCCACGAAGACGGGGATCGGAGGCGCATCGTCGCCGAAGCACCGTCCGAGCGCGACGACGTGGACGAACGCGAGCTAGAGTCACAGCTCCGCAATCTGGGATACGTGACTTAGACGTATCCGAGCGCGGCGAGTTGCTCGTCGCGGTCGGTGGACGCGTCCGCCACGACTTCGGTGTCGGGCTCGTGCGTCCCGCGATCAACGGCGGTCGTCTCGATCCACGGCACCACCCGCAGGCAGTCCATCGGCATCCCCGGCGGGTGGCCGTACACAAGCCACTCCCCGAGCGCGTTCCCGTGATCGGACGTGATCACGACGCTCTCGGCGTCCACGTTCTCCAGTAGGAGTTCGATGTCGTCGAGTGCGAGTTCGAGATTTTCGCGGTAGCCGTCCCAGACCTCGTCGCGCGTCAACTTCCCTGCCCGAAGTTTCTGCCACACGTCGTCCCACTCCTGATTCCCGAACTTGTCGAGGCGCTTGCCCTGCGTCAGGTCCGGGCGAGAGATGAACGGGCAGTGTGGCTGCATATAGTGTGCGACGAGTCGGTCCGGATCGTGCTCTCGCGCGGCCGTGATAGTCCGGTCGGTGATCGCCCGCGGCGGAACGGTGCCGGGCTCCTCCCAGACGTACTCCCACACCTCGTCGAGCGCGAGGAAGTCGTCGGCGTCGAGCGCCTCCTTCGAAAACGGATTCCCGCAGACGTACGCAGTTTCTGCCATCTCGTCGGCGTACGTGGGGACGAAATTCTTCTGCATCCACCGGAGGGTCATGCTGTCGAGCGACCGGAACGCGCCGACGTGGTCGATGTAGTCGTACGCGGGCGCAACTTCGCGCATGAGGTCGAGGCGGCAGGCGTCAACGACGATCAGGAGGTCCCAATCGCGGTCGTAGATCGGCGTTCCGGAATCGCGAAGTCGCGAGACGCCATGCAAGCCCTTGTGGTAGACCGGACGGAGCGATTCCTTCAGGCCGTGAACGCCGTCGGATCGAATGCGAGTAACCGACTCCGATGCCCACCCGGCGATGTCCATCGAGTGATACGTCGACTGGAATCGGTATCAAGGTACTGATCGGGGTGCTCGCACGAGACCTAGTATAGTCCCGAATCGACCGAACCGTTAAGCCCTCAGCGCAATGATTGGGTAACAGCGATAAGCTGCCGTTAATGATTTAATCTGGTTGCCACTTTGTATCAGATAATGGACCTCGAAATTCCCAAGCCGTATTTTTATGCTCTCATCCTTGTTATCGGAATTCTATTTATTACACCAATCCTTGGACTTGGGATAGCCGCGCTCGGTGCACCGATTGTTCCAGTGCTGCTGGGCCTTCTTACACTGATTCTCACTACGTTCGGCATATATATTCTCCACTCGGGCGACGTGTACCGTGGACTGCTCGTGATGATCCTCGTCCTCGGAACGATGCGTGCAAATTTCCCGTTTGGGGCTTTCCCCGGTGGCACACTCGACGTTGGACCTCATATCCTCCTTGTCGACGGGGCACTGTTGCTGTTCCTCGCAATTACGGCTTCGTCATGGTCGCGAAAGCATTTCACAAAGCCGACAACTCTGCTGCTTGTATTTGTCGTCTGGTGTGTCGCTCTGACTCTGCTGGCACCGGGCCCACGCCAAGACGTGATGGGCTGGTACGCAGTCCACGTTGGGCGATACGCGCTACTCGGCTTAGTCGTGATACGAGGGGTGATTGATAACCATCTCACAGGACGAGAAGCCCTCGGCGTGATCGGAATCGCAGCTACCGGACAGGCGATGGTGGCGACAGGACAGATAGTTACGGGGCCGATAAATCCCCTAAGTGTCCTCGGTTCGAATCTCCAGATCGTCGCATCAATCGGAAGTATCCCGACAGGGCCCTACGTTGGTGGCTTCATGGGCGGTGCCCCGCTCGCAGTCCTGTTGACGCTACTGTGGCCTGCAGTCATCGGTATCGGCGTGGCCCGAGAACGCCTGCGAATCCCGGTGCTTCTCGTCGTTGTCTGGTGGGCGGTACTGCTCCAGTTCACCGCGTGGGATGCCGTCCGTGGGGCGCTTCTGGTTGCGCTCGGATTCGCGTTCGTCTTGTTCGGCTGGTGGGCTACCGGCATCTTATGGAGTCGTGGTCAGATGCTCAGCCAGCTGCGGCGTACGATTGGGGGGCCCAAAGTACAAGTAATGTTGGCGGCAGCGTTGGTCGGCTTAGCTGCTAGTATTCAACTCTTTGTCAGTAGCGGGGGCCCAATTCAACCACGCTACCTAGGTCCAGAGACAGGTCAGGCTTGGGCAAAAACTGTAGATATTCCCGGATTCAGCACCAAGAACCTCGCAATACGCATTTATCAGTATGTAGCAGGAATCGATGTGTTCTTGCAGTATCCACTCACGGGAGTCGGTGGAGCCAATTTCCCATTTGTCGCGGAGGCGTATGGCCGAGCGATCACAATGCACAATCTCTACATCGGTACACTCGCTGAGACCGGAATTGTCGGAGCCATCTTGCTGTTCGGCGCCCTGTGGGTTGCGGCACGACGGCTTTGGTGGTTAGCCGAGAAAACAGACGACTCGATTATGATCGGCCTGCTTGCCGGTCTGGGTGGTGTCTTCGCAATGCAGTTCTTCCAACCGCAGTATCTTCGTATCGTCTCCATGATGTCGCTGTGGATGGTTCTTGGTGCAGTGGTTGGTGAGGTCCGGCGTCAACGCGGCGCCCCAGACGATTATTGGCAGCGCGCCTGGAACAACAGCGTGCTCACAGCGGCGACAAGGTCGGCAAGAATAACGAATGTGGGAGAACAGCTCGTCGAGTCCGCTACCCGACTCGCAGGTGTTGGATACGAATATTACCGGCGGAGTAAAACAGCACGGGTAGTTCGGAAGTTCTACTGAAATTCGTTCTGGCGGGTCAGGTTAGTTGGCCTACTAAAGATGTACGAGGTGCCACAGCCCATGTGAGTCTTGCACCACCCATCTGTTGGGAGAGAGAAATCAGTAGTGTTGTCAACGGGCGAAATCTGGCTCACAGATACCCCAACTGCCGAAGTCGCGCCGACGTTTCTGCAGCGACACCCGCCTCACCGCCGCCCCGCAACCACTCCCCGTATCGCTCCTCGGGCGCCACATCCGTCGACTCGCCGCGCAGGTCACGCGACCCGTCCCGAAGCGCGTACACCCGCTCACGAATCGTGGACTCGTCCCACCCGGACTCGTAGACGGTCATCGTCTCCTCGTCGACGAGCCCAACCTTCCGAACACACACCGAATCGACCGCCTCGTCCGCGTATCGCTCGCGCAGTTCGGCGACGTTCCACGTCGGCCCGTCGACGGCGACGACGACCCGCCCGTCGGTCAGGCTCCCCTCGACCAAGGCGTCCACGAACGCGTCGGTGCCAGTTACAGAGCCCTCGACGACGCCAGCGAGCGCCTGCGACAGACCGAGCCACGAGACGGGCCGCTCCACTTCCACGTCCGTCTCCCACGAGTCCGGCGGGAGGACGGACAACGGAACGTGAATCCCGTGCGGATGCAACGAGACCTGATGCCCGAGCTGTCCCTCCTCGCCGAACAGTTGCCCGTGGTCGCCGGTGACGACGACCAAGGACTCGTCGAGGACGCGGTCGGCGACGCGGTCGAACCACTGCGCGAGGAGATGATCGAAGTACCGAATCTGGGCGTCGTAAATCTCCTCCCGACGCGCGAACACGTCCGCCCACGACTCGAAGAACTCACGCGTCTCGGCGGGGAGGTCGGCGTCGGCGAGCATATAGCGCCGGTCGTCGTTCGCGGCCGCAAGGGCGCGACGTTCGTCGGTCGGGACGGAGAGCCCGAGCGCCTCCGCGCCGACTTCGGGCGGCGCGTGGTGTGGGTTGTGCGTATCGAGGAGGTTGGCGAAACAGAACAGCGGTTGGTCTCCGTTTCGGCTGACGAACTGCCGGAGGTGATCGAAGACGCGCTGACCGTGGTGTGGATACGCCGTGGGATCGGGGTCGGACAGTTCGGCCGCGAATCCGTAGCCGAGGTTCGCGAGGTTCGCCAGTCTGTTCGGCCGTCGACTCACCTCGCGGAGGAGCGTCAGCGCCGCGCCGACGCCGATCTCGTCGACGTAGGCGTCGGCCGAGAACGAGGAGAGTCGGGGCTTGCGGTGGATCGAGTCGTCGACGTAATCGATCCCGTGATGAAAGCCCGTCTGCGTGCTGAACGTCGGATTCTCGCTGAACAGCGCCGTGCGATAGCCGGCGTCGCGGGCGTGGTCGGGAAGGACGGCCTGCTCGGCGCCGAGCGCGTCGCCGCGTCGAGTGACGCCGTGATCGAGCGGCGTCCGTTGGCTGTAGAGCGACGCGTGGGACGGGCGGGTCCACGTGCTCGGCGAGTAACACCGAGTGAAGTCGACGGTGGGAAGGTCCGACAGAAAGGGGAGGGTGTCGGGTGTCGCGTTCGCGGCGCGGAGGCAGTCGCCGATCAGGACGAAGACGTGCGGACCCGCCATACACCACTTCATCTCGGCAGCACGATATATTTGTGTCGTCCCACGGGACTACAGCGCGTACACCTCGTCGACCAACCGATCCACGTGCGCCGCCATCGTGTGCTCGCGCGCCCACCGGAGCGCGTTCCGCTGTAACGCCGCTCGATCCGCGTCGAACAGCCGTTCGATTGCCGCGACCAGCCCACCGACGTCTTTCGGCTCGAAGAGATAGCCCGTCTCGCCCACGTCGATCAGTTCCGGAATCCCGCCGATATCGCTTCCGATCACGGGCAGCCCGACGGCGTAGCTCTCGTAGATGGTCATCGGCGAGTTCTCCATCCAGATGGAGGGGACGATGGCCGCGGCGGCCGTTTCACGGAGCTCTGCGAGTGTCTCCTCGGAGACGAAGCCGTGATACTCCAGATTCGCCCGTTTCGCGGCCGCCTCCTCGGTCCGGTCGGCGTACGGCCCCGTGCCGCAGGCGTGGAAGGTCACGTCGGGGAGCCGGTCCGCGGCCGCGAAGAACGTCTCCAGTCCCTTCGCTTCCAGTTGCTGCCCGACGTAGAGGACGGACCGCTCGTCGGCGATGGGTGGTGGCTCGTCGACGACGCCGTCGACGCCGAGGCGAACGCGTCGGGCGTCGACGCCCCGGAAGAAGCCGTGCTCGCGGTGCACGTCGACGACGTGCTGACTCGGTGCCGTGACCAGATCCGGCGTGCCGAGCGTCGCGCGCCGCTGTCTGGCGTAGGCGCGACACGGGAGTGGTGGATTCTCGCAGACGACGCGTTCGTCGTCCGGCGCCGTCAGATCACGGAGGAGGTTGCTCTTCGGGCAGACGAGGCCGTAGTCGTGGAGCGTGTGGACGTGGCGGATGTCGCGACGCTGGACCGCGCGGCCGACGAGCGTCGAGATGCCGAAGAGGTTGTTCGTGTGGACGACGGCCGGATCGAGGCGGTCGAGGACTCGACCGACGGCGGTCGAGGCGTGGACGTTGACGAGGTCGATGCCGCGCCAGACCGTCTTTTCGAGCACGTTGTCGCCGGTGCTGTTGCTGAGGTGAGAGAGGTTGGCGGGATAGAATCGCCAGACTGGGACGCCGTCGTACGTCTCTCGCGTGGGACGAAGTGAGTCGAGGCCGTCGTAGGGTTTGGACGTGACGACTGCGACGTCGTAGCCCCGCTGCTGCAGGCCGTGAGCCGTCCGAAGCACGTAGTTCTCGGCGCCGCCGTGCTTGTCGGGCGGGAAGAGCGCGTTGACGAGGCAAACGTCGGCCATTCACCTAGTCCTTCCGACGGCGCTCACATAGAGCTTTCTCGCAGGGGAAGACTCACTGCAGGACTCGGTCAACAGAACGGACGCTGCTCGTCCGCATCCCAACCTTTAGCACAGCGCCATCCGATCCAGTTGACAGATGCTCACCGTCGGCGTAAACGCCCGTGTTCTCGGCAAACCGGAACCGACCGGCGTTGGACGGTACACGTCAAGACTTCTCGACAGCCTCTGTGACCGCTACGCCGACGAAGCGACGTTCGTTCTCTTCGGACTCGACGAGCCGCCGGCCGCTCTCGGAGACTACGGCTGCCTCCGAACGGCGCCGGAACCGGCACCTCACAGTGGACTTCACGCGCACGTCTGGGAACAGATGCGTCTCCCCCTCGCGCTCCGTAAATACGACCTCGACGTGTTCCACACACCCGCTGGCGGCCCACCCGTCACCAGTATCCCGAGCGTCACGACGATTCACGACATCTCACCCATCGTGCATCCCGAGTGGTTCGCCAAGAGGTACGTGGCGCTCTACCGACTTCTGACCGCCCATGCCGTTCGGACGAGCGACCGTATCGTAACCGTTTCGGCGTTCGCCCGTGACGAAATCGTCGGCCGCTACGCCGCCGCGGAGGGGAAGACGGTCCCGATTCACAACGGCGTCACGCCCCGGGACTGTGACGAGGGCACTCCCGTCGACCCGCTGGCGGGACGAGCGTTCCTGCTTTTCGTCGGCGCGCTGAACCCGCGGAAGAACCTCCGGACGTTGATCGAGAGCTACCGTCGCTATCGTGATCGAACGGTCGAGCCACAGGACCTCGTCCTCGCCGGGCCTGATCGGGACGTGTTCGCGTCGGGAGGGCTGCAACGGACGGAGGGTGTCCGGACGCTTGGGTTCGTTTCGGAAGCACAGCTCACGTGGCTCTACTGCAACGCGACGGCGTTCGTCTTCCCGTCGCTGTACGAGGGGTTCGGACTGCCGATTCTGGAGGCGATGAGCGTGGGAACGCCCGTCATCACGTCGGATCGTGGAGCGATGGCCGAAGTCGCCGGCGACGCAGCGCTGTTGATCGATCCCGAGCGTCCCGGATCGATCACCGACGCGCTGGATCGGATCACGACCGAGACGGGCCTTCGCGCCCGCTTGGCGAGCGCCGGGCCTGCACGGGCAAGCGAGTTCACGTGGGCAGACACCGCCGAGGAGACGATGCGCGTCTACCGTTCGGTAGCGGCCGAGGGACGGGAAGCCACGATCAGACGGTAGACGGTGTCGATGACTCGATGATGTCGGCCTTCCCGTCGACGATTGCCCGATACCGCGCGTCCATCGTCTCGATCATCCGCTCCCGCCCGAAGTGCCGTTCGACCCGCTCCCGCGCCCGTTCGCCGTACCGCCGTCGTCGCTCGGGGTCGTCGAGCAACGCGTTGATGGCACGTGCGAGCGCGTCGGCGTCCCGCGGCGGGACGGTCAGCCCCGTCTCCCCGTCTTTACTCACCCACGGAACGCCCGTCGGGAGGTCGGTGTTGACGACGGGCGTCGAATACGCCATCGCCTCCAACTGCACGATGCCGAACGCCTCGCTCGGCTCGACCGACGGCAGGACGAACACGTCGGCCCGGTCGTAGCAGGCGTGGAGTCGGTCCTCCTCGACGTAGCCGAGGAAGTGGACGCGATCCGCGACCCCCAGTCGGTCGACGCGAGCGTCGAGGTGGTCGCGCCGGTCCCCGCTGCCGGCGATCAGGAGGTCGGCGTCGACGGACGGCATCGCGTCGATCAGGTACTCCACCCCCTTGTAGTAGTTCAGTCGGCCGACGAACAGGAGGGTCGGGCGTCCGGGGTCGCCCGGCAGGTCGACGGGCGGGCCGTCGTACTGTCCGTAGTCGTCGAGGTCGATGGAGAGCGGGACGACGGAGGCCTTCTCGCGGTACGGCGCGAGGTGGTCGGAGTTGTCGAGGAGGCGCGGTGACGTGACGAAGATGTGGTCGATGTCGTCGAGGAAGCGGTGCAGGAGCGGCCGATACAGTTTGAGTGCGGTCTGCTGGCGGACGATGTCGCTGTGGTAGGTGGCGACGACCGGCGCGTCCGTCGCTGGCGTCGCGAGGTGGGAGACGACGCTCAGGGGGTTCGGGAGGTGGTGGTGAACGATGTCGGCGTCGCGGCTCGCTTGCCAGAGCCGAATCGGGAAGGTCGGCGACAGCGGGACGGACTTCGCGACGCCCAGACTCGCCGTGCGGGTGACGGGAACGTCCGCGACGGTATCGCGGGTTCCCCAGCCCTGCGGAACGGCGACGAGGACACGGCTCTCGTGGCCGCGTCGTTGCATCCCCTCGGCGATAGCGCGGACGACTTCCTCGATGCCGCCGACTTCGGGGTGGTAGAACTTGTTGAGCTGGAGGAGATCCATCTGCGGGATAGACGAGAGAGGGACCGCAACTGGTATCAAGATTTGGTCCGCGCCGGGGCGCGCGGCGAACGCCCTTGACCGTTTGTCGGGCGCCGAACCTCGCGCGTGTGGACCGATCAGCGACCGCATCGTCGCCGATTCGAGACGGCTACGTCACCCCTCGGAGACGGGCCGTGGCGCTCACGTTCCGGTGATCGCTCCGTCTCCGTCGAAGACAGCGTAGCCGACCGCTTCGGAGGTGTGATTCGTCTCGCCGTCGTCGCTCGTCTCTTCCTCGACGAACACCTCGACGCCGTCGGACGTGAGGTTGCGATACCGGAGCTCCGAAGGTTGCCACCCGTCGGCCGTCTGCATACTCGCGATGAACAGGGGCGTCCCGTAGGACTGATCGAAGGAGATCGTGGTCCAGTCGTCCGTGACCGTGTTCGCCGTCCTGCCCACCTCGTACGTCTGTCCGCCGTTCGATCCAGCCCCGGCTTGGAGAGCCAGATAGCCGACGGTTTCGGTCGCGTGCCAGCCCTCGGCTTCCTCTTCCTGCACTTTGAGCGAGAGGCTGCTGCTCGATACGTCGCGCAGCCGTGTCACGATTGGATGGTTCCCGTTGAACGTCTGGGCTTGCCCGAACACGACGGGCGTCGAGTCGAAGCTCTGGGTGAGCGAAACGTCGGTGAAGTCGGTCTGAGTCGTCACCGTCCCGGCTTCGAGGAGCGACCCGTCCGCCAGTTCGTGCGTGCCCGCCTCGACGACGAGATACTGGGTCGTTTCGGACGTATGCCAGCCGTCGAGGTACTTCCACTCCTCGATTTTGAACTCGAAGCCGTCGCCCGTGACGTTCCGGAGTCGTACGTGCGAGGGATGCCCCCCGTCGTGGCTCAGCGGATTCATGATCACGATTGGATCGGTGTACGACCCGCTCAGGGACACCGAATGCCACTGATCCGGTCCGGATTGCTTCGTCTCGACACTGCCCGTCTCCCCAATCGACGACGAGGGCGACGACCCACCGAGTGCCCCCGCCGCGTTCAACAATCCACTCCCACTATCCGACCCCGACAACCCAATATCCTCCGCGGAATCCTGCAACGCCGCCCGCGCCTCACTCCCGCTGTACCCGTTCGCCATCAGCAACCCACCGACGCCACTGACGTGCGGACACGCCATCGACGTGCCGGAGTAGTACGCGTACCCACCGGGAACCGTCGACTTGATCGACGACCCGGGCGCCGCGATGTCGATCTCCGGCCCGGTCGACGAGAAGGACGCCAGATCGTCCGAACTGTCGGTCGCGCTCACGGCGACGACCGAACTGTACTTCGCGGGGTAGGACACGCAGTCCGAACAGGGGCCGTCGTTACCCGCGGCCGCGACGACCAGCACGCCCTGATCCGCGGCGTACTGACACGCGTCCTTGAGCGTCGAGTAGCTGGACGAGGAGCCGAGACTCATGCTCGCCACGTCCCAGCCCTGATCGGCGGTGTACTCGACGCCGGCGGCGATATCGGAGAGATAGCCCATCCCGTCACAGCCGAGCGCCTTGATCGCGTGCAGGGTCACGCTCGGGGCGACGCCGACGACGCCCTCGCTGTTGTCGACGCCGGCGACGGTGCCCGCACAGTGCGTGCCGTGGTCGTTGTCGTCGTCCCACGGTTCGTGGTAGGTGTTCCCGTTCCCGCTACAGCTGGTCCCGTCCGCGTTCATGCCGGCCTCGACGTACGCCGTGCCCGATCCGAGATTGTCGACGAGGTCGGGGTGGTCGCTGTCGATGCCCGTGTCGATGATGGCGACGTGCGCGCCGTCACCGGTCGTGCCGCCGTCGTGGACGGCGTCCGCGTCGATGCGGTCGACGCCCCACGGGAGCGTCTCGGCGATAGCCTCGAACGTCGCGTCGGGTTCGACGTAGCGTACGTCCGGCCGGTTTTCGAGACCCTTCCGTGCCTGCTCGGGGAAACGCCCCGCGACGGCCTTGCCGTGGTCGCCGAAGTCGAATCGGTGGCGGACCTCCCGTGCTTGCCGTTCCGCTTCGTCGGCCGCGGCCTCCGTCTCCGTCCCGACGATGACCTGATCCGGCGGACCGCGGCCCTGTCCGACGCGGTCGTTGTTGCCCGCAGTACCGTTGCCGACGCCCTCGTTGTTGCCGGCGTGTGGCGGTGGCCCGCGTGCCGTCGCCGCCGCGCCCAGTCCGAGTGCGCCGGTGCCCGTCGTGAGTCCGACGAGGAGTCCGCGTCGCGTCGTGTCGATGGCCGACGAACTGTCGGCAGAATCGAGCGACGCCTCGTCGACCGCGTCGTCAGTATTCGTGCCCGATGGGTCGGGTGCCTCTGAGCCCATACTCTACCCCATCAAGCACGTGGTTTAGAGATGACGCTCCGGCTCTCAATAGTGATATCCCGATCACAGGTCGAGCCTGAAACGGCAGTACCGTGTGAGGCCATACCATGCCTCCCCGATTCTCACGCGACGCAAGTCAGAGCGCCTCGTGACCGGAATACTGGCTCTACAGGTTCGCCCTGAGGGCACGAGAGGGCGTCGAAGGGGGCACCAGAAATGGGAGTGAGAAGCGTGCGCTCCCGACGAGCCGGACGAGCGTCGACCGGCGTGGTCGACGCCGGGTCCACGCCGATTCGACGGCCGTGTTCCGGCGCTCTTGGTTCGGACGGGCGGGACGGACACGTGCGATACGTACGATTCCGCGAGGATCGAATTTAACTACGCACCGTTCGTATTGGGTTTCGAATGGGGACGGTTCCGGACTCGCTAGCCGCGTTTATCGAGAGTGGAGAGACACGCAACCTGTCACTGGCCGTCGTCAACCGGACGCGCCCGCAGCCGATTCAGAACATGCTGGAGGAGACGTTCGGTGAGCGCTCGGTCGACGTCGAGGAACTCGACGTGCCGGACGCCGTGGAGGACGTGGTCGTGTTGCTCGACGGCGACGAGGTGATCGCCTCGTCCCCGCTGACGGAACTCGAAGACGAGATTCTGATGGTCAACTCCGACCTCTACATCACGGGCACGAAATCGCTCGGCGACGTCTCCCTGCCTGCGGTGATCGCGAAGCTGGAGGAGACGCCGTTCCGGGTTCGTGGCTATCCGATATCGAACTCGGAGAAGCTGCCGCTCATCATGATCTCGCGATACATCGAACAGCTCGCGTGGCAACACGAGTCGGGACGCCTCCGCTCGTCGTTTCAGCGGCTCTCCCGACTCGACGACGAGCGCGGGACGCGAACGGTGTACCAGACTTTGGGCGAAACGGCGGTCGACGTGCACGTCTACGGCGTCCCCGACTGGCTCCCGCCGGAGACGTTTCGGGGCGTCGTCCACGCGGGCTACCACGGCGAGTTCCGTTCCTCGTGGTTCGTCGTGTTTCACGCCGAGGACACGGACGCCCGCACGGCCGTGCTGGTCGCGGAACGGGTCGCCAGCAACGAGTGGGAGGCGCTGTGGACGTTCGACGACGAGCGGGTCCGGGCCGTCAACCGCTACATCGAGCGGGCCCTGTGAGGGCGGCTACGACGGACGGGCCGCGGCACTCCCCCCGAGCGCCGCGCCACCGACGAGACAGGCCCCGAGCGCCGCGTACCAGACGAAATGCACCGGACTGTCGGGCGTCAGCGTCGCTTCGATCAGCACCATCCCGACGACGTACGCGACGACGCCGCCAGCGGCGACGGCGCGCGCGTCGACAGCCGTGGTTCGCGCGAACGCCGCGCCGAGAGCGAGCGCGAGGAGCCCGACGACGGCGAGCGTGACGCCGTCGCCGACGACGGCGGCGAGCCGCGTCCAGTAGACGGCGCGTGGCGGCCAGAGGACGGCCCCGACGAGGAAGACGAAGGCGGCGCTCACCGCCACCGAACGGAGCGTGGAGGGCATCGGCGGCCGTTCGTGTCCGGGTGTGAAAACGGTGCGGATCGGAGAAACGGGCACCGTTTGGCGGTCGCCACACACCGTGCCGCGCGCGGCCTACTGGAACACCGCCCCACCGCCAGTGCGCGTCTCCGGATTCGGTTGCTCGCCCGTCGCAATCGTGTCGAGAACGTCTTCGACCGTGCGAGCGGCGTCGCCGTCACCGCAGGGTGCTACGTCGACGAGCTGGCCGCCACGATAGGTCGCGATGCACAACGTGGGCAAGACGAGTCGTTCGTCGGACGCACCCGTGATCGTCGAGTGCGTGGTTCGCACGTCGAACGGCGGGTCGTCGTGTCGACCGTGTCGCTCGGCCCACGCTTCGACCGAGCGGACGAGTTCGGGGAGCGCCGAGTCCTCGCTCGCTTCGAGCAAGTCGAGGCTGACCGCCCGCGGCCAGAAGTGCACGTGAGCGTCGTCGATCCGGTTCTGTTGGTCGAGGCGCTCCAGCCGGCTGATGAGGGCGTTCCGTCGCTCCACGATGGGGGCGTCCGCCCGCACGTAGAGTCGCACGGTGAGTGGTGAGTTGGGGTCCATGTGCCGAGGCCATACGATTGAATCGTTGACATCTAGAGCACAACGTACTCGTGAATATAATGTTCGGTCGTCGCTCCTACTTCGTGAGAACGGGGGGGACGCTCCGAACGGCGAGGGGGAGTTCCAGCCACTGGGAACGACGGGTGAAAGTTATCCCCCGGCCCACCAACATATAGCTATGACAACAATACTGCTGGCGACCGACGGCAGCGAGTACGCACGGAAGGCGGCCAACGAGGCCATCGAGCTCGCCGAAGAGCAGGAGGCGACACTCCACGTCATCTGTGTGGTCGACGAACGACGCTTCGACGAGCCCGCACTCAGTTCGGCCGAACTCGAGACGATCTACGCGGAGGATCACGCGTCGATCAACGTCGCGGAGGTCACGTCGATGGCCGACGAACGGGCGGTGACCGTCGAAGGTGACACGCGACACGGCATCCCCCACGAGGTCATCCTCGACTACGCCGACGAGGTGGACGCGGACCTCATCATCATCGGCGAACACGGGGATCACGAGGAACACTTCTCCGGCGTCGGACGGAAAGTCAGGGACTTGGCCGACCGGGACGTGATGATCGTCGAAGCCAACGCGGCGTGAGCCCACAACCACCGGTGGGACTCTCATGGGGACTCGATTAGCGCACGTACGGGAGCGACTCACCTCGTCGCGGCTCCTGCCGGTTGCCGCCGTCGGCGCGATCCTCCTGTTCCTGTTTGCCGTCCGCTTGCTGGGCACGGCGACGGAAGCGGCGGCGCCACTGCTCGAACGCGCGTTCGTTCGGATCGTCGTCGGCGACGCCTCGGCGCTCGGGCTGAGTTGGCTCGGAGCGTACGTCCTCGGCAACGGATCGGTGATCGCAGCGGTCGCCGTATCGCTGTTCACCGTCGACATCGTGTCCCCCTCGCAGTTGTTCCTGATGATCGCGGGATCACGGCTCGGCGCCGCGGCAATCGTCGTCTTCATCGGCGCCCTCGACTACGTCCAGCGGGCGGAGTACTCCCTGCAGAAATCCGTCAGCATGGGGCTGCTCACGTTTCTTCTGACGCTCTCGATCTATCTCCCGGTCACGGTTATCGGCTACCTCGCCCTCCCGTATCTCAGAGCCCCGTTTCGTGCCCTCAGTCGCGGCTGGTCTCTCGGCCACACACCGCTGTCGGTGTTCGACGCGCTCACCGTCGCGATCACGGCCCGGATCGGACCGCTCCTCTCGTTTCTTCTGGCGGTCGCGATCCTGTTCGGGACTCTGAATCTGTTCGACCGTCTCCTCGGGAACGTCGACACGACGACGCTCCGACAGCGCGTGTTCCGTCACTTCCGGCACACGGGCGTCTCGTTCGGTATCGGACTGGTCGTCACGGGACTGACCACGAGCGTCGCCTTCTCGCTCGGCGTCATCGTCCCCCTGTACAATCGTGGCTACGTCGAACGTGACGAACTCATCCCGTACGTCCTCGGAGCGAACCTCGGCACGCTGTTCGACACGCTGCTCGTGGCGGTCGTGCTCGATTCGCCCATCGGCGTCGTGGTCGTCCTCGTCCTCCAGATGGTCGCGGCGGCCGTGACGCTGGGTGCGCTCGCCGTCCACGAGCAGTACAGTCGCGCCGTCGTCGCCGTCGACGACCGACTGCTCGACGACCGGCGGGCGTTCACGGCGTTCGTCCTGCTGCTCGTCCTCGCGCCGCTGACGCTGTTGCTCGTGCCGTTCGTCCTCCAGTGAAGTGTCTCGTGCCGTTCGTCCTCCAGTGAAGTGTCTCGTGCCGTTCGTCCTCCAACGAGCGGCGATTGCGGGCGAGAACCTATCACCGTCTCCGTCGTAGCGTCCGGTATGGTGGATCACGTACTCGTTCCCATGGACGAGTCGCCGCTCGCCGAGCGCGCACTCGACTTCGCGCTCGACGTACACCCGGACGCCACGCTCACCATCCTGCGTGTCATCGACTACGTCGAGGAGAGCTACAAGGCGCAGATGCTGGTCGGTCCGGACGAGATCCGCGAACGCGCGCTGAAACGGGCCGACGCCCTGTTCGAGGCGGTCCGTGAACGCACCGCGGACCACGGCGGCGAGGTCCGGACCGTCACGGAGTTCGGGAAACCGTCACGGGTCATCCCCGAATACGCCGCGGAACACGACGTCGACCACATCGTACTCGGCAGTCACGGCCGGTCACTCGTCTCGCGGGTACTGGTCGGCGACGTGGCCCAGACCGTCGTCGACCGGGCACCAGTCCCCGTTACAATCGTCCGTTGACGGTCGCCCCGCGACGGCGGCACGCGCCTGCACGTCGCGTTTAAGACGCGCCGACGGCATAGACCGCTCATGTACGAACGAATACTGGTCCCCACCGACGGGAGCGCGGTGGCCGACGCCGCCGCCGAGGCGGCAATCGCGCTCGCGACCCGGTTCGACGCCGACCTCCACGTCGTGCACGTGCTAGAACTCGGCGAGTTGCCGCCCGGAGTCGAAGACGAGGAGGCCGACGAATCCGCCGTTCGGGGCCGGGAGGCCGTCTCGGCGGTTGCCGACCGAGCGGCAGACGCTGGCGTCGGCGTGACGACCACCGTCGTCCAAGACGACGAACCGATACACCGCACCATCCTCGGGTACGCGGACGCGGAGGCAGTCGACTGTATCGTGGCCGGAACGCACGGTCGAACCGGCCTCGACCGGTTCGTCCTCGGGAGCGTCACGGAACGGCTCTTGCGCGAATCCCCCGTGCCAGTCCTGACGGTACACGAGCAGACGGTCGTCGATCCGGCGCTCGACAGGGTTCTTGTGCCGACCGACGGGAGCGCGTACGCGAGCGCGGCCGTCGACCACGCCATCGAACTGGCACTGGCGACCGACGCCGCGCTCCACGTCGTCCACGTCGTCGACACCGGCATCGTCGACACGGGTCCGATACCCGGGGCACTCGACGAGGTGGGACGGCGAGCGCTCCAGCAGGCGGCGGAGCGAGCCGAGGCGGCCGGCGTCCCCTCGATTGAACGGTCGCTGCTGACCGGCACACCTCACCAAGAGATCGTGGACTACGCCGACGAGAACGGCGTCGAGTGCATCGTGATGGGGACCCACGGCCGAACGGGCGTGGATCGCTATCTCCTCGGGAGCGTCACCGAGCGCGTCGTCCGCCTGTCGGACGTGCCCGTCCTCGCGGTCAAGGCCACGGACGCGGACTGAGACGGAGTGATGTAACTGTGTCCCGGTGGGTCGCCGGACCGTCTCGGCGACCCACGGGTAATGACGTACAATAACCCGTCCGAGCCACCGAACAGCCGGGCGCGTTGCCACCGGCCGGGCCGACAGCGAGGCCGGGGGCCCACCCTTCTCACTGATCGGGAATTTCGGGGCCGCCTTTTGCGTCGGTGGGAGTCGACTGTCGTACACACTTATGACACTGCGGCGACTCGTCACCGTACGGAATCCCACCCTTCCGTCTCTCGAACAATGAGTTCCGTGGCGTCGTCCGAGTCGGGAACAGCGAGCGAGCGTGACAGGGATACGCAGGGTCCGGCGTGGCACAGCCTGCCCCTCGACGACGTCTTCGACCGGATCGACGGCGACGACGACGGACTGACGACCGCGGAGGCGCGGGCCCGGCTCGAAGAGTACGGCCCGAACGAGATTCGTGAAGCGGAGGCGATCTCTCCGCTGAAGATCTTTCTCTCGCAGTTTCAGGATTTCCTCATCTACCTGCTCGTCCTCGCTGCCCTCCTCTCGCTGGGCGTCGGCCTGTTCCCCGGCTTCGAGCCCCACTACACCGACGCCGCGTTGATCCTCCTGATTCTGCTCGCGAACGGCATCTTCGGGTTCGTGCAGGACTATCAGGCCGAGCGATCCATCGAGGCGCTGCGACAGCTGTCGTCGCCCGAGGCGACGGTAGTACGGGACGGCGAGAAGGTCACGGTCGACTCGACCGAAGTCGTCCCCGGCGACGTCGTCTTTCTCGAACAGGGCGATGCCGTCCCCGCCGACGCCAGACTGGTCGAGACGAGTAGTCTGGAGACGAACGAATCGACCCTCACCGGCGAGAGTGCCAACGTCTCGAAGACGGCCGATCCCGTCGAAGAGGGCACACCGCTCGCCGAGCGGACGGCCATGGTCTACATGAACACCTCGGTCGCGCGGGGCCGAGGCACGGCCGTCGTCGTCCGTACCGGCATGGACACCGAAGTCGGCGGCATCGCCACCCAGATTCAGCAGGCCGAGGACGAGCGGACGCCGTTCCAAGAGGAGGTGGACCACCTCGGGAAACAGATCGGCTACGGCGTCGTCGGCCTCATCGCCCTCATCGCCGCCGTTCAGTTCTCGCTCACGGCGGCGTCGCCGCTGACCATCCTCCTCGTCGGCGTCACGCTCGCCGTCGCCGCCGTGCCCGAAGGGCTCCCGGCCGTCGTCACGTTCACCCTCGCACTGGGGTCGCGCCGACTCGTCGACCGCAACGCGCTCGTCAGACGGCTCCCGGTCGTCGAGAGCCTCGGCTCGGTGGACGTCATCGTGACGGACAAGACGGGCACGCTCACGGAGAACCAGATGACGGTCAAGCGGCTCTACACGGCGGGCGAGACGTACACCGTGACCGGCACCGGAACGGAGACGGAGGGCGAGTTCCGACTGGACGACGAGGCGGTCGATCCGGCCGCCGTTGCCCCCCTTCTCAGGTGTGGCGCCATCTGTAACAACGCCGAGCGAGCCGCCAACGCCGAGACCGAGTTCCTCGGCGACCCGACGGAGGCGGCGCTGCTCGTCGCGGCCGAAAAGGCCGGCATCGACCGCGACCACGACCGACTCCGCGAGATTCCGTTCTCATCCGAGCGAAAGCGGATGACCGTCGTCGTCGACGGCGACACGCCCACCGCCTACATGAAAGGCGCGCCCGAGGAGGTGCTCGAGCACTGTGACCGCATCCTCGAAGATGGCGAATCCGTCGAACTCACCGACGAGAAGCGCGCGGGGATTCTCGAGACGAACGACACCTTCGCGAGCGACGCTCTTCGTGTCCTCGGGTTCGCGTCGAAGGAGGTGACGGATCCGGACGCGAGCGAGGAGACGGTCGAACGCGGGCTGACGTTCCTCGGCCTGCAAGGGATGATCGACCCCCCGCGTGCGGAGGTGCCCGACGCCGTCGCGGACTGCCGCGACGCGGGCATCAGGGTCGTCATGGTCACGGGCGACAACGTCGAGACGGCGAAAGCCATCGGCGAGCAGGTGGGATTCGACCCCGAGGGCGCGACGACGGGACGAGAGGTCGAGCGTCTCTCGACGGACGAACTCCGAGAAACCGTCGAAGACGTCGAGGTGTTCGCCCGGGTCAATCCCGAACACAAGGTACGCATCCTCGAAGCGCTGCAGGCGAACGACCACAACGTGGCGATGACGGGCGACGGCGTCAACGACGCGCCGGCGCTCCGGAACGCCGACGTGGGCATCGCGATGGGGCAACGCGGCACCGACGTGGCAAAGCAGGCCAGCGACATGATACTGCAGGACGACAACTTCGCGACTATCCGAGACGCTATCGCGGAAGGACGGGCCATCTTCGACAACATCCGGAAGTTCGTCAACTACCTCCTCTCCGCGAACGCTGGCGAAGTGCTCGTGGTCTTTCTGGGCGTTCTCGTCGGGACGCTCCTGTTCCCGAACCTGTTCGCCGAGCAGGCCGAAGCGCTGATCCTCACGCCCGTCATGCTCCTCTGGATCAACCTCGTGACCGACGGCCTCCCGGCGCTCGCTCTCGGTGCCGACCCACAGACCGAGGACATCCTCGACCGGCCCCCACGAGAGTCGGACGAGCCGGTCATCGACCGGCACATGATGGCCTCTATCGCGGGAATCGGGGTGATCATGACGCTCACCGGCCTCGCACTCTTCTTCTACGGCCTGCGAGCGGCCGCCGGCCTCGTGCGGGCCCAGACGGTCCTCTTTACCTTCCTCGTGGTGGTCGAGGTGATCCGCATCCAAGTGATCCGGTCGCGGTACGACCTCTCCATCTTCTCGAACCGCTGGTTGCTCGGCGCAATCGGCCTCACTCTGCTCTTGCAGCTCGCCGTGCTCTACACGCCCCTCAACGCGTTCTTCGACGTGCACCCCGTCTCGTTCCGCGAGTGGACGTGGATCGGCGCCGCCTTCGTCGGCTTCCTCGGCCTCAACCTCGGGCTGAGTGCGCTTCTGGACCGAATCTTCTCGTCGCGGACCGCGTGACGGCCACCCGACGGCCGTGACGGAAACGACCGGAGGGGTTATACATCTTGTTGATGAGTTGTCAGCTAGAGATGGTCGCAACTATCGTGGGCACTGGGAGTACGAAATACGACAAACACCCGGCCTCGTCGTCGCGGGAGCTGTTCGGCGAGGCGGCTGCCGAGGCGTTCGACGGGATCGATCTCACACCCGCCGACCTCGACGCCGTGTACGTCGGGAACTTCATGGGCGACCTCATCGAGGATCAGGGGCACATGGGGCCGCTCCTCGCGGACCACGTCGGCGCGCGCGAGGCGGCGTCGGTCCGTGTCGAGAACGCCTGTGCGTCCGGGGGTACCGCGGTGGGACAAGCGGTACACGCTATCGAGTCGGGAGCGGCCGAGGCGATTCTCGTGGGTGGCGTCGAGCAGATGTCCATCGCCGACATCGAGCACGTGACCGACGCCCTCGCCAACGCGGCCGACGACGTGTACGAGAACGAGCAGGGGCTGACCTTCCCCGGCATCTACGCACTCATGGCTCGGCGGTACATGCACGAGTTCGGCGTGACGGAAGCGGATCTGGCCGCCGTCTCGATCAAGAATCACAACAACGCCGTCGCCAACCCCCTCTCGCAGTTCCAGACGGAGGTGTCGCAGGAGGAAGTGCTCGCGTCGAAACCAATCGCCACGCCGCTCCGGCTCTACGACGCCTGTCCGGTGTCGGACGGCGCCAGCGTCGTCGTCGTCGCTAGCGAGTCGTTCGCGGCGGCCCACGACCTCGACCCGGCGGCCCACGTTCTCGGTACGGGCCAGTCGAGCGACGCCGTCGCACTCCAAGATCGCACGGCGATCACGCACACGCCGGCGGCCGAGCGAGCCGCCACCGCTGCCTACGACGACGCAGGGCTCACCCCCGCGGACGTCGACGTGGCGGAGGTCCACGACTGCTTCACCATCGCGGAGATCATGGCCGTCGAAGCGCTGGGGTTCTACGAACGCGGCGAGGGTGCCCGCGGTGCAGTCGAGGGCGAGACGGCACTCGACGGCCGGCGCCCGGTCAACCCCTCCGGTGGCCTCCTCGGCAAGGGACATCCCGTCGGAGCGACCGGCGTCGGTCAACTCGTCGAACTGACGAAGCAACTCGACGGGCGACACCCGAACCAAGTCGAGGACGCCGACGTCGCCCTCGCGCACAACGTCGGCGGGAGCGGGGCGAGTACGACGGTGACGATCCTCGGAGGTGCGTGACCGTGCCCGCGTGGTTCGACGAGTTCACGGCCGCTATCGACTCGGACGATCAGGAGTGTCTCGTCTGTCCGGCGTGTGGTGACCGGACGTTGCCGCCACGGCAGTTCTGTCCCGCCTGTGGGGCGACCGAATTGACCCCCGAACCGCTGCCGGGCCGCGGCGAGATCGTCTCGTACACGGAGATTTCGGTGACGACGCCGAAGTTCCACGGCGAAACGCCCTACACCGTCGTCCTCGTCGAACTGGTGGAGGGCGTCCAGCTGACGGGACAGCTTCGAGAGGCCACCGACGACGAAATCGAGATCGGTGACGAGGTGCGCCTCGACACGGAGCCACGGGACGACGGGGTCGCGCTCGTCACGTTCCACCCGGCGCCGGAGTCGTAGCGATCCGACCGTTCCCACGGGTGCGGCCCACCGTGATCGGGGCGACTGATCGGATGGGCGCCGCTGGGCGGGTGCAGCCGACATCGCTACCGGGCGACGAGCAGCGGGTGGGCGGCGCCGCCGACCACGGTCGGGAGCACGTGAGTTCCGAGTCGGAACACTAGCACGCCCGCCGTCACGGTCGGAGGCGTTCCGCCCGTCGTCGAGACGAGCACGAGCACGAGCAACGGTTCGAGGCCGCCGACGCCGCCGGGCAGTGGGAGCAGTTCGATCACAGTCACGAGCGGGATGGCGAAAAGCGCCACGGCGACGGGGACGACGACGCCGACGGCGTACAGCGAGAGCCAGAGAGCGAGCGACAGGAGCCCCCAGCCGAACACGGCGAGCGAGAACGTCGCCACGACCGTCCGACGGCGAGCGGCAATCGTGTCCAGTTGGTCGAGAAACGTCGCCACGCGTCGTCGAAACGCCGTCACTCGGCGATGGCGCGCCAGCCACGGCGCGCGTCTGCGGAGCCCCCACTCCACGCGGCCGACGAGGCTGCCGAGCGCCGATCCGAGTCGACGACGGGACCGCCAGAGGAGGACGGCCCCGACGCCGACGAGTACCAACCCCGCGAGCAACGGGACGGCGACGCGCTCGACGACGGTGCCGACGACGAGCGTCGAGACGGCGAGCAGCAGGCCGACCACCGCGAAAATCGGTGCGGGGGCGAAGTTGAGGAAGTCGACCGTGACGACGACGGCGAGACTCCGTTCGTACTCGACGTCGAACGCCCGGGCGAGGACGCCGGCGGCAATCGGGTCCGCTACGACCGTCGAGACGGGCGTGACGTTGTCCCAGAACATCAGACAGGTGTACGCGAGTCCGGTCCGAACCGGTGGCGCCGGCAGGTCGAACGCGCGAAGGACGAGCCACAACGAGCCGCTCCAGACGACGATCCAGCAGCAGACGACGACGACGAGACCACCGAGTGGGATCGGATCGGCCACGCGTACCGACGCCACGATCCGGTCGGCTCCGACGACGAAGACGAGCGCCAGCAGGAGGCCAATCGCGACGGCGAAACTGAGGACGGTCGCCCACGTGTGCCGCGAGCGGCCCCCCGGCGGGGCAGGGCGACCGGTCATCGGCGTCCGGTCGCGTCGGCGTTCACTCCGCGACGCGCGTCGACGCGGACGCCACGCCGTCCGGTCAGTGCGCGGTCCACCCGCCGTCGACGGGGACGTTCGCCCCGGTCATGTAAGACGCCTTCTCCGAGGCGAGGAAGGCGATGACCGGCGCGATTTCGGACGGGTCGGCCGGGCGATCCATCGGCGTGTTGGCTTTCAGGAAGTTGTAGAAGCGTTCGTCTTCCAGTAGATCCTCGGTCATCGGCGTGTCGACGAACCCGGGACAGACGCTGTTGACGCGCACGCCCTCGTCGGCGTAGTCGATTGCCACCTGCTGGGTGAGGTTGACTACGCCACCTTTGGCCGCGGAGTAGGCGGCGGCACCCTTCCCGCCGACCAACCCGTAGATGGAGGCGGTGTTGACGATACAGCCGTCCGACTCCTCCAGCTGGGGCAGCGCTGCCTTCATCCCGTGCATCACGCCGTCGAGGTCGATCCGCACGACCCGCTGCCACTCGTCGAGCGACATCTCCGTGATGCTCGTCTCGCTCCCGACGCCCGCGTTGTTCACCATGACGTCCAACCCGCCGTACGTGTCGACGGTCGACTCGACGAGCGCCTCGACCTGCTCGTACTCGCTCACGTCCGTCTCGACGAACTCACACCCGATGTCGTCGGCAGCCGCCTTGCCCGCCGCAGCGGTGCGGTTCGCGATGACGACTTCCGCCCCCTCGGCGACGAACTCCTCCGCCGTCGCTTTGCCGATTCCGGTCGATCCACCCGTGATGATGGCGATCTTACCGTCTAGCATACGCACAAAATGGTCCTGCAGTTGAGGTGAAATGGAACCAATATTCCCGGTCGATGGGAACCGAAGGGAGATATATGATCGCTGACGAACATTTCTTACGGAGGCCGGCAGTTAGCTTACCATGACGAATCAGAACGACGACGACCGGGTGAATGGCGGTCGCCACCGCCCGGTACCTGCGCCCGTCGCCGGGGCGCTCCGGTGGCACCGCGCGATAACGGGGGCGATCACCGACGCCGCCCGGAAGCGACGGATCGCGGACGAGCGACTCGCCACTATGGCGTCGGTCGAGGTCGGCGAAACGCCGAACGACGTCGTCTACACGGAGAACAAGCTCAGACTCCGGCACTACCACGCGCTGACCGAGACCCAGCACGACGTCCCCATCCTCGTCGTGTACGCGCTGATCAACCGACCGTACATCTTGGATCTACAGCCGAGTCGGTCGGTCGTTCGCCGCCTGCTGGAAGCCGGCCACGACGTGTACCTGATCGACTGGGGCGAACCCTCACAGCTCGACGCGTCGCTCGGGCTGTACGACTACGTCGAACGCTACCTCGACAACTGCGTCGACGTGGTGCGGGACCGGGCCGACCGGGCGTCGATCAACCTCCTCGGCTACTGTATGGGCGGCACGCTGGCGACGATTTACGCCGCTCGCCACCCCGAGAAAGTGGAGACGCTCGGCCTGATGGCCGCCGGGCTCTACTTCGACGACACCGGGGGGATCCTCGAACTGTGGGGCGACGAGCAGTATTTCGATCCGCGGGCTCTCACGGAGACGTTCGGCACCGTCCCCGCGGAGTTTCTCGACGCGGGCTTCGCGCTCATGGACCCGGTCGCGAACTACCTCACGAAGTACGTCCACCTGTACGACCGCTTCGACAACGAGGATTTCGTCGAGAACTTCGCCCGGATGGAACGCTGGCTCGCCGACGGCGTCGACGTCGCCGGGGAGGTCTACGCGCAGTTCTTAGAAGACATCTATCAGGACAACCGCCTCTCCCGAAACGAACTGACGGTGGGCGGTGAGCCGGTCGACATCACCCGCCTCGACATGCCCGTCCTCCAGATCGTCGGCGAGTACGACCACCTCGTCCCGAGCGAGGCGAGTCTGGGATTCAACGACGCCATCCCAGCCGACGTGACGGTCGTGACGTACCCGACCGGGCACGTCGGCATGTCCATGTCCGAGGCCGCCCATCGTGACCTCTGGCCGGAGGTCGCCGAGTGGTTCTTCGAGCGGTCGGGCGTGCCCTCGTTCGCCGACGTGATCGGCGAGGGGCTCGAAGAAGTGCTCGGAGTCGACGTCGAGACCGACGTAACCCAAGGCGGCGCCGACGAGGTCGAAATCCGGATCGCGGACGACACCGGCCTCCTCGCTCGTGGTGTCGTCCAGCGGGACGCACGGGCCATCCGTGCGTTCGTCGAGGACGCCCTCGATATCGAGGTCCGTATCGAAGAAGGGGCCGGCGGCATCGTCGTGCAGGTTCGCAGTGACGACACGACCGGAACGGCCGTGGTGTCGGGAATCGGCGCCGCGATCAGCGAGGAAATCGCGGAGGCGGCCGAGAACGTCGACATCGCGGTCGCGACGGAACTGGAGGATATCGAGGGCATCGGGCCGACCTACGCCGGGCGACTGCGCGAAGCGGGGATCGGGACCGTCGTGACACTCGCCGCTGCCGAACCCGCGACCGTCGCCGACGCGGCCGACGCCACGCGGAAGCAGAGTCGGCGCTGGATCGCCGCGGCCCGCGAACTGGTCGACAAAGTGGGCGGCGGCGACGCGACACCGACCCTCGAAACCGTCGACGGGATCGGCTCGACCTACGCCGAGCGCCTGCGACGGGCCGGGATTCGCAGCGTCGCGGATCTGGCCGACGCCGCCGTCGACGCGGTGGCCGCGGCCGCCGACGTGAGCGTCGATACGGCGACAGACTGGGCCGACCGGGCCGAGGCACTCGAACGTCGCGACGACGAGTGACGGCCACAGGTGCGACCCTGAGCTGACCCGAGCCGACACGTACTGGCCGTCGACGGTCGAACGGCCTTCAATCGAGCCACGACGTCGCGCCGGACGAACCGAGGGACAGATACGACCGGCGGTCGTTGCCCACGTATGGAACCGACGTTCGTCTACGACGACGACTGCGGGTTCTGTACGTGGTGGGCCGATCAGTTCGCCAAGCGCACCGACCTCCGTATCGTCGGCTTCACGGAACTCACGCCGGAACTCCGAGAGCGACTACCCGACGACTACGAAGACTGCGCACACCTCGTGACCGACGAGGCGGTGTACTCGTGTGGGGCTGCCGTCGAACAGGCGCTGATCCGAACGGAAATCGCGACTGGCGCCGACCCAGTCGTCGACTTCCTCCGACAGTTCGAGGACTACGAACGCCTCCGCGAACGGGCGTATCGGTGGGCTGCGGATCGGCGCGACAAGCTCGGCCTCGTCGTCTCGAAGACGCCGGCCGCACGCCGGCGCGACGACGAACGCCACGAGTAGGCCCCCCGGACGCCGTGGGGCTATTTCGAGGGCTAGCGTCTTCGCGCTCGGCGTCGGGGCCGTGCTCCGGGTCGCCGTGATCCAGTCGCGGCGGCGGGGACGACATGCGTCAGTCGACCCGCCAGCCGACACCCGACGGCCGGAGAAGCGAGAGCATGATGCCGAGCAAGTAACTGGCGAGGGCGACGGCGCCGACCCCCATACCGAACGAGAGCAGCGACGCCAGCGTCAGGGGAGCGAGCGACGCGGCACCGAACACGACCGAATCGACGGCGAGATAGAGGAACAGGCCGACGGCCGGCGCGACGGTCACCGCGAGACTCGGGAGGAGGCCGTCGTTCACGTAGGCGTTCGCCGTCGCCAGACAGACGGTGCCGGCGAACACGAGGACGGCGACCGACTCGATCACGAGGTGTGCGTACAGGCGCGGCCACGCCGCGAGGAGGGCGTCGCCAGCGGCGGCGAGGGCGACCGTCAGCCCACAGAGTGCGACGGCGCCTGCGACGAACCGCCGGGTCCGGGCGCGGTCACGGCCCAGCAACCAGACGGGCGACGCCGGACGAGATCGGCTCATCGGGGCTAGTTCGGCGGGAGGTTACAACTACGTTTCGTCGACGCCAGAAGCGAACGGCCCCGGTGGGGCGGCCACGCCCCGGCGTCACTCGTGGCCGTCCCCGTGGCCGTCGCCACCCTCGCCGTGGTCGTCGCCGAGGGCGGCTTCGACCCGGCCGTTCAACTCCCGAAGCTTCTCGTGGACGGCCTCGGGCTTGTCCGCGGGTGGCTCCCGAAGCGCCATCGCCTCGTGTGGGTCCGGAGACCCCACGACGACGCTACCGATCATGCCGAGTTGCTCGTGGGGCGCGCAGTAGTAGTGATAGATCCCCTCGGTGTCGAAAGTGTGCTCGTACGTCGCCCCGGATTCGGTGAGGAGGCCACTGCCCCAAGCGTCCGACCCCCGGGGGACGAGTCGCGGCTGGTCGTTCCCCGGGTGATACGCGGTGGCGGTGTGCGTGCCGCTCTCGTTGACGAACCGCACCGTCCCGCCGACGGCGACACGAACGACGTGCGGATCGAAGTGGTGGTCGTCGTCGGTCGTGAGCATCTGCACCGCGGCAGTCTCGGTCGGCGCACCGACCCCGTCGTCGCCGTGGTGGTGTCCGTCCGCGTCGGAACTGGCCGTCGCGTCGTGGCCGTCGTCGTCCGCGTGACTCGACGCGTCCGCGTGACTCGACGCGTCCGCGTCACGGTGCCGTTCGGTGGCGGTCGCAGTCGCCGGCGACCCGCCGGACGGGGCGCCAACACAGCCCGCCACCCCGGCGACTGCCAGTCCGGTGGTCATCTGCACCATGCGCCGTCGGGTCAGTCGGTCGTCGGTCATCGTCGGTCACCTCACATGTAAACGTACGCGGGCGGGGCGTATAGATCGGTACGTGGATTTGCTGGGTCGGCAAATCGCGGTCCATTTATATGCGCATTCGCCGAATGACTACGGGTGAACGGGGAGCGAGAGACGGTGGAGATATTCGCCATCCTCGACGACGACTACGCTCGGGCGATCCTCGAGGCGACGCGCCGGGAGCAACTCTCGGGCAAGGAACTCACCGAGGTGTGTGATATGTCGAGAGCGACTGTCTCACGCCGGGTCAACACGCTCCTCGATCACGACCTGCTCGTCGAACGGACGCACGTCGACCCGGACGGCCACCACTACAGCGAGTACGAGGCTCGGCTCGACCGCGTCGACGTACGCCTGCGGGAGACGGGGTTCGACGTTCGAATCGACCTCCGCGAGGACGCCGCCGACCGCTTCGCGCGAATCTGGCAGGCCATGCGGAACGAATAACCATGCACATCGGACTCGTCATCGCGAAACTCGTCACGATGGTCCTCGGGCTCTTGATCGCCTTCCAAGCCTATCGCGGCTACCGGCGGCACCACAGTCGGTCGATGTTCTACCTAGCCGTCGGCTTCGGATTCGTCAGCGTCGGTGCCGTCGTCGAGGGACTCCTGTTCGACGTGGTCGGCCTCACGCTGGCGAACGCGTCCACGATTGCGACGGCCGTCGTTGCCATCGGGATGTGCACCATCCTGTACGCGCTGTACGGACGCGAGTCCCGGGAACTGGAGGGCTGAGCGGACGGTCGAAACGACGACGGTGCTGGTGCTCGTTCGCGTCCTCGTGTTGCTCCTCGGGGCCACACTCACCTACTACAGCCTCGAAGCCTAACGGCGGACCGGCGCACAGGACCCCCGCGACGCCACCGTCGGCTTCGGCATCATCACCGGGGGTGTCCTCGTCGAGGGCGTCCTGTTCGAAGTCGTTGGACTCGACTTAGTGGGAGTCCACGTCGTCGAGTCGACCGCCATCGGCCTCGGCTTTCTCGTGTTGCTCGTCTCGCTTCGCCGATAGTCGACAGCCCTCACGCCGCGTGCTGCCACACGTGTCAGCACAATATCTATATGCTCACCGGTCGAACTCGTCTTGTATGTTCTCCACACGACAGACACGGTTCGGGAGGCGAGAGTGACGATGGCGAACCTCGATCAGCGTGACCTGACGACCGTCGTCCTCGTCGCACTGGCGATTCTCGTCGGGTGGCCCCTGCTCATGATGCTCCTCGGCGGGATGGGCATGGGGATGTACGGCGGGATGGGCATGGGATACGGCGGGATGATGGGCGGCCCCTACGGCGGGAGCGGGATGTACGGCCTGCTCGGCCTGCTCGTCCAACTGGTCGTCCTGCTCGTCGTCCTCGGCGGCGGCTACGTCCTCCTCCGTCGGTTCCTCAGCGAGCGCGAGGGGCGCGACGAGGCGATGGAAGAGCTCCGACAGGCCTACGCCCGCGGCGACATCTCCGACGAGGAGTTCGACCGACGCCGCTCGAAGCTGCAGTCGAGCGAGTGATCGAGCGATGACCCGTCTTCGCCGCCGCGCGTTCCTGTGTTCGGCGGGCGGCGCACTCGCCTCGCTGTCGGGATGTGCGTCCACCGGAGTCGGGACGCGCCGGAACGCCGACACCACGCTCTACGTCGGCTCGTATCACTGGGGGTTCGTCGTCCTCGACGAGTCGGGGACCGAGCGGGAACGGGCGGCGTTCGATCCGGGGACCGTCGTCGACGTCGTCGCGTTCAACACGAGCGCGGAGACGGCGCTGGAGCGACTGCCGTCGAGCGTCCGGGGATCGATTCCCGATCACGAATCCCTCGAGGAGCGAAACGAGCGACGGCTGCCGTCGCCACCCGACGGCGACTTCCACGAGGCTCTGGAGGCGGCCAACGAGCAGTACCCCGATCACAGCCTCGCGGTCATGCCGTCCGGTCGAAATATGGGCGGCGGCATGGGCGGCATGATGCTCCACCCGGTGCCGCTCCCGGCCGACGCGACATCGCCGACGACGGCCCGACTCGTGGCGACCCAGCGCGGCGACTACACGCTCAGCTGTCTCACCTACTGTGGCTACGGCCACCCCTACATGGAACGCGACGGGGCGCTCGTGGTGCGCTGAGCGCGCCCGTCGGTCGAGCAAGGCGACGGCGCGACGCCCGTCTCCGATAGGTGCGCGTCGACGCCGAGGACGTGCGGGATGAGCGGTGGTATCCGCTGATCGTGCTTTCGAATGCAAGTTTTCGGGACGGCCTCGACACGGGATTCGCAAGAACAATCGACAAAATCGAGGGCTTCGATTGAGTAGGTATGCAAGCCGCCCTGATCGACGGGCTCCTCGAATCGTTACGGATCGGCGTCGGCTTCCTCTGGACCGCCGCGTGGGCGATCATCATGGGGCTGGTGATCACGAGCCTCGTCCAAGTCTACGTCTCGAAAGAGCGGATGGCGCAGGTTCTCGGAGCGGAGACCCTGAGCGGCCTCGCCAAGGCGACGGCGTTCGGCGCGGCGAGTAGTGGCTGTAGCTTCGGCGCGGTCGCTATCGGCAAGGGCCTGTTCAAGAAGGGCGCCCACGCGGTGAACGTCCTCGCGTTCATGTTCGCCTCGACGAACCTCATCGTCGAACTCGGCCTGATGATCCTCATCCTCCTCGGTTGGGAGTTTCTCGTCGCGGAACTCCTCGGCGGCCTCGTCCTCATCGCCGTGATGGCGCTGCTCGTCCACCTCACACTCCCCGAGAACCTCTTCGACGAGGTTCGACAGGAATTGAATCAGCGCGATCAGGAACACGGTGTCACTGAGGACCCGACCTGTGGGATGGAGGGGAAAGACGAGTACTCGCTCACGACCGACGGCGGCGAGACACTGAAGTTCTGCTCGGCGGGGTGTCTGGAAACCTACGAGCAGGAAGCCGCCAGTAGCGGCGGGTGGCGTGACGAACTCCTCACGTGGGGCGGCTGGTACAAACTCGGAAACCAATACCGTAAGGAGTGGTCGATGATCTGGAAGGACGTCGTCGTGGGCTTTCTCGTCTCCGGGTTCGTCATCGTGTTCGTCCCGCAGTGGGTCTGGAACGCACTCTTTCTCCAAGGAGATGGCCTGCTCGTGAGCGCCGAGAACGCCATCATGGGCGTGGTAATCGCCGTGATCAGCTTCGTCGGCAGTATGGGCAACGTCCCTTTCGCCGTCGCGCTGTGGGGCGGCGGCATCAGCTTCGCGGGCGTCATCGCGTTCGTCTACGCCGACCTCATCACCATCCCCGTCCTCAACGTCTACCGGAAGTACTACGGCTGGACGGTGATGCTGTACATCCTCGGCGTCTTCTTCGTGACGATGGCGTTCACGGGCTTCCTGATGGAGGAACTGTTCGACGCCCTCGGCATCGTCCCCAACCTCGCCGGCGGCCAGACGGCCACCGAACAGACCTACTTCGAACTCGACTACACGTTCTACCTCAACGTCGTCGCGTTTGCCCTCTCCGGATTTCTCCTCTACGTCTACCGGCGCGGACTCGGTGCGCCCGGCCAGTTTCGGGACCCGGTCTGTGGAATGCGAACCGACGACAGCGGTCCGAGCGTCACCCACGACGGTGAGACGTACTACTTCTGCTCGAAGCGGTGCAAACGATCCTTCGAGAACCGCCCCGCCGAGTTCGCGCACCAGCATCCGGAGGGCTCGGGAACCGGGTCGACCCACGAACATGACCATCACTGACCGCCACGCTCCGGTAGCCGTTCACGTTTCGCGAGGCGCCGGGAGTTCGAGACGCGTAATCAAAACCGGTACAGCGCTGTCTCACCAACGCAACCGTATGCCCGAACGAAACGCCGGATGGAGGGGGGACGGATGAACCGACGGCGGGCCGACGTGGTCGTCGGACTGCTCGTCGCTGCCGTCCTCGTAGTCGGCGGTGCTCTCAGTTGGCAGGCGTACCAACAACAGCGAGCCTTCGACCAGATGGGATCGATGATGGGAACGTCCATGGGTGCCGTCCACGGAACGAATCCGGTCTGGTACGCCCTCGGGACCCTGCTCGTCGCCGCTCTCGTCGGTGGCCTCTATCTCGTCGTTCGTGACGAGCTCGCCGTGGCGACGGCGAGTGACCACGCGCCGAGCGCGTCGCCGCGTGCGGCCGACGGCGACATCGATAGCTCGTCGGCGGAGGACGCTCGCACCGGCGCGAGCAACCCGGAGGAACAGCCGCGAGCCCGCGTCCTCGATCTCCTGCCGGACGACGAACGACGAATCCTCGAACCCGTCCTCTCTTCGCCGGGCATCACCCAGATCGAGTTGCGGGATCGCTCGGACTTCTCGAAGAGCAAAGTGAGCCAGACCGTCAGTGCCCTCGAGAAGCGCGGCCTCCTGTACCGTGAACGCCAAGGACGGACGTATCGCATCTATCCGAGCGACGACTTACGGCAGCATCGGGCGCAGTAGCGACCGGGACCCGTCGTCGACACGACCTTCGCGACCGGTCGACGAAGCCGTACACCACCGTGCGCCCAGAATCCAAATCACGCACGGGCGTTGGGAGCCCCGTTCCACGGGTGGTGACGAGGCCGGCCCCCGAAACCGCCGAACTGGCGGTGGACGAACGATCTCCTCCGAGAGAAACGGTTAGATCGTTCGATAAACGTTCTCGAACGTTCTCCTGCGTAGGTTCACGCCCATCGTGATAACCCCCGAGCCCCCCTACGCCTAACCGAGGAGAAAGACAATGACCACCATCAAACTCCGCCGCTGGCTGCTCGTGGCGCTCGCAATCGTCGGACTCGCGTTCGCCGCACCCGTGGTCAGCGCACACGGCACCGAAACGACCGCCGACGACGCGCCCCCGTCGGACGGGACCGCCGACGACTGGGCGGCGTGGATGGAGGGCCATATGACCGACCACATGGGCCCGGGCGCCGTCGAGTGGATGGAGTCGCACATGGGTGTGACCGTCGACGAGATGGCCCGGGACATGGCTGACGACGGCTACGGCGGCGGGACGTACGGGCAGGGCCACTGCTGACGGTCCTTGCCTGACGGCCCTCGACCGTCCCGAACGCATCGAACGCGCATCGACCGAACACTGACCCCACCAACCGCACTCACGACCATGACGCAATTCACCACGACCCTCGGACGCACTGCTCGCAGACTCGCGATACTCGCCGCTCCCCTGCTCGTCGCGACGACCGGGACCGCGGCCGCCATGGGCGGAAACCACGGCGGCGGCGCGATGGGTGGCTGGGGACTCCTCGGCGGCGGCGCGATGGGCCTCCTCTGGATGGGACTGCTCGTCGCCGTCCCGCTCTACCTCGTCGTCGCACTCGCCGGACGTGACGACGACGGACCCGACGAACGACCGCTGTCGGTCCTCAGAGCGCGCTACGCCCGCGGCGAACTCTCCGACGACGAGTTCGAACGACGGCGTGAACGACTGGAACGTGGCGACTGATCCGCCCGGTCTCTTTTCAGCGCCGGTGACCCCACTCGAAACGACCGAACCGGGGCCACTTCGAGTTCGCCACGGGGACCTTACTGCCGGACAGACGGGAACCAGTGCCCAGTGAGAGTGGTGACCGTCGATCAGGACCGAGGTCTACGCCGGACCCGATGGTGTCCGTGTCGGTGTCGCGTCCCGGTCGCCGAACCGATCCCTGAACCACGGAAGACAATGAGAGAGAACCCAGTGGCTCGAACTGTCTTCTGTATCGCACTCGCCCCCGTGGTCGCATCGGCGCTCACTTCGGGTGTCGGTGGAGCCGTCGCCAGCGATCCCACCCAAAGCAGTGACACACCGCAGATCGAGGTGTGTCACGTCCCGGCGGGTAACGCGCAGTTGATCACCGTCTCCGAGCAGGGGTGGGAGAACGGTCACTCGAACCACGAACACGACATCCGCATGGATCAACACTCCCCGCACCATCCCGACCACCAACACGACGCAACGACGATGTGTGAACATCACGGGGGACACGCCACGTAGGTGACCCACTCGTGCGAGCCCCCGCGTGACAGCCGTCAGGCAGAGTGATTTAAGCGGCTGGCCGGTGTACGTTTCAGCCTATGGGCCGGTGTTACATCTGTGGCTCGAAGTGCGCCAGAGACGACAGTGTGTTCGTCTGCGAGCACTGCGGCATCAGCTGTCACCGCCACTGCATGGACGAGTACGAGGCGGACGCCTGTCCGAGGTGCGTGGGCGAACCGATGATCGGGGCGGTAGAGTTCTGAGTGACCTCACACACGGCGGCGCACCGAGAGTCAGGATGGACAGAGGGGACACTGGCAAACTGCGCTCTCCGCACGTTCCGCGCCCCAAATTCCACCACCACCGTCGAGCGACGAGGCACCCGTGCAGCGGGACTGTCGATCTAGCGGGTGAGCTGTCGGGCTTGCTCGATCCACGACGCCACTCGTGAGTGGCCGATATCGAGCTGCTCGGCGAGTGCTGCGGGGTCCGTCGACGCGAGTTGGCTCACCGTGGTGATTCCGGCATCGTGGAGACGCTCCTCGTACGCCGGTCCGATGCCGTCGAGCGTCTGTAGCGACGGTGCGTGGTTAGCTCCCTCCGCACCGTCGCTCCCACCGTTCGTGTCCGGTGTCGCCGACCGCTTCCGAAACCACGTCGCGACGCGCGGCCACAGTTCCGCGTGGGCCTTGTCCGAGACTGCCATCCCGACGTGACCGGTCGGGAACTCGTAGATGTCGGTGTCCTCGCTCGGGACAACCGCAGTGAACGGCTTGCTCGCGTCCGGCGGGATGAGGTGGTCGAACGAGCCGACGATCTGTAACACTGGCATCGTGAGGTTCTCGATGTCGACGGGGTCGCCATCCAGAACCAGTTCGTTCCGGTAGAGCGCGTTCTGCTGATAGATGTCTTCGATGAACTGTCGATAGGCCTCACCCGCGACATCCACCCCGTCACGAACCCAGCGTTCCATCCGGCCGAAGTTCTCGACGGCCGTCTCGTCGTCGAGGTTGTCGAACAGAATCGTGTACTTCCCGAGGTAGTTCTCGACGGGGTTCATCTGGGCGAACCCCGCCGAGAGAAACGCAGCCGGGACGTTCCCGTCGGTGTCGGTGATCGCTCCCGGGTCGAAATACTCCTCGCTCCCCCACCGTTCGAGAATGCCACCTGTGCCATCGAAACACAGGCCGGTGGCCATGAGACCGAGATTCCGGACCTTCTCGGGATGAAGCGCCGCGTACATCGTACTCATCGTTCCGCCCATGCAGTAGCCGAGAACGTTGATTTCGTCAGTTCCAGTTCGCTGACGGACGACATCGACGCAGTTGTCGATGTATCGATTCACGTAGTCGCCAAGCGTCAGCGACGCGTCGAGGGGGGACGGTTCGCCCCAGTCGATGAGATAGACGTCGAAGCCGTCCTCGAGGAATCGTCGCACGACGCTCTTGTCGGGCTGCAAATCGAGAATGTAGGGCCGGTTGATCAGCGCGTAGACGACGAGCAGCGGCGCGTCGTGCCGGTCCTCGGTCAGGGGCTCGTACTGCAAGAGGTCGAGTTTGTTCTCCGAATAGACGACGTCACTCGGCGTCCCCTCCACTTCGACGGAGGCGAGGTCGTCGAGTCGCTCCGGGAGGAGCCGCATCGTCTCCATGGCGTCGGCGCCCTGTTCGAGCGTTCGACGCTGCAGTTCCAAGGCCGCTATGACTGGATTCAGTATCATGACTGCTGTCGATTGTCGTGGCGAATCAGTCGGGGAGGGGGTCGATCAGCACCGTGGCCGTTCCATCCAACACGACCTCGTCAGCGTCGTTCTCGATCCGCGTCGTGAGCCGATACCGGTCCCCGTCGAGGTCGTCGGCGACCTTACACCGGGCCGTCAGCGAATCGCCGATGTCCACAGGCCGCCGGAACTCCAGATTCTGCGAGACGTATATCGTGAGCCCGGGAAAGCACGCCAGTGCAGCGCTAATCAACCCAGAGACGAGCGTCCCGTGGACGATCCGGTGGCCGAACCGTGTCTTCTCGGCGAACGCGTCGTTGAGGTGGAGAGCGTTCGTATCGCTGGTCGCCTCGGCGAACTTCCGGACGTCGTCGTCCGTGATTTCTTTCGAGAAGCTGACGCTGTCGCCTTCCTGAACCGTCGTGGGGTCTGCAATGTCGACATCGAATTCACCTTTTGCACGGCCGTATGGCAAGCGAGGGATGACGGCTCCGCCGGCTTCGACGAGATGGGGATGTGGCGTGTCGACGTACTTCTTTGGCGTACGTTCGAACAGGTCTCGGCAGTCGGTCGAGCAGAAAGAGAACGACTCGCCTTCGTACTCGGTAGCCGCTTCTGCGGTGTCGGCTGGGATTTCCATCCCACACACGGGGTCGACTGGCATGGGTACGGTTGAACTGGTGATAGAGTGCCGCACGTTCTCGATGCCGGAGCGGCACCTAGCTAGAGACTAACGTGGTGGTTCGTTATCAACGTACGTGTCGCTCCCGGCTTCGAGTGCGAGCTACCGTAGCGTCCGATCAAATGCCCACTCCTCGGGTGAGCAATCTCCTCGTTCGGCACCGCGAGCCGTGAGCACCGGCAACGGCAGACGAGGCGGACGGTCGAGTGAACCGAGAACCGGTCAAGATACTTTGTGACGGAGGACGACGACTCGAACGATGATCAGGCGACTCCTGCACGACCTCGGCTACGTGATCGCACACGTTCTCTTTTTCGGGGCACACACGCCGGAATCCGTGGTCACGCGACTGCGTGTCGCGTACCGTCTCGTCGGCGTCCGGATCGTCGAGACGCCACGGGTGGATTCGGTCGAACGGACCGTCTTCCTGTGCCCGTACCGGAATCTGGGTGCTACGTGGTTCGGTGAGAAGTGGATCTGTCACGACGTGCTGGACCGTGTCGACGACGGCTACGTGACGTATCTCCGGCGACACGAGGGAATCGACTACCAGCGACCGCGCGGGTGCGCCGACCTCGCGTACTGCGACGACTCCGAATACTGCTACTCGGAGGTGTCCGAACTCGAGTCGTCGCGATGAATCGACCCCACCTCCGAGAGCGGATCACGGACCAGTTTTCGTACCGCGGTGAGCGGGCCGACATCTGGCGGGCGTTCGACCTGATCTTGGACACCGACGCGTTCCTCAACCTCGGGTATTCGGCGTGGTACCAGCCACACGTCGTCGGATCGAGTCAGCGCCGCCTCGTCACGGAAGTCGGCTCGCGGCTCGCGTCGCACCTGACCACCACGGACGGCGTACGTCTACTCGACGTCGGCTGTGGCCGAGGCGGTCCGGCGATCCACCTCGCCGAGCGGTTCGGATTCAGCGTCACGGGGCTGGATCTCGTGCCGTACAACGTCGACCGAGCGGCCGAGAACGCACGCGGGCACGCCGTCGACGTCGAGTGGGTGGTCGGCGACGCGACGCAACTCCCGTTCGCGCCGGCGTCGTTCACCGCGTGTACGGCCATCGACGCGCTCGTGTACCTCCCGAACCGCGAGCGCGTCTTCGCGACGGTCGCGGACGTGCTCGACCCGGACGGCGTGTTCGTCGTGTCGGATCTCGTGATGCAGTCCGGCGTCGGTGAGCGGGAGGCGGTCGACGCGTTTGCGGACGCGTGGGATATGCCCCCGCTGGGGACCGTCGAGCAGTACACCGCGGCGCTCGACGGGACGAGTCTCGAACTCGCGGCGGTCGAAGACCTTACGGGCCACAGCGTCGGCCAGTTTCGGAAGTGGACGACGCTCTATCTCACGCTGGTCACGAGTCCGATTGGGCCGCTGCTCGAACGACTGCTACGGATGTACGACCTCGATCCGGAGGCGATCACCGAGCAGGTGCGGCGTGCACACCACGCGTTACCGTTCCTGCAGCACGTCCTCTTCGTCGCGAAAAAGACGGTGTCGTGACTTCGATTCGCGGACGACCCGCGCGAGGGGCGGGCCTTCACGTCGGCGGTCGAGGAGCCGGGAGTCGCCACCGAACGAGCGGCGCCGACCAGCGTCGTCACGCCGAGAGGTCGACGCCGCCGAGTCGGCGGGCGTTGATGGCGACGATGATCGTCGACAGCGACATGAACACCGCGCCAATCGCCGGCGACAGGAGGACGCCGACGGGCGCGAGAATCCCCGCAGCGAGCGGCAGCGCGAACACGTTGTAGCCAGTCGCCCACACGAGGTTCTCCTGCATCTTCCGATAGCTCGCCTTCGAGAGCTTGACGAGCCGGACGACGTCCAGCGGATTGTTGTCGACGAGGATGATGTCACCCGACTCGATTGCGACGTCGGTGCCTGACCCGATGGCGATGCCCACGTCCGCCCTAGTCAGCGCCGGGGCGTCGTTGACGCCGTCGCCGACCATCGCGACGAGCTTCCCTTCCGACTGGAGTTGCGCTACTTTGGTGTCTTTCTCCTCGGGTAGGACTTCCGCGAAGTACTGGTCGATGCCGAGTTCCTCGGCGACGGCCTTCGCCACGTCCTCGGAGTCGCCGGTGAGCATCGCCACCTCGATGCCCATGCCGTGTAGCGCCTCGATGGCCCGCCGGCTCTCCTCGCGGATCACGTCCGCGAGGGCGAACGCCGCCACGACATCGGACTCGTTACGGACGAGGTAGATGACGGTCTGGGCGTTTGCGCCCGCTTCCTCGGCGAACGACGCGAGTTCGTCGGGGCGTTCGATGCCGAGTTTCTCGATCAGATTCGGCCCGCCGAGGTGAACTGTCTCACCGTCACCAGAACCCGATTCGGGTTCTGGTTGGCTCGACTGAGCGCCGCTCTGTCGAACGTCGACGACGGCCCGAACGCCGAGCCCGCGGAGGTTCTCGAAGTTCGAGACGCTGGCGCGCTGGACGCCGCGCTCCTCGGCAGCGGTTCGGATGGCACGAGCGATCATGTGCTCGGAATCGCCTTCGACGCCGGCAGCGACCCCCAAGGCCTGCTCTTCGTCCCAGTCGGCTGCCCCGACGGCTTCGTCTCGCGCGCCCTGCCCGCTCGACTGGTCCGCGGAGCTTCGCTCCGCGCTATCGCCGTCTTCTCGTCGCGCCTCCGACGCGACGCAGACCCCGACGACGCCCTGTTCACCCTTCGTGAGCGTCCCCGTCTTGTCGAACATCACCGTATCGAGGTTTCGAGCCTCCTCCATGGCGATCCGGTCCCGAATCAGCATCCCGTTCTGGGCAGCCGTGGAGGTGTTGATGGCGACGACGAGGGGGACGGCGAGCCCGAGGGCGTGGGGACAGGCGATGACCAGTACGGTCACGACGCGTTCGATGACGGCGATCTGGAACCCAGTGGCGGCGACCCACGCGACGGCCGTAACGGCTGCGACGGCGAGCGCGACGTAGAACAGCCACCCAGCCGCGCGGTCGGCGAGCAACTGCGTGCGGGATTTCGACCGTTGGGCCTCGTCGACGAGACGCATGATGCCCGCGAGGGTCGTCTCGTCTCCGGTCTTCGTTACCCGAACGCGGAGACTACCGTCCTGATTGACCGTCCCCGCGACCACTTCGGAGCCGGGTTCTTTGTCGACGGGTCGTGACTCACCCGTAATCATCGACTCGTCGACCGACGACTCCCCCTCGACGACTTCGCCGTCGGCGGGAACCGACGCACCCGGCCGAACGAGCACGACGTCGTCCTCCGAAAGTTCGGAGACGGGAACGTCTTCGGTGTCTCCACTCTCGGTGACGCGCTCGGCCGTGTCGGGCATGAGTTTCGCGAGTTCGTCGAGCGCGCCGGAGGCCTGCCGGACCGAGCGCATCTCCATCCAGTGGCCCAGCAGCATGATGTCGATCAGCGTGACCAGTTCCCAGAAGAAGGGCGTCGTCCCCTCGAGAAACAGGCTGGCGAGGGAGTAGACGAAGGCGACGGTGATCGCCAGCGAGATGAGCATCATCATCCCCGGCTCGCGATTTTCGAGTTCCGTGCGAGCCATCGAGAGGAACGGCACGCCGCCGTACGCGAAGACGATCACCGAGAGGACGGGCGTGATCCAGACGCTCCCGGGAAACGTCGGCGCCGTGTAGCCGAAGACGCCCTGAACGAATTCGCTGAAGAAGATAACCGGCACCGAGAGCGCGAGCGACACCCAGAACCGTCGGCGGAACATCCCCTCGTGACCCGAGTGGTCGGTGTGTGCCTTGTGGTCGTCGTGTCCGCCGTCGCGGCCGTGTGCACCGTGGGCGTGGGGGTCGGCCCCACCAGCGTGACCGTGTGCCGTCTCAACGTGGTCGGACGTCGCCTCGTGTTCCTCCGTGTCTTCGGGCTCCGTGGCGGGCACGCCGGTTTGATCGCGGACCGTGCGCTCTTCCGAGAGAGCCGTCGCTCGCCGCCTCCCGTCAGCGTCTAACTGACAAATGCGGCAACAGGAGACGGCCTCCTCGGAACTGGGCTCAGGCGGGGGGTCCCGGGACGAATCGTGACCCGAATGGTTGCGCATAGATTGACTATTGGTACCGTTTCTCATTATTCTATCCGGGTCCGATGCTTCGAGGATGGGGGGCAGCCTCGGGAGAGAACGATGGGGCGAGCGTTCCGGCTACGCTCGGGCGTGGGCGGTGATATCGGCGTCGCCGTCGACGCCGAGGATGCGTCCGGCCCCGAACGCGCCCAAGCCGAACGGGGGCGCGGCGTAGACGATGTGGTCGTCGACGCGCTCCCGTGGGCGACGGGCAGGCCGGCCGCGAGCCCCCGTGAGCGACGCGAGCCAGTAGAACAGCATCATGATTGCCCCCAGAACGCGCCCACGGTGATCGCCAGCTTCGTCAGCGTCAGGCCTCACATGTTCAACTGGTCGATGAGCTGACTGCCCGCCGTTCTACTCCAGAGTCCCATCAGCGGGGTCTCGTCGAGATACGTGACGAGTTTCGTGACGCCGCCCTGAAAGAGCGTCCAGCCCATCACGATTCGAGGGGGTAGCCGACCTAGTGCTCGGCGTAGTCGAACCGCACCGAGCAGCCGAGTATCTCCGTTTCGAACGTCTCTGTCGTGGACATGCGCCGCAAAACGTTACACGACACACGTATTCTAACTGTACTCTCAACCGCGTGAGAATACGTCGTCCCGACCCGCGCGGCGACCCTACTCGTCCCGCGTCCCGCCCCCCAGATAGTACCGAATCCGATCCGTCGTCGACTCGGCCACCTTCACGAACTCGACGACGCGCTCGCCGTCTGCCCGTTCGTCCTCGACCACCTCGACCGTCAACGACTGGTCGCGCAGGTGATCGAGGAGTTCGGCGATGCGTTCGGGGTCGCCCCGGACGGTGTGTTCCTCCCCGACCGTCTCGCCCGCTTCGACCTGCCGGATGGTCTCGACCATCGGGTAGAGGATCGACTCGCCGATGTCGTGCGCGCGCCGCTGGAGTGCCGCGTCGTCGTCGCACTCGGCGGCCTGAAACGCGTCGCGGACGATCCGCGAGAAGAGGAAGTCGCGGCCGTAGTCGAAGGGGAGCGAGAAGGCGTAGGCGAGTTCGGCGTGGTGCTGGGCCTCGGTCGTGTACTTGACGCGCGGCTCGCCGTCGCCGGCCTTCAGGACGACTCCCTCCCGCCCGGCTGTGTCGAGCTCGGCGATGGCGTCGCGGACGGTGTCGACTGCCGCGTCGGGGTCGTCGCGGCCGAACAGTCGAGGCTGGGGGAAGCCGTACTGCACACAGCGGTCGCGGCGCTCGGCGACCGGGAGCGGTGTGCCGGAGACCCGATTCCGGATGCCGAACACGCGGACCGCGTGGGAATCCACGTCGTCGTAGTCGTGGGTCGTGTAGGGCGTCTCCGGGCCGATCAGTTCGGCACAGAGCATCTGCTCGGGGTGGTCGGCGAAGAAGGCGTCGAGGTCGAGCAGAGCGCGCACCCGGTCGGTCGTGTAGGGGCAGACGTAGCCGCTGCGGGTGAACGCGAGCGGCCCCGCGACGCCCACGGCGGCGATTCGGACGTTGAACCCGTCGAGTTTCTCCTCGACGGCGACCGTCTCGTCGGCGTCGAAGGCCGACCGGACGCCCGGATCGAGAACGAGAATCCGGGGGACGCTCGGGTAGCCGCGGACGACGGCGCCAGTATCGTCGACGACCACCGTTCCGCGTTCGACGCCGTGACGCGCGTCGGGGAGGACGTGGTAGGTTCGGCCGTCGGCGGTCCAGCGTTCGAAGTGCTCGAACAGCCCCGACGGCGTCGGCGCCGTCGATCCCAGCCGGTCGTACAGCGCCTGTTCGTCCATACGTCCACGACGGCGGTCACGGTGAAAAGGAACCGGGGCGGGACGCGACAGCAGGGCACCTTTTGTGCCCCACCGCCGTACGGGGGCGTATGTCCGGTTCGCTTCCACGTCAGCGGTTCGTCCTCGACACGTCACTGTTCATCACGGAGGAGATCCGACGCGAGGACGAATCGCTGGAGGCGGCCGTCCTCAGACTGCTCGATCTCGTGGCGACGGCCCGGTTAGAGCTCAACATCTCGTGTTACATGCCGCCGTCGATCCACGACGAACTCGCCGCGATGCTTCGGGACCGCGATGTGGACGAGGAGGTGTTCTCGCGACTGGACACGTGGGTCGTGCGCAAGAGCCCGGACCGCTACGGCGTGACCATCCCGGCGAACATCGTCTACGACTTCATCGACGAGATGAGCGACCGGGTCGACCGCGGCCTCCGCGTCTCCGAGGAAGCGATCCGCGAGGTGGAACAGCTCGGGCCCGAGGACATGACCGCCGACGATCCGAACGAGTACATGACCGCCGCCGACCGCGTCCTCTCCAATATGCGCGACAAGTACCGCCGCGCGCTCCGACAGGGCGTCCTCGACTCGCGCGAGGACTTCGACCTGCTCGTCCTCGCGCGCGAACTCGACGCCGGCGTCGTCACCGAGGACCGCGGCATCATCTCTTGGGCCGACGAGTTCGGTCTCCGATACGTCCGCGGCGGCCAGTTCCCGACGCTACTGGAGGAGTACTTGCGCGCCACGGGCGCCGAGGGCGCGTGAGCGACGGCCAGCGGAGACCATCCAGCGGCCACGCGGCCCACCGACCGTCGGACGGCGCACCGCATTATCGATCACCGAGAATAGGCAGGAGCTATTTGCACGGCTTGGTCTATCACCGTCTATGGGTGAGACGGCCGAGTCGGGACGCGTCCTCCACGTCGACGACGATGGCGAGTTCGCGGCATTGACGGCGGAGTATCTCGAACGAACGAGTGACCACCTCGTCGTGGAGACGGCGACGAGTGCGAGCGAGGCGCTCGACCGGCTCGACACCACGTCGTTCGACTGTGTCGTCTCCGACTACGAGATGCCGATGATGGACGGGCTCGCGTTGCTGGACGCCGTCCGCGAGAACGATCCGGATCTCCCCTTCATCCTCTTTACCGGCACGGGAAGCGAGACGGTGGCGAGCGAGGCCATCGCCCGCGGCGTCACCGATTACCTCCGGAAACGGCCGGGGACGGAAGCGTTCGAACTGCTCGCCAACCGGATCGAAAACGTCATCGAGCAGTACCGTGCGACGCGACGCGCGGACCGGTTCGACCGTCTCTGCCGACTCGTCAGGGAGATCAACCGGGTGCTGGTTCGTGCCGAGACGCGGGCGGAGATCGAAGGGGGCGTCTGCGAGACCATCAGCAACATCGGCCCCTACTGCTTCGCTTGGATCGGCGACCACGACGGCGACACGGGAACCGTCGAACCGCGCGCGACGGCCGGTATCGAGGCGCAGTATCTGGACGACGTCGAGATCACGGCCGACGAGAGCGAGACCGGACGAGGCCCGACGGGACGGGCGATACGGACGCGGGAACCCGTCGTCGTCGAGAACATCTCGGACGACGAGGACTACGGTCCGTGGCGCGACGATGCGCTCGACCGCGGATATCGCGCCAGTGCCGCGATCCCGTTGGTCGACGGGGAGCGGCTCTACGGCGTCCTGAACGTCTACGCGAACCAGACAGGGAGCTTCGACGACCGGGAGCGAGAGGTGCTGGCGGAGCTGGGCGCCGACATCGCCCACGCCATCGGTCGTGTCGAACGACTCGTCCGAGAGGAGCGCTACGAACGCATCGTCGAGAACCTCCCGATGGGCGTGTATCGGGTCGCGAACGACGACGAGGGCACTATCGTCGACGCCAACGCCGCCCTCGCCGACATCTTCGGTGCCGAGGACGCCGACGCCATGCTCGATCACACGGCCAGCGAGTTCTACCCCGACGGCGCCGACCGCTCCGCGTTGTGTCGACAACTGGAGACCGACGGCGTCGTCCAGAACGTGGAACTGCGACAGCAGACGGTCGACGGCAACCGGATCTGGGTGTCTGTCACCGCGATTCGCACCGAGACGGACGACGGGACGTATTTCGACGGCGTCATCCAAGACGTCACCGCCCGGAAACGGCGCGAGCGACAGCGCAGACAGTTCCAGAGCGCGGTCGAACACGCCGGCCACGTCGTGTTGATAACCGACCCCGACGGAACCATCGAGTACGTCAACGACGCGTTCGAGGAGGTCACTGGCTACGCGGCGAGCGAGGCAATCGGCCGGCGGCCGTCGATGCTCCAGTCGGGACGACACGGAGAGGCGTTCTACCGCGACCTCTGGGAGACGATTTCGTCGGGCGAGGTGTGGGAGGGAGAACTCGTCAACGAACGCAAGGACGGCGAGCAGTACATCATCGACCAGACCATCGCCCCGATCACCGACGACGAGGACGAGCTCTCGGGATTCGTCGCGATCAATCGAAACGTCACGGAACGCAAGGAGCGCGAACTGAACCTAGCCTTCCTCAAACAGGCTATCGATCAGGCCGGTATCGGTATCGGGACCTACGGCGCCGACGGCTACGCGACGTACGTCAACGAACGCCTCGCGGAACTGTTCGGCACCGACCGCGCCGACCTCCGGACGCGGCACATGGCCGACCTCGACCCCGACCTCGACCACGACCGCTTCGCGGAGTACTGGGCGTCGTTCGACGATGGCGAGCGCCGAATCTACGAGACGCGGATCGAACGGGTCGACACGGGCGAGGTGGTGCCCGCGGAGGTCGTCACCTCGCGCGTCGAGATCGACGGGCAGCCCTACCAAGTTAACACCGTCCGCGACGCGACCGACCGCAAGCGCCAAGAGGGGGAGCTCGAACGATTCCGGAGCGCGGTCGAGCACGCCGGCCACAGCGTCCTCATCACCGACACCGACGGGGTCATCGAGTACGTCAACGACGCCTTCGAGACGATGAGCGGGTACTCCGCGGCCGAGGCGATTGGTCGAACGCCCGCGATGCTCCGCTCCGGCGAACACGACGAGGCGTTCTATCGCGACCTCTGGGAGACGATCCTCGGCGGCGACGTCTGGCAGGGCGAAGTGATCAACGAGCGCAAGGACGGCACGCAGTACGTCATCGACCAGACTATCGCCCCGATCACCGACGAAGGGTCGATTACGGGATTCGTCGCGATCAACCGCGACGTGAGCGCGCTCAAAGAGTACGAACGGGAGCTGAAGGCCCAGAACGACCGACTCAAGCAGTACGGGCAGACGGTCGCTCACGACCTGCGGAATCCGCTGGCCCTCCTCGACGCCGAACTCACGCAGTTCGAAGCGCGTGTGGATTCCGACGACGAGACGGTCGACGCCGACTCAGTCCGGCAGCTCTGTACGGATATCGACACGACCGTCGACCGGATGCAGGCGCTGATCGACGACCTGCTCGCGATGGCCGAACACGGACAGCGGGTGCTCGCGGCCGAACCGACCCCGCTCGAAGCGGTCGCGACCGACGCGTGGAAACAGCTCGACACCCCGGCAGCGACCCTCAGCGTCGAGGACACCGAAATCGACGCCGACCCCGACCGCCTGCGGGAGTTGCTCGCCAACCTGTTCCGGAATTCGGTCGAGCACGCCGGCGACGACGTCCACGTTCGGGTGGAGCCGCTCGATTTCACGGAAGGGTTCGCCGTCGAGGACGACGGCCCCGGCATTCCGGAGGCCGAACGCGAGGCCGTGTTCGAGCACGGCTTCACGACCGCCGAGGAGGGAACCGGCTTCGGCCTCGCCATCGTCGAGCAGATCGCTCACGCGCACGACTGGTCCGTCTCGGTGACCGACGGCCGCGACGGCGGAGCGCGCTTCGAATTCCGAGCCGACCGGGGCGCGTAGATGGCGGCGCGAACGTTTATTCGCGCGCCGGCACAATCGGGCACCATGTCGTCCGTCCGTGGTGGGGGCTGAGCGTGCCGGGAGTCGTGTTCTGGACGCTCGTCGCGCTGGCGACGCTCACCAGTTTCGGCACGGCGTGGGCGCTCGGTGCCAACAGCAACTCGCCGCCATTCGCGCCGGCCATCGGCGCCAACGCCATCTCGACGATGCGGGCCGCCTTCCTCATCGGTATTCTCGCCGCACTCGGCGCGCTGACGCAGGGTGGCTCCATCTCCGAGACGGTCGGCTCGGGCCTCGTCGGCGGCGTCCAGATCACGTCGCTCGCGGCGACGGCTGGCCTCCTGACCGCCACGGGGTTCATGGCCTTCGGCGTCTACACCGGCTACCCCGTCCCCGCCGCCTTCGCGACGACGGGTGCGATGGTCGGCGTCGGGCTCGCACTCGGCGGCGACCCCGCCGTCGACACCTACCGCCGGATCGCCACGTTCTGGGCACTCGTTCCGCCCGTGTCGGGCGGGTTGGCCTACCTCACCGCGACCATCCTCCGCCGCGACGACATCCCCGAAACCGTCGGCGTCCCGATACTGGCGGCCGTCGTCGGCGGCATCGTCGCCAACGTACAACTGGCGATCATCCCGTCGCCCCCGGGTGTGGCTCAGAGCTCCGTCGCCGGCTTCGTCGCACGACGGATCGGCGCACCGACCGTCGGCACGGTCGACCCCGTGGTCGTCCTCGTGACCCTCGTCGCCGCCGCGGTGAGCTTCCAGTTCATCCGCCGACGGACACAGGCGTCGGTCGACGACGGCATCAGGACCTTCCTCGTCGCCCTCGGGAGCGTCGTCGCCTTCTCCAGTGGTGGCAGTCAGGTCGGCCTCGCGACCGGCCCGCTCGAAAACCTCTACGGCACCGAACTCGGCCTGCCGAGCATCGTCCTCCTGACCCTCGGCGCGACCGGCATCCTCGCCGGCGCGTGGATGGGCGCCCCCCGACTCCTGCAGGCCACCTCTCGGGAGTACGCCCAACTGGGGATCAGACGCTCCATCGCCGCGCTCGTCCCCGGGTTCGTCATCGCCCAGCTCGCCATCGCGCTCGGCATCCCCATCTCCTTCAACAACATCATCATCTCCGGCGTCATCGGCGGCGGCCTCGCCGGCGGCTCCGCGGGCGTCTCGCGGAAGAAAATCGGCGTCACCCTCGCCTTCTGGGTCGTCACGCTCGTCAGCTCCGTCGCCGTCGGCTTCGGCCTCTACCGCGCCGTCGCCACCGTCCTCGGCTAAGAGGGGTTGTAACTGTACAGAGACGACGTCCGATACGCCCTCAACGGACGACGGTCACGGTCACGGGCGCCTCGCCGACCACCGTCGTCGCCACCGTCCCGAGCAACCGCCGGGCGACGGCGTTGCGCTCGCCGCCGTGTCCACCCATCACGACCCGGTCGATGTCGTGGTCGTCGACGTACGCTAGAATCGTGTCGGCCGGATCACCCGTTCGAACGACGGTGTCGACGGTCCGGTCGGCGTCGGCGGCCCGCGTGCGCGCCCGCTCGACGAGCCGTTCGGCCCGGTCGTGCGCGCTCTCGCGGCGCTCCTCGCCGGCGTCGAGGACGCCGCCCTCGCTCATCCCCGCATCGAGCGGGGTCACGACGTTCAGGACCGTAATGCGGCAGTCGAAGAGAGCCAGCGCCTCCGCGAGCGCCTCGTCCGCGAGCGGGGAGCCGTCGAGGGGGACGAGGACGTGGGATGGGGGCATGGGTTGGCTTGGAGGGTGGCGCACATAGTCGCGGCGGTCGGTAGAGGGTCGTCGAAGGTCGCCCAATCCCGACTCCGCCGAACGCCTCCGCTCGAACCGAACAGGACGAGGGATTGTTACGATGGCACCACAGGTGAGCGTATGGACAGCGTGACCCTCGACAGGCTCGCCGAGCAGTATCCTTGGTCCAGCTGGGCCGTGTGGGACGATTCGTTCCCCGACGGCGACTGCATCGAGGAGCGTCCGGCGCGGTTGTCCGAGTTCGTCCAGAACCACGCCGAGGTGCTGACGCGAGACGTCGTATTCGTGGGCTTGAACCGCTCCGACGACCTTCCAGCCCCCTTTGCGAACTTCCACGCACCGACCCGGGCACACTACGATTACCGGCTCAAGGAGTTCGTACAGGATGGCGGACTCCATCGGCTCCACGGCGCGTACATGACCGACCTCGTGGACGATGTCGAGGCCGACAGTCACGACGTCGACGCGACGGACGAAGACGTCGCGGTGCTGCTAGAGCAGTTACAGTTGCTCGGTGCCGCCGAGTATCACCTCGTCTGTTTCGGGAACAAACCGTTCGATGCGCTGGCCGAGTATTTCGGCGTCGACGTGTCCGCACGGCCGCCCGAACTCCGGTGTGCGACGGTCGATGTCGACGGGCTGACGCTCCACCTGTATCGGGTCTGGTTCTACGGCCTCTACGGTGCCAATCAGGACAAGGTGGCCGTGCTGGAACGACAACTGCAGACGCTGAACGAGCAGGTCGTCTGATGGTGGCGTGGAAGAACCCGAGGCAAGGGTGTCGGCGTTCGGACAGAATAGTCCCGGGCGGATTCGAACCGCCGTCCTGGGCTGTCTTCCGCGTCGGGGGCGTCCCGAACACGTCCAAAGGCCCAGATGATTGGCCGCTACACCACGGGACTGTTGGTGAGGTTCCCGCAACCGGAACCCGCGGCGTCAGGTAACTAGCCGACGCATAATAAATTATCCTTCTGAGTCCCGGGAAGGAGTGGGGATATTGCCGGCCTCTACGTGCTGGTGACATGAACGGCAGAGGCTTATGACGTTCGAAAGTCGGGGAGCTTCATCGGGATTTTCGAAATTACGAACCCGCTCAATGTGATGAACATCAGGATTGCGTCCAAGTTCCTCACGTGGACGACCGCACTGTTGACACTGATAGTTATCACGGGCGAGCGCGCGTCTGCGAACCTGCCACCACGAACCACTATACTCAATCGTTCCTCCCTCCCATTGGTGATGATCCGATCCAACAACGTGTTTCGATAGCCATGCACCGTGGCATTCTCTTGAACAGAAGACACCTTGCGTACAGTTGTTTAGTCGGGACGGAACAATGCTCATAGCAGTCCCACAGGAAGTACACGGCGTGTCTATTCGATCTCGTTCGGCAGGATTGTCAGGTAATAACCCATCGGCACCTAGCACACAGCCCTCACAATACACGCCGTCCTTTTCTGAGGGATAGTACTCGAATGTCGTATCGCAGGTTCGACAGACAGCGGTCTCTTTCGCATCACTCCAGTTCCCGTTGTTTCGGCCTGCATTTGGATGACACGAACTGCAGTATTTTCGTCGTGATTTTGGATCGTAGAACTCGGAACTACAGTCCCTACAAGTCCGATTCGGAAGCGGTGTGTCGTGCGCTATAGCGTGATGTTGTCGCATCCCTCGCTCTGACGCGAGCGTTTTGTCGCACGACGGACAGTCCATACCGTCCGTTGCCGTCCCCTCCTATTTGAAGTACGGGCCCGGAATAGCCGAAAATCCGTCCTTAATCCGCCGGCTTCTCGCACTCCACTTCGAGTTCCCGACAGGCGTCGGCCTCGGCGTCGAAGCAGTCCGGGCAGTTCGGATTCCGGTTGATGATCGTATCGAGGCGTTCGGCCACCGTGTCGTCGATGACGGCCTCCAACTCCCGGGCCTCGCCCCGGAAGTCCTCCACGTCGAGGACGTTCGCGAGGAAACGCTCGATGATACAGTAGGTCTGGAGCGCGTCGCGAGCGCGGCGGATGCCCTCGTCGGTGAGGCGGACGCCTTTGTACTTCTCGTGGTCTGCGAGGCCGCGGGCTTCGAGTTTCCCGATCATCTCGTTGGCGCTCGCCGGACTCACGTCGAGCATGTCCGCGAGCGCCCCGGTCGCCGCCGGACCGTCTTCCATCTCCTGAATCAGGTAGATCGCCTTGAGGTACTGGTCTGCCGTGTTCATTCCCGTGTCTCCA
>Ga0207757_100024_pt1 | contig 147394 bp, 146 predicted proteins | sample A23P3SouthBayCA_2_FD_187752 | JGI IMG/M metagenome (GOLD analysis project Ga0207757, IMG submission 187752) | Aerobic enrichment media microbial communities from Eden Landing Ponds, California, USA - A23 P3 (2) (SPAdes) | ecosystem: Environmental > Aquatic > Marine > Unclassified | place... | reverse complement strand
CGCCGCGGAGTTCGACGACGCCACCGTCTCCTACGCCGAGAGCGACGAGGAGCGCGCGCCGAAGTACGTCGTCACGCCCACCGGCGCGCGGGTGAACCGGATGTTCGCCGTCGGCGTCCTCACGGAGGTGGAGTCGGTCAACGAGGACGTGCTCCGGGCGCGGGTGGTCGACCCGACGGGCGCGTTCGTCTCCTACGCCGGGCAGTACCAGCCCGACGCCGCCGCCTTCTTCGAGCGGGCCGAACCGCCGACGTTCGTCGCGCTCACGGGCAAGGCCCGGACGTTCGAACCCGAGGACGGCGACCGGGTGTACACGTCCGTCCGGCCGGAGAGCGTCTCGGAAGTCGACGCCGACACGCGCGACCGGTGGACCGTCTCGGCCGCCGAGGCGACGCTCCGCCGCGTCGCGGCGATGGCCGACGCGCTGTCGATGGACGAACGGGGCGACGACCTGCGCTCGGCTCTGCTGGCTCGCGGCTACGACGAATCCCTCGCCGCGGGCATCCCCATCGCCCTCGACCGCTACGGGACGACGGTCGCGTACCTCGACGCGGTCAGAGGGATGGCCCTCGACGCGCTGGAAGTGGTCGTCGGCGAGCGCGACGAGGTCCGTGCGCTCGACGTGGCACCGGGCGACGCGGGAACCACGTCGCTCGGTCCGCTGCCGGAGGCGGTGCGTCGGGAATCGGTCGCGGACGCGGCGCCGTCGCACGACTCGGAGTCGGCGACCGGCGATACGACGGTCGAGCCGGCGGCCGAATCCGGATCGACCGAACCGGACGCGGCGTCGGCCGAGGTGGAGACTGGCGTGGGTGCGGCGTCGTCGGGAGCGGCGTCGACGGCGGAGTCGGAGCCAGAGCCAGAGCCGGAACCGGAACCGACGACGCCGGAATCGGAGCCCGAGCCAGAGCCAGAGTCAGAGCCAGAGTCAGAGCCAGAGCCAGAGCCAGAGCCGGAACCGGAACCGACGACGCCGGAAACGGAGCCAGAGCCAGAGCCGGAACCGGAACCGACGACGACGCCGGAATCGGAGCCAGAGCCGGAACCGGAACCGGAATCGACGACTGAGCCGACGACCGACGACGCCTCCGACGAACTCGGCGACTTCGACGACGGCGACCTCTACGAACTCGACGACGAGGAGCGCCGCGAGGTCGAGGAGGAGTTCGACGTGGGCTTCGAGAGCGGCGCCGAAGTCGACGACCCGGGCGAGGCCGACATCGACGTCCCGGGCCCGGAGGACTTGGAGGAAGACGTCGACGAGGCGGACACCGAGGCCGAAGCGGCGGCGGACGACGACCCGAGTGAGACCGAAGCGACGAGCGACGACACGCCGGCCGACGTGGACCTCGAAGCCGCGGCCGTCGACGCCATGTCGGCACTCGACGACGGCGACGGCGCACCCCACGACGAAGTCGTCGCCGCGGTGGTCGAGGAGTACGGCGCCGACCCGGGGTCCGTCGCCGACGCCATCGACGACGCGCTCATGAGCGGGAAGTGTTACGAGCCGAGCGAGGACCGGCTGAAGGCCATTTGAGCGTGTCCGTCGGAGCCAGTCGGATGCGACGAGTCCCGGTCGGCCGAGTAGAGCCATGAGTCCCGCCGGCGATCACTCCGGCGGCGCACGCGTCGAGCCGGTCCCCGGCGAGCCGGCCGCCGTCGCGGACTGTGGCGACGAGCGCGCGCTCGTCGTCGCGGACTACCACGCCGGCATCGAAATCGGCCTCCGGTACGAGCGCGGGGTGGAACTCCGGAGCGACGCCGACGGACGCCGGGCGCGGCTGTGCTCCCTCTGTGACCGCACCGCCCCGGACCGCGTCGTCGTTCTCGGTGACTTCGTCCACCGGATCGGCGACCCGGGACAGGGCGAACGCGACGAGGTGGCGGCATTGCTGGACGCGCTGGACGCCCGGGACGTACCGCTGACGCTCGTCCCCGGCAACCACGACGGGGGGATCGCGGACGCCTACGGCGACCGGCTGACCGTGGCCGACGCCGGCGGCCTCCGCCTCGGCGACGTTGGCTTCGTCCACGGGCACACGTGGCCGGATCGGACCGTCCTCGGTGCGGAGACGGTCTGTATGGGCCACGAACACCCACAGGTGCGGCTGGAGGACGAGGTGGGTGGCGGCCGGGCCGAGAAGGCGTGGCTCCGCGGCTCGCTCCGGCTCGCCCCCTTCGCCGACCACTTCGACGTGGCGCCCGAGTCGCTGGGCTGGGGACGGCCGGAACTCGTCGTCTTTCCCGCGTTCAACGACCGCTCGGGTGGGACGTGGATCAACGTCGAGGGGCAGTCGTTTCTCTCGCCGTTCCTGCCCGCGGCGCTCGACGACGACGCGGAGGCGTACCTGCTCGACGGGACGCGACTGGGCGCGTACCGGCGGGTGTAGGCGGGAACGGTGACCTTAATCGGCTCGCCCCAGTACGGAACGCCGAATGGCAGACGCGACGCTCGACGGGATGGACGCGTTCACCCACCTCGGCGAGCGGGTGCGGTCGGCGCTCTCCGAGCGGGGGTTCTCGACGCCGACGGAGCCACAGCGCCGGGCGATTCCACCCCTCGCGGCCGGCGAGAACGCCCTCGTCCTCGCGCCGACCGGGACGGGCAAGACGGAGACGGCGATGCTCCCGGTGTTCGACGCCATCCACCGCGCCGAGGACCGCTTCGGCATCTCCGCGCTCTACGTCACCCCACTTCGCGCGCTCAACCGCGACATGCGCGAACGCCTCGACTGGTGGGGCGAGTATCTCGACGTGGCGGTGGACGTGCGCCACGGCGACACCACGCAGTACCAGCGGGGCAAGCAGGCCGACGACCCGCCGGACGTGCTGGTGACGACGCCCGAGACGCTGCAGGCGATGCTGACCGGCGAGAAGTTGCGGAAAGCGCTCGAAGACGTGGCACACGTGGTCGTCGACGAGGTGCACGAACTCGCCTCGTCGAAGCGGGGCGCGCAGTTGACAGTGGGACTGGAGCGACTCCGTGAGCTGGCCGGCCCGTTCCAGCGCATCGGCCTCTCCGCGACGGTCGGTTCGCCCGACGAGGTTGGCAAGTTCCTGACCGGCGACCGGGGGTGTACGCTCGTCGAAGTCGACGCCGGGGCCAACGTCGAGTTCCGGGTCCGCAATCCGGTGCCGACCGACGAGGACGAACGCCTCGCGGGCGAACTCGCGACGGACGTGGACATCGCGAGCCACGTCCGCGCGATTCGGGACATCGTCGCCGAGCACGAGTCGACGCTAGTGTTCGTCAACACGCGCCAGACCGCCGAGGCGCTGGGGTCGCGGTTCAAGCGCCTCGACGCCCCCATCGGCGTCCACCACGGGTCGCTCTCGAAGGAGGCCCGGATCGAGGTGGAAGAGGCGTTCAAGAGCGGCGAGATCGACGGCCTCGTCTGCACCTCCTCGATGGAGCTCGGCATCGACGTGGGGCGGGTGGATCACGTCGTCCAGTACGGCAGTCCACGGGAGGTGGCGCGCCTGCTCCAACGCGTGGGGCGAGCGGGCCACCGCCGTGACGCGGTCTCGGAGGGGACCATCCTCGTCGACCACCCGGACGACACGCTCGAAGCCCTCGCTATCGCCCGCCGCGCCGTGGCGGGGGAGGTCGAACCCGCCGCCATCCACCACGGGAGCCTCGACGTGGTCGCCAACCAGATCGTCGGCCTCGTGATGGACCACGGCGAGATCAGTGCCCGCGAAGCGTACGAGACGCTGACGCGAGCCTATCCCTTCCGCGACCTCTCCGAATCCCAGTTCCGCGAGGTGGTGCGCGAGCTGTCGGGCAACCGCCTCCTGTGGCTGGAGGAGGACGCCGACCGACTGGAGAAGTCGGGCGGCACGTGGCGCTACTTCTACGCCAACCTCTCGATGATTCCCGACGAGGAGACCTACGAGGTGTATGACCTCTCCTCGCGGGAGACCATCGGGACGCTGGACGAGAAGTTCGTCCTCAACTTCGCCACACCGGGCGAGGTGTTCATCCAGCGCGGCGAGATGTGGCGCATCACCGAGGTGGACGAAGAGGAGACGCGGGTCGAGGTGACGCCCATCGAGGACCCGGCGGGCGAGGTGCCGTCGTGGACGGGACAGGAGATTCCGGTCCCGGCCGCCGTCGCCGGCGAAGTCGGGCAGATGCGCGGCGTCGCCACCGGGCAGTTCGACCGCGGCGCCGACCGGGCGGCCGTCGCCCGCGAGTTCCTGCCCCGGTATCCGGGCGACGAGCGCACCGTCAGCGAGGCGCTCGCACCCGTCGAGCGACAGGCGGAGACGGACGCGCCGACGCCGACCGACGACCGCATCGTCGTCGAGGGACAGGGGCGGACGGTCGTCGTCAACGCCGCGTTCGGCCACGAGGTGAACGAGACGCTCGGCCGGCTGTGTTCGGCGCTCGTCGGCCAGCGCACCGGGTCCTCCGTGGGGATGGAGGTCGATCCCTACCGCATCGAACTGGAGGTTCCGGGGCGATCCGGACCGAGCGACGTGATCGACGTGTTGGAGTCGACCGATCCCGCCCACGTCGAGGGCCTCCTCGAACTCGCGCTCAAGAATTCGGGGACGCTCAAGTTCACGCTCGCGCAGGTGGCCGCGAAGTTCGGCGCGCTGAAGCGGTATCAGGGACAGGGGCGTTTCGGTGCCGACCGCCTGCTGGCCGCGCTGGAGGACACGCCCGTCTACGACGAGGCAGTCCGCGAGGTGTTCCACACCGACCTCGCCGTCGCGGAGACGGTCGACGTGCTGGAGCGGATCCAGTCGGGCGACATCGACCTCGTCACGGCGCGGGAACTGACGCCAATCGGTACCGGCGGGCGGTCGAGTGGGCGGGAGCTCCTCGTTCCCGAGAACGCGGACGCGAGCGTCGTCGAGACGCTGAAAGAGCGCATCCACGAGGACCGGGTGATCCTCGCCTGCCTCCACTGTACGGAGTGGACGCGCAAGACGAAGGTGAAACGCGTCCCCGACCAGCCCCGGTGTCCGGAGTGTGAGTCCACGCGCATCGCCGCGCTCAACCCGTGGGACGAGGAGGTGGTGAAAGCGGTCAGAGCCGCGGAGAAAGACGAGGAACAGGAGCGGATGACGGAACGCGCTTACCGCTCGGCCAATCTCGTCCAGAGCCACGGCAAGCAGGCGGTGATCGCCATGGCGGCCCGCGGCGTCGGCCCGCACAACGCCGCTCGGATCATCGCCAAACTCCGCGAGGACGAGGCCGACTTCTATCGGGACATCCTCGAACAGGAGCGCCAGTACGCGCGGACGCAGTCGTTCTGGGATTGAGTGCCGGTCGGCCCCCGGTCACGCCCCGATCTAGTCGATCAGTTGATAGCTGTGGCGGGCGTCGACCGAACTACGGCCATGACCACTAACCCATCCGACAGGACGGCGGGCGATCACGACATCTTCGACTCGGTCAGAAACGCCATCGACGGGATAGACGAGAGCGCCGACGTGCGTCGGGTGTACGGCGACCCGATCACCGTGAACGGGAAGACACTCGTCCCCGTCGCCCGCGTCGCGTACGGCATCGGCGGCGGGTTCGGGCAGAGTACGGGAACGGAGGCGGAGGACGAGACGAGGACGGGGGATAGCGAGGGTGGCGGTGGTGGCGGCGGTATGATCGCCCTCCCGGTCGGCGTCCTCGAAGTCTCCGAGGAGGGGACGCGATTCGTCCGGTTCGCCGACCGAAAACGCCTCGCGCTCGCGATGGCTGTCGGATTTCTGCTCGGTTTCCTCCTCCGACGACGATGAGTCGCTCACCGGGGTTCCCCCCGACGGCCGGGCATCCGAGACGATGGCGCACGTGACGCGCGACGTTCCGGACGCGTGCGAACGAATCGACAGCTGGAGTGTGCATCGACGCGCATCGCGGCACTCGCGTGGGACGAGGTGGCAGTACGGCCGTGTGAGCGGAAAGACGAAACGCAGGGGCGCCAGTACGGCCGGACGCCGTCGTTCTGGGACTACACGTCGTTCATCCGCGTTTTCGTGACGTCGCCACAGACCCGGCACTCCACGATACGGTAGGGTTCTCGCGAGAAGGCCGCGTTTTCCCCTGTCGGACTCTCCGTGAGAATCGAGATCGAGACCTCGATTGGCTGTGCTTTCCCGCACTCGTCGCAGTGTTCTTTCGTCGTGGTCGGCTGTCGGGTTTTACTTGCCATCGGGGTCGTCCTCGCCACGAATTTGGTCACGGACGACTTCCACGGTCAGCCTAATTGATTAGGTCCACCGGCGCTGTCGGTGATTCGTGCCGGCCCGGACTCCGCGTCCCGCTCGCCGATCAGTCGAGCGACGGCGACACGCTCTCCAGCGCGGCCTCGAAGTGATCGGCCGTCAGCGACACGTCGTCCGCGTGCTCGTTGGCCTCGGGACCGGGGTAGGCGTCGGCCACCGCCCGCACCGCGAGCATAGCTGCCTCTCGGCAGACGGCCGCGAGGTCGGCGCCCGAATAGCCGTCGGTGCGCGCCGCGAGATCGTCGAGGTCGACGCCGTCGGCCAGCGGCTTCGAGCGGGTGTGGACGCCGAGGATGGCGCGACGGGCGGGTTCGTCCGGTGCGGGTACCTCGACGTGTGATTCCAGTCGCCCGGCGCGGAGCAGCGCGGGATCGAGCGCGTCCTTTCGATTCGTCGCCGCGAGGACGATCAGGTTGGGGTTGTCCGCGACGGCGTCGAACTCGGTCAGGAGCTGGGAGACGACGCGCTCGGTCACCTCGTTGCCGGCGCGGTCGCGGTCCGTCGCCACGGCGTCGATTTCGTCGAAGAAGACGATGGCCGGGGCGGTCTGGCGGGCGCGGTCGAACACCTCCCGAACGGCTTTCTCGCTCTCGCCGACGTAGCGATCCAGCAACTCCGGCCCCTGCACCCGCACGAAGTTCACCTCGCTCTCGGCGGCGACGGCGCGGGCGAGGAGGGTCTTGCCCGTCCCCGGCGGGCCGAAGAGGAGGACGCCGGAGGGCGGGTCGGCGTCAGCCGCCTCGAACAGCGGGCCGTAGGTGAGCGGCCACGTCACGGCGCGTTCGAGTGTGGCCTTCGCCTCGTCTAAGCCGCCAACGGACTCGAACCCCTCCGTCGGCGCCTCGGAGACGTACTCGCGCATGGCGCTGGGGTCGACGCTCGCCATCGCCGTCTCGAAGTCGTCGCGGGTCACTTGGATGTCGGCCGTCGGCGTCCCCTCGCGTTTGGCGCGGCGGAGCGCCGACATCGCCGCCTCCGTCACGAGCGATTCGAGGTCGGCGCCGACGAAGCCGTGCGTGCGACTGGCGAGCCGATCCAGATCCACGTCGTCGGTCATCGGCACGCGCCGCGTGTGTACGTCGAGAATTTCCCGACGCCCGGCGACGCCGGGGACGCCGATTTCGATCTCGCGGTCGAAGCGCCCGCCCCGGCGCAGGGCGGGATCGAGGTCGTCGACGCGGTTGGTGGCGCCGATGACGATCACCTCGCCCCGCGCCTCCAGTCCGTCCATCAGGGAGAGGAGTTGGCCGACGATCCGGTCCTCCATCCCACCGCCGTCCTCGCGTTTCGGCGCGACTGAGTCGATTTCGTCGAAGAAGACGATGGTCGGCGCCTCCTCGCGGGCGCGCTCGAACACCGCCCGCAGGCGCTCCTCGCTGTCGCCCTTGTACTTCGAGACGATCTCCGGCCCCGACACCGAGATGAAGGTGGCGTCTACCTCGTTCGCCACCGCCTTGGCGATCAGCGTCTTGCCCGTCCCCGGCGGGCCGTAGAGCAGGACGCCCTTCGGCGGGTCGACGCCGAGGCGGGTGAACAGCTCCGGCTCCGCGAGCGGGAGTTCGATCATCTCCCGCACGAGGTCGAGTTCGTCGTCGAGGCCGCCGATGTCCTCGTACGTGACGCCCGTCGCCGGGCGGCTTCGGGCTCCACCACCGCCGAGCGTCGAGGGTGTCGCGGCCGGTCCCTCGTCGCCCACGTCGACTCCCCCGCTATCCGACGCGGGCGCTCGTTCCCCGTCGCCCCCGCCACCGACCAGTCGCACCTCGGTTCCGTCGGTCGCCCGGACGGCTCCTTCGGGGCGGGTCTCCACGACGACGAACGGGTCGGCGCCGAGACTGTCCACCCGGACACGGTCGCCGTCTTGGAGCGGCCGGCTCTCGATGGTCCGCCGGACTTCGCGCCGCACCGACTCGCGGTCTGGATCGACTCCCTCCGGCGCAGAGAGCGTGATGGCATCGGCGTCGGCGACGCTCGCGCGCCGCACGCGGACGGTGTCCCCGACGGCCACGCCGGCGTCGCTGCGCGTCCCCGCGTCGATCATGATGGCGTCACCGGGGACGCCCGCCCGCGCCGGCCAGAGTTTCGCGACTGTCTCGCGCTCGCCCTCGATGGTGACCGCGTCGCCGCTCAACACGCCGAGTCGCTTCCGTGCGGCCTCGGGCAGCCGAGCGATGCCACGGCCCGCGTCCCGTTTCTCCGCGCTCCGGACCGTGAGTTCGATACCGCCGCGCTCGTTCATCGTCGGTCGTAGGGCGGGCCGGGCCTTTACCCTTCGCTCCAGCGGGCCGCTCGCCGACGACTACCGAACCACGTCCGCCGCCACGTCGCCGAACCGGTCGACCGCCGCGCGCACGTGATCGCCCGGTTCGATGGGGTGGCCGCCGGGCGTCCCCGTCGAGATTACGTCGCCCGGTTCGAGCGTCATCACTTCGGAGTGGACGGCGACGAGTTCCCGCGGCGAGAAGTGCATGTTGGCGACGGTGTTGCGCGCCCGTACCTCCCCGTTCACGACCGTCCGCACCTCCACGTCGTCGAGTGCCGTGCCCGGGCCCGGAACGGCGATATGCGGCCCGAGGACGAGGAAGGTGTCGTAGCTCTTCGACCGGGTGAGGAATCGGGGGTTGCGCTGGAGCACGTCCTCGGCGGTCATGTCGATCACCGGCGTGTAGCCGGCGATCACCTCGTCGGCGTCCTCGGCTGCGACGTTCCGGCAGGTCCGGCCGACGACGACGGCCAGTTCCGCTTCGGCGGTGACGCGCTCCGACTGCTCCTCCGGGGGGAGGCGGATCGGGCCGCCCGGGCCCGTCATGGCGGTGGCCGGCTTGAAGAAACTCGCCGGCTCCTCGGGCGGGTCCTCCGAGAGGTCCGCGGCGTGGTCGGCGTAGTTGAGGCCGATGCCGAACAGTTTGCCCGGGTCGGGCAAGCAGGGGCCGAACGTGATTCCGTCCGACGGGACGGGGTCGGCCGTCGCGTCGTGGACGTTCGGGAGGCCATCGGGTGCGTGCGGGAGGGCGTCGCGCACGCTCGACGCGTCCGGATACGCCGCGTCGAGGGGAACGAATCCCTCGCCGTCACCGGCGAGCGGTCGGCCGTCGGCCGTGCGGGCGAGATAGCGCATCTACGCGCCTCCATCGCGGTCGGGGTAGTTGGACGTGTCCATGGCGGGAGGGCGGCGGCGACGGTAATGAATCCCCGCGTTGGGTGGCAGTGGTGCCGTCCCGAGTCGACGGGCCTCGCCGCGTGTCTCCGACGGCCCCGTCACACTGTCGCCCGCTACTCCGCGGAGACATCGACGTGACCGGCGCGCTCCGCACGGGCCTTGATTCCGAGCAGCATGCCGCGTTCCATGACGAAGTGTGGGAGTTCGTAGGCGACGTACCGAACGACACGGGCGAGGAGTGCTTGGTTCGACGGTGTTCGCCCACGGACGACGAACCGTGTCGTCGTTGCGTCGACCGGGTCGAGGTGGAACGTCCACGTCCCGCCGTCGTATCCCCGGAGGACGAGCGTTCGACCCGGATCGATGTACTCGACGGTCATCGACGTGATCGGGCTCTGTACCCAGTAGTCCTCCGTGACCATCCGGATCGAATCGCCCTCTTCCAGACGCTGTAACTCCGGAACGATGCGGTCGACGTTGTGGATGTCCGCGCCGATCAGGTTCTCGAGCCAGCTGTAACTGTAGAAGCCCCCTCGTCCCTGCCCGAGTTGCACGATCCACGGCCACACCTCGTCGCTGGGCGCCCCAATCGTGACCGCACGCGTCGTTTCGCTGCTCGCGGCCGAGACGAGGTCGTCGCCCGGGAGTCGCCGCTCGACTTCCTCGTCGGTCGCGCCCCAGTCGAGATACCACGGCCGAACGAACCGGTGGTACGCCAACAGGGGTATTCCCACTGCCGCGAGGGTGAGCAAAGCAGCCCACCGCTGCCCGGTCGGTCCCGTCGGAGTGTTCGGGCGTCCCGACCTCTTCCGTTCGAGCGCCTCGGTTCCCTCCTCGACGAACGTGGCGAACTCCACGGCGAACGCTTCGACCTCGTTCCAGTCCGTGTACTCGTACTCTCGGGACGTATCAGTATCGCCGGTCGTGAGTGAGGCGACCAATTTGAACAGGTGTCGGGTGAGGGGACCGTATCTGGTGTACGCCACTGCACCCGCGAAGAGGCCGACACGGTCCGGTTGCCAGTCGGTCCGCTCGACGAGTGCGTTCACGAACTCGGCAGCCTCCTCCGTTCCCTGTCCGGAAGGCAGAATCGAGGCGAACGACAACTGGAAGAAGGCAGTGGGGCGGCTCGTCAGCGCGTCGCGGTTCGCGTCGACGAACTCGACGACTGCCGGCAGATGTTTGCGGTAGTTAACCGGCGATCCGACGAGGACGGCGTCGAACGCGTCGATGTCGACGCCCGTCGTGTCGGAGACGTGTCTCAGCGTCGGGTCGTGCCCCCGCTCGGTCAGAACGGTCCGCACGTAGTCGGCGACTTTCGCCGTCTGTCCCTGCCCGCTCGCGTAGCAGATGAGAAACGAGGCCATATCTTACGTCCCTCGATACGATTCCCGAGTTCAAATACCTGCGTCAGCTGTCACGATGGCGACGTGGGCGGGGTGATCCCTCACACAGCGCGCTAAAGCACCGCCGCGGACACGACTCGCGAGGGCCGGCGAGAACCCGGTACCGAATCGAATTCCCGAGTCGCTCGACTGCGACGCGTCACCGCGTGGTCGACCGCCGCCGCCAGCCGCCGGCCAGCGTGCTCACGCCGAGAAGTACCGTCCGACGATCTTGTCGGCCGTCCGGGCCGCGAGGGCCTGCCCCGTGTTCGTGGGGTTCGCGCCACCGACACCGTTCGAGAGGGCGGAGTGGTCGGCGACGAACAGGCGATCAACGTCGTAGGCCTCGCACGCGTCGTCCAGCACCTCGCCCATCCGCATCGTACTGTGGACGTGCAGGGCGGTCGGCGGCGAATCCGACCGGTGGACGTGTGCGGCGCCCGCCTCCCTGAGAATCTCGGCCGCGATGGCCGCGAGTTCGTCACGGCGCTTCTGATCCCCCTCGCTCGGTTCGTAGTTCACGACGGGGATCGGCCCGTGTTCGTCCGCCAGTCCCGGCGTGACGGTGACCCCGTTTCGCCGGTGTGGGCGGTCGTCACTCACGACGAGGATCTGGAGCATTCGGCGGTAGCCTGCGAGCAGCCGCTTGAGCTCCGGCCCCGCGAGCCGCCCCACCGTGTCCCACGGCGCGTCCGCGGGGTCGTTTCGGAACGTGAACCCCGACGCGCTGGCGCCGAAGCCCAGAATCGCGCCGATGCCGGGAGTCGTGCCGACGGTCTGCAACATCCCCAGCCCCGGATAGTCGAACCGGGCCGCGATGTCCTGCCCTTCGTGTTGGTCGACCGTGCCCTTCCCGAGGCGGTCGTCGAGGTCGGCTTCCTCCCACAGGCCCATCACGTTGTCTCCGAAGTGGATGGTCAACCCCCGTCCCACCCACTCGTTGTCCGGAAGATCCGCGTTCTTCCAGAGCCGTGGCGTCTCGATGGCGCCCGCCGCGAGAATAACTACGTCGGCATCCACGGTTTCGACCCGCCCCGACCACGTGTCTCGGAACCTGACCCCTGTCGCGGTCGGTGTATCACCGAGCGGTGTCTCCGTTCGAACGTCCGTGACGAACGCGTTCGGTCGGATCGTCACGTTCCCCGCTTCGAGCGCCGCAGGCACGAAACTGACGTTGCTCGCTCGCTTCGCCTTCTCCTCGTAGGGTGCGCCGCGGGGATGGGGGTTGCCCGCGATGTTTCCGAGCGCGAGCGTGTCACCCTGCACCTCGGGGTAGGTGAAGTCGCCGTCGTACCCCGCGTCCACGTGGAGCTTCGGATCGGGTTGCCTGATCGCGTTGGGCTGTGGCCGGTAGCCCGGCTCCGTCACGTTCAGGTCGTGGAGGAGCGGCCATCCGGCCTTCGCCGCCCCGCGGAAGAACAGTTCTTCCTTCGCGGTGACGGGTGCAGGCGTCACCTCGCACATCCGTTCGATCTCTCGGTAGTACGGGAGTAGCTCCGCGTAGTCGATGGGCCAGTGGCCCTGCTCGTCGATTGACGCCGGGTAGGCCCGGGGATGACAGCCGGTGTAGTGTAGCGTCGTCCCCCCGACGCCCGCACACTGGAGGATCGCGCCGTCGCCGGGGAACTTCCGGAACCAGAAGCCCCGCTCGTGGTCGGCCGGCCCGAACAGTAACTTGTTCACCATCTCGAACTCCCGCGTCGTGAACTGCTCGTCGAGCAACTCGCCGCTCAGGTCCGTGATGCTGGACGACGCCTCTCCCCCCGGCTCTTCGCTGGGTTTCGGCCACTTCTCGTTCCCGTAGAACGGCCCGGCTTCGAGCACGAGCACCGACAGCCCTGCGTCGGCCAGTTTCCAAGCAGCGACGGGACCGTCGCCGCCGGCACCGACGACGATCACGTCGTAGTCGTCTGCGACCATCGTTCACTCCGGGTACGGGTCCGCGTAGTCACTCGTGTCGTAGTCGTTCTCGCGGAACGACCCGGGTTCGCGGACGACCCGAACCGCTCCCCCGTCGTCTATCGTCGTCCAGACCTCACCCTCTCCGAGCGGGCCATCGTCGTCCCCGAGATACCCCCGAAGCGCCGCGTACCCGTCGCTGAAGCCGGGGTAGCCCGTCTGGCGCCAGCTCTGTACCGCTGCGGCATCGTTCGGATGGACGCGCTCGCTCGGTGGCTGGGTGAACTCGTCGTAGCCCTGCCACTCGCTGTAGTAGATCATCTCGGTGAACCCGACCACGAGCTGGCCGACGAGTCCCCCGTCGAACTCGAACAGCTCGCCTTCGAACTGGGAAATTTCGAGTTCGAGCTCGTCGAGGAGCCCGATGGCCCGGAGTCGGTCCCGTCTGGATAGTTTCGAGAACGCGCCGGCTGCCTTCCGCACCGCACGGGGGGACGCCTCGCCGGGGTCCAGTAACGAGAGGGGGCGGTCGTCGTCTAGGTCCGCCGTGTTTTCGCCCCGATCCAGAAGGGTCAAGGCCGCGATATCGAGGATCTGCGCGATTGGATCGGCGAGTGGAATGTTTCCACGGGGGCCGATGTACGGCAAGCCGAGTTGAAACCCGTCGTCGACGTACGTGACGACGAACTCCTCGAGACCTACCGCCAGCCCCCCGGAGACGTGCTCGGGGCCGAGTTCGGGGTCGAGTTCCGGCGTCTCCGGTATCACCGCGTCGACGACCGCCCGAAACGTCACGACCGTATGTAGCTCCACGTCCTCGGCACCCGAGACGAGGTCGGCCAGCAGTTCCAGCGCCGAGGCGGAGCTCCGGAAGAGCGCGTCGAGCCACCGACTGATTCGACGCAACTGTTCGTGATACATGTCCCTCTATTCGTCAGCGAGATAATAATACTTGGTCGTGGGGTCGCCCGTGCGAACGCCGGTGCGTCTCCGTCGAGCGGGGATTACTCGTCGTCGCCGTTCCGTGACGACGACAGGCCGGTCGCGCGGTCGAAGCCGAGAAACAGCAGCACGCCGCCGGCGACGCCGGTCGCGACGAAATCCAGCGTCCAGTGCCACGGATACGGAGCCGGTGGGTCTCGAACGCTCTCGGGGAGGGCTTTGAGCGCGGGAATGTACCAGAACAGATAGGCGACGAGGTAGAAGCCGCCGATGATCATCCACAGCCACTCGACGCGCCGGAGCCAGTCCCGAACGGACATGGTCGGCGATACGCTCGCGACCGTTCTAAGCCTATCTCCTGTCGCTCCCTCACCGCCGCCACGGATCAGCCGGCACGCGAACGGTCCCGCCACGCGAGATACCCGAGCGCCAGCAGTACGATCACGGCGACGCCGAGTACGGCAGGCCGCCGCCACCGTCCACGGGCCGGTCGTGCGTCGCGTCGCTCCGAATCCCACGACAGTGACCGCGCGGCGACGTACTCGTCGACGGTGTCGTCGTCGACGATCTCGAACGTGGCCGTCCCGAGGAAGTCGGCCGGTGCGAGCAGCGACTGCATCACGGCGACGAACCGATCCGCGTCTTCGGCCGTCGCCCACTCGTACAACTCGAGGAATTCACCGTCCTGCGTGCCGGCCAACCAGAGTTTTCGTCGGAAACCGGGCATACCGGCGAAAAACGGGGTGGCGACGTTCGCGACTGGATCGAACAGCACGCTTCGTAGCGTCTCGCTCGTCGGCCTGTCGGCACCCCGCAGACGAAAGACGAGTACGACACCGTCGTCACGGGCGTCCCCGACTGCCGGCTGCAGTGCCGTTTCACGGTAGAGGACGAAGCGGTCGCCGTCCGACAGTTCGAGAACGCTCCCGAGGCGAGTCTGCGGAAAGCGGATGCGACCACCGAGGAGATAGCCGACGGATCGAAGCAGCGATTTCAGGAACACGAGCGCGGTTTGCGGGTTCATGGCTCTGTCGGGCGGTGGCACGGTGTCTCTCCACCGATGGGCGACACTGGCCAAGGCCGACAGTACCTATTGGTCATCACACATCTTAGTTCATCGCCCTGCCACATTCGGGCCCGAATCTTGATGTGCCAGCTCTCGGAATCGGTCCGGCATGGCGAGTTCGGCCGCCGACCTGACCGAACCACGAGTCCTCGCACACACGAAACGGCGGCTCTTCCCCGACGCCGACGAGGGGTACGTCGTCGTCGACACGCAGTTCTCCTCGGATCGCTGGCTAGCCAGCCAGCACATCGATCCGGAGATCAAAGACGCGCTCTCCCCGTTCAACCACGTACGAGTCGGCACCGGCTACCCCGATCTGGTCGGCGTTCGAACCCTCGACGACGACCTCCTCGCCGTCGACCGGCTGGGCGACGACCCGCCGCTGATCGTCGTCGAGGCGAAAGGGCACACGGACCACGGCCGCGTCGACGTGGAGCGGGGGGTCGTTCAGGCGTACGACCGGCTCCACGAGGCCAACGCCGCTTACGTCGCCGCGCCGGCGAGCGCCGTCTCCCAGTCGGCCTGCACGCTCGCCCGAGAGTTGAACGTCGGCGTCCTCGGCGTCGAGACGGACGGCGTCGTCGAAGCTATCGAGGTCCCCCGAATCGTCGGAAACCGTACGACCACCGAGACGAGCGCCATCCGGTTTCAGGCCAGCGCGCAGGGCGTCGCGAACAAGTCGTTCGGCCTCAACCACCCGAAGAACTACCTCGCGTACCCGCTCGCCGTCCACCACGCCGCGGACACCGAGGACGTTCTGGCCGAGCGGGTCGTTCGCGCCGTCGACGACGCGCGCACGGGCGCCGCGTTTCTGAATCTCGTCGACGACGACCCCGACCGGGTGCGACTGACGCCGCTCGGGAGGGAAGTCGTCCGGTTCGCGCTCCGCGAGTACGGGTCGGTCGACGACGCGCTCCACGCGTTCGACGACTGGAAACGGTCGCGGAAACGCTTCTGCGACATCGCGCCGAAGTGGGGGATGCTCACCCGCCGGGTCGTCTACGCGTACCCCGCGACGACACTCCTCGTCGAAGAACTCCAGCAGATGCACGCGGACCGCATCGCCGAGCCGACGCTCCCGCAGCTCGTCGAGTATCTCCACGAACTCCATCCCTCCTTCGCCGTCGAGTTGTTCGTCCGCGGTGACGAAGACGTTCGCAGTCGGGTGCTCGATGCCGATGGCGAGTTACAGACCGCGGCGCTGACCGACGGTGCCGTGTACCACTCGCCGACGGTCTTCCAGCTCAAGGCGATGCTCTATCACGCGGGGATTCTGACGACCCGTGGCGCCGAGCCGTCGAATCTGGTGCCGGCGGCGGACACGTGGGCGTTGCGGGAATCGGTCGTGTGACACTGCGTGAAAACGGGCGCATGCTCCGACAGGGATTCGAACCCTGGTCATTGCCGTGAGAGGGCAATATGATTGGCCGGACTACACTATCGGAGCGCCGTCGTCGCATTCGAATCGAGGGGGTGCCAATATTTAAACGCAACTATCTCGGCTGCCCGTGCGGGGGACGCACACGGCGCGGTCGCCCGGGCGGGGGCTATACTATCAAGGGCCTCGGGACCGTCGGGCCGAACGACCATGAGTCTCGACAACAGCGCGACCCTCGTCACGGGCGCGAGTTCCGGTATCGGTGAGGCGACGGCACACGAGTTCGCGAGTCAGGGCGCGCGTGTCGCTCTCGCGGCGCGGAGCGAGGACCGACTGGCCGAGATCGCCGCCGACCTCGAAACCGAGTACGGCGCGGAGACGCTGGTCGTCCCGACGGACGTTCGCGACGAGGCCGCGGTGGAGGAGCTAATCGCGACCGTCGTCGACGAGTTCGGCGGTCTGGACGTACTGGTCAACAACGCGGGGCTGGGCCGCGGGGGCGACGTGGCCGACCTCTCGACGGAGGACTACCGGGCGATGATGGACACGAACGTCGACGGCGTCTTCTTCGCGACGCGGGCGGCGCTTCCGCATCTGGACGAATCGGACGGCAACCTGATCTTCGTCGGGAGTTTCGCGGGGCAGTACCCCCGGCCGGGCAACCCCGTCTACTCGGCGACGAAGTGGTGGGTGCGGGGCTTCGCCCACGGCGTCGAGGGACAGTCCGGGCCGGACGGCGTCGGCGTCACGGTCGTCAACCCGACGGAGGTGCGGACGGAGTTCGCCAGCGAGAGCGGCAGTTCCTTCGCCGAGCGGTTCGAGCCGGGCGAGGTGAGCGAGCCCGAGGAAATCGCGGACGCCATCGGCTTCGCGGCCGCACAGGACCACTCGACCGTCCACGAAATCGACGTGTATCGTCGCGACAAGTTCGAGGGGTGGTAGGCCGAGCAGTAGTGCGCGCGGCGTCTACTCGTCGTCGACCGATTCGACCCCCGCCTCGGGCGCCACGCGCTTGAGCCGCTGGATGTCGCGCATCGCCGCCTGTTTGGTCTCGTAGACGCCGTCACTACTCGCGATGGCTGCGCCGCCGTCGGCTCGAAGGAGCCATCGGAACGTCTCGTCGCCGGTCTCGATCACTCGAAACGTCGTCTCGTCGGTCATCGAATCAGTTAGGAGAGCTGTCTGGACCACCAGCGGAGCCAGTCGGCCAGCGGGCCGCGCATCCCTTCGACGTGGACGCGGACGGTCCCGTCGAGGTGCCAGCGGGCGAACTCGGAGTCGGAGTCCATCCGCAGGGGCACGTCCACGGTCACGTCCTCGAACGTACACTCCAGATCCTCCTCACGGTCGATGGCGGTATCGAGGACGTCGTCGACGACGTCCAGCCACGTCTGCCCCTCACCGGCGGTGGGTCGTCCGGACGGATCGTTCGACATCAGCTACTACAAGTCGAGACACCGGCTTGTATCTTCGCCCCCGCGTGCCGAAGCGTTTTGGCGATTCGTGTCGAACGAACCCCATGCCGACTGCGGAATCCGGCACCGGGCTTCGTCGACTGGTCGAACAGCGCCGGCTCAACGCCGCGCTCGGGTGGACGTTCGTGAGCGTGCTCTGTCTGATCGGTGTCGCCGCGGCCGTCGACGGCCACCCGCTCTGGGCGGGCTTCACGCTGGTGCTCGTCGCCCTCGCCGTCGTGCCGGCGGTCGCTTTTCGCCAGCTCGACGCGATGCTCCCGTGGGAGGTGCTGGCGCTTGCGTCCGTGCCCTCGCTGGGACGGATTCTGGTCGCGGGACAGACCGTCGGCGGCGTCACCCTCACCGGCCGCATCACCACGTACGTCGCCGTCGCGGCCGCGGCGCTCATCCTCGCCGTCGAACTCGACGTGTTCACGCCCGTCCGAATGAGCGACTCCTTCGCGGTGCTGTTCGTCGCCGTCGCCACCGTCGCCGCCGCGGGGCTGTGGGCCGAAGCCCGGTGGCTCTCGGACCTGTTTTTCGGGACCCAACTCATGCTCGACGGCCGCCCGGAGCACGTCATCGAGACGGCGCTCATGTGGGACTTCGTCGCGGCAACCGTCGCGGGCGTCCTCGCCGGCGTCCTCTTCGAACTGTACTTCCGCCGGTACGCCGACACCACGCCACGGTATCCGGTCGATCCCGGTGAGAAACGGCGAGGTGGGGCCTGATGCGTCTGCGCGACTGGATCGGATTCTCGGACCGTCGTCAGCGACAGCTCACCCGGGCGATGCAGGTGCTGCTCGTCGTGATAATCGGCCTCGGCCTCGAACGCGGCAACCTCGGTATCGTCGTCAACGCTACCATCGGACTCGGAGTGACCCAGCTCCCGGCCGTGCTCGAACGCGACTACCACATCCCGATGGACTCCGGGTTGACGCTCTGGATCACCACTGCCGTCTTCCTCCACGCGCTGGGCACCGCTGGCCTGCCCGGATCGGAGACCAACTTCTACCGGAGCATCCCGTGGTGGGACCACCTGACGCACACGCTCTCGTCGTCTATCGTCGCCGCGGCGGGCTACGCCACCGCGCGCGCGGTCGAACTGCACTCCGACGCCGTCTCCCTCCCCGGGCGGTTCATGTTCGTGTTCATCCTCCTGTTCGTCCTCGCGTTCGGCGTCTTCTGGGAGGTCATCGAGTTCGGCGTGGCCGGAATCGCCGCGCTCTCCGGCACCCAGAGCGTGCTCACCCAGTACGGCCTCGAGGATACGATGCTCGACCTGCTGTTCGACACACTCGGTGGCGTCGTGGTCGCGGTGTGGGGGACGGCTCACCTGACGGACGTGGTCGGCGCGCTCGCGGCGCGACTCGACCGACCCGAGGCGTAGCGCGGGTCAGACGCCGTGCTGCCGTGCGACCTGCGCGACGGAGATGACGACGAACGCCGCGCAGGCGACGACCGCGTAGCTCAGTCCCGACACCGAGACGAACGGCGGGACGCCCAGCACTGCCAACCCTATCGGAACCGCGACGACGGCGGCGGCGACGAGATACCATCGCCACCAGCGGTGGTGGGGACGGTCCCGATCAGCTTCGAGGTAGGGGAGACAGTTCTCGGCGCCCGACGCGAGTTCGACCCGCCCCGCCCGCCGGTCGTACGCGACGATCCCTTGATCGGCGAGTTTGGGTAGGTGCATCTGATAGAGGGCCGTCTGGACCCGTTTGCGCTGTTTGTACGTCACTTCGTCCGGCTCGCAGTCGTTCTCCATCGCGGCGATGTGCTCACTCAGGTCGCGTAGATCTGCCGGCCCGTCGTGTTCGCGGAGGTAGTGAATGACCGACCGGCGTCGCTCGTTTCGCAACAGCGAAAACAGGTCGTCTCGTGAGAGCTCGTCCATCTCCGAAGCGCTGAGTTGTGGCACCATTCGTCACGCTGGCCGCCCTGTCGCGACGGCGGGGCACCGGGCCGGGCGAGACCCACCCGCTTCGCTCGGCGCGTCGCCGATAACAGTATTCCTTTCCACCCGAGGCGACTCCGTGCATCGGCTCCGGCGAACGGCTCCACTCGCGGCCGGGGCGGGGGATGCACAGTACACTCGCTACTGTTCCGCCAACACCCGGTTATATGTTATGGCCGCCGCCGTCCGTGCCGGTTCTGGGGATCGGCGGCAGTCGATTCCGGCCCTCGTCGGCCGTGGGAGCGCAGCCGCCGGCGCGCGTGCGAGAGTATTTTTCCTTGGCGATAGTGCACACGTACCATGGGATACGTCGTCAGGATGCCGAAGCTCGGCCTCGAGATGGAACAGGGGACGCTACTGGAGTGGGCCGTCGACGCTGGCGATCCGGTGTCAGAGGGCGACCTCGTCGCCGAGATCGAGTCGGAGAAGAGCATCGGCGAGGTCGACGCCCGCGAGGACGGCGTCCTCCGTCGAACCTACCTCGACGTCGGCGACGCGGTGCCGCCGGGGACGCCCATCGGCATCGTGGCGGCGGCCGACGCGGACCTCTCGGACCTCGAAGCCGAGGCCGAAGCGGATCTGGGCGACGAGGGAGCGGCGGATGCGATGGCGGAAGCGGCGGCGGAGGCGGCCGACGAGTCGGAGCCCGGTACGCCGACATCCGACGACGGAACGGCCGAGACTGAGGCGTCGACCGCCGACGTGAAGGCGTCGCCGCGGGCGCGCAAGCGAGCGGAGGAACTGGGCGTGGATCTGGCGGCCGTCGACGGAACGGGGCCGCAGGACTCGATCACCGAGGAAGACGTCGAAGCCGCGGCGGAACGCGTCGACGAGGGCGACTCCGCCGCGGAGGTGAAGGCGTCGCCGCGGGCGCGCAAGCGAGCGGAGGAACTGGGTGTCGACCTGACGACCGTCGAGGGGACGGGACCGCAGGACTCGATCACCGAAGGCGACGTGGAGGCGGCCGCGGAGCGCACCGACGAGGGGCCGACAGCCGAGCCAACTCCCGAACCGAGGCGCATCGACCCGTCGACGGCGGAGCGCTACCGCCGGGAGACGGCCGTGCTCGACGCCGCCGCCGCCGACGCGCTGTTCGACGCGACCACCGCCGCCCGCGAGGCGGTCGCCGAGGACGCCTCGGTGACCGACGTGACCCTCCTCGTCGTCTCCGCGGCGCTCTCGGCGTATCCGCGATGCAACGCCACCTACGCGGACGCCACCCACCAGATTCACGAGGGGCACCACGTCGCCGTCCGCGACGAGGCGGGTACGGCCGTCGTCGCGGAGGCGGCGACGCGGTCGCTCTCCGAGGTGATCGAACGCCGCGAGGCGGACGTGACCGCCGACGCGCCGACACCGACGTTCACGCTGTCGAACGCGGCCGACGCCGACGGCACGGGTGCCGGCCGCGTCGTCAACCCACCCGCGGTGGCGGCGCTGGAGTTCGATCCCGTCGGGCAGCGAGCGACGCCGACCGACGACGGCGTCCGGCTGGACCGACTGGTCACCCTGCACGTCACCTACGACACGCGCGCGCTCGATGCGACGGACGCCCGGGCGTTCCTCGACGCCGTCGCCGAGGCGGCCGGCCGCGCCCCGGCGCTCGTCACCGAGTCGTATCTGGACTAAACACGCCCGCTCGCGCGGCCCGGTCGAGAGCGTCGCGCACGTCGACGAGTCGCGGGCCGTCCTCGCGAGCGGCGATTTCGACCGTCGCGTCGACCAGTTCCAGTTCGCGTTCGCCGTCGGCGCCGACGACGCCGTCCGGCACGTCGAAGCGTGCAGGCTCGTCGGGGGCGAGTCGGCGGTGCGATTCGATGCCGACCGTCGCAGTCACGCCCGGCGCGACGACCGACCGGACGGATCGGTCCGCCTCGCCCGGGTCGCAGAGGTGGAGGGCGGCACCCCCGCCAGTCCCCGGGTCGAACGCGTCGAGACAGCCGGCGACGCCGCTGAGGCCGATTTCGGTCGGGTGTGCGCGGCTGACGACGCCGCCCACGAGGTCCGCGGGGTCGATCAGCGCGCGCGTGCCCACGAACGAGCGGTCGGACACCTCGACGGACGCGAGACCGATCACGCGTTTCTCGCCACTGGGCGTCTCGGCCCGGGCCTCGACGGTGCCGTGGCGGCGTGTCACGTCGGCGGCGTCGACGGCGCCGGTGGCGACGACGGCGGCCGCCACGCCCGCGACGGTGCCGTCGACCGGCGTCGGGACGACGTTGTTCGTGCCCGTCGAGACGGCCAGTAGCGGCGTGTCGCCGCATTCGAGTGCGGCGTCACGAGTCGTACCGTCGCCGCCGAGGACGACGATGGCGTCCGTCGTCTCGCGAAAGTGGGCGGCGGCTCGGCGGGTGTCGGCCGCCGAGCCCTCGACCGTGAGGTCGAGCACGTCGACGGCGACTCCTTCGGGTGCGTCCGCGACGACGTTCGCGGCGATGCCGGCGCGGTCGGGCAGGATCGACACCGCGGGCGGGGCGGCGACGGCAGTCAGGCCGTCGAGCAAGCAGGCGGCTACCCGGCGCTTGGCGTGGTTGTCGACGACGCTCGCCCCCCCGGTCAGCCGGCGGATGTCACGGCCGGCCTCGGGGTTGACGACGAGTCCGACGCGGGCCACTATGCGATCCGGTCGATGGCGTCCCGCACGTCGTCGCCACCGGGAACGACCTCCCGCTCTAACGGCGGGCTGAACGGAACGTGCGTATCCGGCGTGCCGACCCGCTGGATCGGCGCATCGAGGCTGAAGAACGCGTGCTCCATGGCGCGGGTCGCGATTTCGGCGTGGATGCCGTAGGAGAGCGGGCTCTCGTCGGCGACGACGAGTCGGCCCGTCTTCTCCACGCTCTCGACGATGGTGTCGGTGTCGAGCGGGTAGAGCGACCGCGCGTCGATCACCTCGACGCTCGTCTCGTCCGACAGATCGTCGGCCACGTCCAGTGACTCCCCGACGAGACGCTGGGTGGCGACGACGGTCACGTCCGACCCCTCGCGCTCCACCGCCGCCTCCCCGATGGGGACGATGAAGTCGGGGTCAGTCGGGACCTCGCCCTGCTGTTCGTAGATCATCTTGTTCTCGAAGACGAAGACGGGGTCGTTCGAGCGGATGGCGGCCTTGGTGAGCCCCTTCGCGCTCGCGGCGGTGCCGGGCGCGACGGCCTTCAGGCCGGGGAAGTGCGCGATCCAAGCGTGGACGGTGCCGGAGTGCTGGCTCGCGGCGCCCATGCCGCCGCCCTCGGTGGTGCGGACGGTGACGGGCATCTCCGTCTTCCCACCGAACATGTAGCGCATCTTCGCCATCTGGTTCATGATCTGCTCCATCGAGACGCCCATGAAGTCGGAGAACATGATCTCCACCACGGGCCGGGTGCCGGTCGCCGCGGCGCCCGTCGCCGCGCCGACGAACCCGGCTTCACTGATGGGCGTATCGCGGATTCGCTCCTCGCCGAACTCGTCGACTAGGTCGCCCGTCACCGCGAGGACGCCGCCCATGTCGCCGATGTCCTCGCCCATCATGTACACGTCCTCGTCGCGGTCGAGTTCCTCGCGGAGGCCCTGTCGGATCGCCTCGCGCACGGTCATCGTCTCCGTCTGCTCGACGCCGGCCTGCGCCATCAGCGATCACCCCCATCGGTCCGCGCCGTTCGAGCGAACGCTTCGATTTCGGGCACCGGCTCGGCGAACATGTCGTCGTACGCCTCGCTCGGCTCCGGTTCGGGCGCCTCCTGAGCGTACTCTAGGGCGTCCTCGATGGTCTCTTCCGCCTCGGCCTGCAGCTCCTCGAACTCGTCTTCGGTGAGTTCGCCGCGGTCGATCAGACGCTCCTTGAACGACGTGATGGGGTCGCGCTTCCGCCAGCGCTCGACCTCCTCGTCGTCGCGGTACACCTGCTCGTCGCCCTCGTAGTGGCCGCGGAAACGGTAGGTTTCGGCCTCGACGATGGTCGGCCCGACGCCCGCGCGGGCGCGGTCACGTGCCTCGGTGACCGCCTCCGCGACGGCCGTCACGTCCATGCCGTCCACCGTGATGCCCGGGATGTCGTGGGCGGCCGCGGTGTCGCTGAGGTTGTCGACGTTGTGCTGCTTGTCGACCGGCGTCCCCTCGCCGTACTGGTTGTTTTCGATGACGAAGATGGCCGGCAGATCCCACGTCGAGGCGAGGTTGATGGCCTCGTGGACCTGCCCCTGCGCGACGGCGCCGTCGCCGAGGAAGCCGACGGCCACCTGATCGCGGTCCTGATAGTCGATGGAGAGCGCCGCTCCGGTCGCCATCGGTGGCCCGGCGCCGACGATGCCGTTCGCGCCGAGCATCCCCGCATCCACGTCGGCGATGTGCATCGAGCCACCCTTGCCGTTGCAGTAGCCGTCCGCCTTGCCGTACAGTTCGGCCATCATGTGCGTGGGGTCGAGCCCCTTCGCGATGCAGTGACCGTGCCCGCGGTGCGTGCTGGCGATGTAATCGTCCGCCGCGAGCGCCGCGCAGGTGCCGACCCCGACGGCCTCCTCGCCGATGTAGAGGTGGACGAACCCCGGGATTTCGCCGTCGGCGAACCGCTCGCCCGCCGTCTCGTCGAACGCTCGGATGGTGAGCATCCGGCGTAACGCTTCGATACGTCCGTCTACCGAGTCGAGATCGTATCCTGACATACTACGGTGTGTGTTGTCACTTGACACAGGATTAAAGATAACGGTCGTTCGGGAAGAATCCGTGAGCGGGCCGCTACTGCCGAATATCTGCGGCGATGTCGTCGATGGCCTCACGCGCCCGGTCGAGGTTTGGGTCGTGAAGCATCGTCAGGAAGCCGTGGATCACGTCGTCGTACGACCGATGGGTGGTCGGGACGCCCGCTGCATCCAGCTTGTCGGCGAAGGCCTGTCCCTCGTCGCGGAGGGGGTCGAACCCGCAGGTCAGGACGGTCGTTGGCGGGAAGGAAGACGGTGTCTCGGCGCGAAGCGGCGAGGCGTGGGGGTGGCGGCCGTCCGTGTCGCTCCGGAGGTAGGCGTTCCAGAACCGCTCCATGTCCTTGCGGGTGAGGAAGTAGCCCTGCGCGTTCTCGGTGTAGGAGTCGGTGTCGAAGGCGTGGTTCGTGACGGGGTAGGCGAGCACCTGTCGGTCGATGGTCGGTCCCCCGCGCCGGGCGGCGAGGAGTGAGACGCCCGCGGCGAGGTTGCCGCCGGCGCTGTCGCCGACGAGGACGAGGCCGTCCGATCCCCGCTCCTCGGCGACCCACTCGGTCGCCGCGTAGCAGTCGGCCAGCGGCGCCGGGAACCGGTGTTCGGGCGCGCGGCGGTAGTCGACGGCGACGACGACGGTTTCGGCCGCCGCCGCGAGCGCGCGACACAGGGCGTCGTGGGTGTCGAGGCCGCCGAGCATCCACCCGCCGCCGTGGAGGAAGACGACGACAGGCCCGTCGGAGTCGCCGGGGTCGTACGTCCGGATCGGTATCGCGCCGGCCGGCCCCGGGACCCGCTGGTCCGCCGTCTCGACGCTCGGATCGGGGTCGTCGACGACGGAGAGCCGCCGGTACGTGTCTCTCGCGTCCGACACCGAGAGCGTGTACAGGGGCGGCACACCCTCCGCCGAGAGGTCGTGGAGATACGCTTCCACTTGCGGGTCGAGTTCGGTGGCCATACCCTCCACACGTCGGCCGGCGGGTAATAACGTTCGGCGCCTGACAGGCGGAAGGACGTGATTTTAAGTTTCTCGTGTACGTATAGCGACAAGTACGCCATGGTCTTCAAGAAGATCACCCTGATCGGGACGAGTCCGGAGAGCTTCGACGCCGCAGCCGACGACGCAATCGACCGCGCCGAGCAGACGCTAAACAACGTGAAGTGGATCGAGGTCGACGAGCTCGGCGTCGAGATCGCGAGCGTCGAGGACCGCGAGTACCAAGCGGAAGTGACGGTGGCGTTCGAACTCGAAGGCTGACCTGACCTACCGCCGTCGGCGGATTTTTTTCTATCGGAATCGTGTGCTGGTGCCCCAGCCTCCGCCGGTCGAATCGAATAGATTGAAACGCCCCCGAATCCTCTGTCGAGACATGACCTTGGTGGTCGTGCCGGTCCGCTACCCGCTCAGTAGACACTCTAGGGCGACGCTCGCGGAGGCGATTCGGATCGCCGACGAGCGCGACGCCGACCTGACGATTCTCCACGTCGACCTCTATCAGGAGGGGCGGGAGGTGACGCGGACGGAGCTCAAGCGGGCGGTCGAAGCGGAGTTCGGCCGGATCCCCAACGCCCGGTACGTCGTCCGCCGGGGCTTTCTGGTCGAGGAGACCATCCTCGACGAGGTGGCGGCGGAGAACGCCGACGTGGTCGTCATCGGCTCGAAACAGGTCAGTCGGTGGCGACGCACCTTCAGTCGCTTTCTCGACGACCCCGACATCGACCGGTTCCTGCGGGAGAAACTCGACTGCGACGTGATCACCGTCAGCGCGGGGTAGTGTCACTCGCCGTCGCCGTCGCCATCTTCGGCCCGCACTCCCTCGTCGTCGCGTTCCATCGGTTCCCGATCCGTCACGCCGCTCGCTTCCTCGGTGCCGGGCGGCGGCAGGTCGCTCCCGTCCTCGACGGCGACGCGGGCGCGGCCGCTGTGCTCGTCGAACAGGAGGTGCTGGTGGGGGTAGGCGATTTCCACGTCCGCATCTTCCAGCCCCTCCCAGATGCGTTCTCGCACCGTCGACTCGATCCGCGGGATCTTGTAGGGCGTCCGCACCCAGAACCGGAGGTTCAGCCGGACGCCGCTGTCGGCGTAGGCGTCGATCAGCGTCGTCGGCTTCGCGGGGTAGCGCGCGCTCCCGATGCGGATGTCCGGCCCGCCTTCGATCACACCTTCGACGTTGCGCGCGGCGCGTTCCATGAGCCGTCGCGCCTCCGCCAGATCCCCCTCGTAGGTGACGAGGAGGGGGATCGACAGGCGCGTCCGTTCGTCCTCGGCGGAGTAGTTGGTCACGTCCCGTTCGCGCATCGAGGAGTTCGGGACGACGAGGAAGGTGTTCTCCAAGGTGAAGATCTTGGTGTACCGGAGGGTGATGTCGTCGACGAAGCCTCGGCGGCCGTTCTCCAGTTCGATCATGTCACCGATCTCGTAGGGGTTGTCCGCGAGGACGAACACGCCGTTGATGATGCTCCCGACGATGGGCGCGAGAACGATACCGAGGACGGCGGAGAAGACGGTCACGGAGAGGACGATGTCGCCGATGCCGAGACCGACGATGCTGCCGGCGACGAACGTGGCGACGATAATCGTCGAGACGCGGAGCAGGCCGAGGATGGTCTGGGCGACGCTTTGGCGTTGGAACCGACGGGCGACCGGCCGGCCGAGAAGGCGGACGAGAAACTTCGAGAGGACGACGCCGAGGCCGACGACGACGAGGGCGGCGACGATACGGACGGCGGTGCTCCCCCACAGCCACTCCAGCAGTGGGCCGAGTTCCGACGGCGACGGTGGGCCCGTCGCCGTGCCGGTGCCCGTCGCCGTCTGCGCCACCACCCCGAGGTCCATGGGCGTGTCTCTCCGCGTCCGGAAAAAAGGGTTTCCACGGCGGCCCTCGGTCCCCGTCTCCGCCGACGGTCAGCGTCGCCACCGTTCGGAAGCTACTAAATCGTCCGCGACGCAGGAAGGAGACGAATGGATCGACGGACACGCGAGTACCTCTCGGGACGCTTCGGCGACTACTACCGGCGCGCCGAGCCGACGCTCCCGCCCGATCCCGACGACCGCGAGTGGGGCCACATCCCGTGGACGCGCGGCGAGTCGACGACGATGGTCCGACACCAGTCAATCTACGACTTGGGCGATGTGGGCGACTTCCTCGCGCGCGAGGCGCCGCGCCACGTCTACTTCTCCGCGGCGCACTACGACGACCCCGGCGCGAAGTCGATGGACGAGAAGGGGTGGCGCGGCGCGGACCTCGTTTTCGACCTCGACGCCGATCATCTCCCCGGCGTCGACCCCGAGGCGACCACGTACGCCGAGATGCTCGCGGCCTGCAAGGACGCCCTCTCTCGCCTGCTCGACCTGCTCGAAGACGATTTCGGCTTCGAGGATCTGACTGTCGTGTTCTCGGGCGGCCGTGGCTACCACGTCCACGTCCGCGACGACGGCCTCGCGGCGCTCGACTCCGAGGCCCGGCGCGAAATCGTCGACTACGTCCGCGCCGTCGACCTCGACATCGAGGGGCTGGTTCGGACCCGTGCGGTCGGCGGGACGACCCGGCGGGAACTCCGGACCGAGGGCGGGTGGGGCCGGCGTACGCACCGCCGCCTCGAATCGTTCGTCGACGAGCTGCGCGAACTGGACGAGGCCGACGCCAGAGAGCGACTCACGGCGTTCGACGGCATCGGTGAGGGACGGGCGAACACCTTACTCGACGCCTTCGTCGACAGCGACGCGGTGGAACGCGGCAACGTCGAGGCCGGTGGGCCGGGCGCCCGACTACTGGTCGAGGCGCTCGCCCGCGAGACGGTCACCGACGAGACGGCACCCATCGACGAACCGGTGACGACGGACACCCACCGACTGATCCGCCTGCCCGGGAGCCTCCACGGCGGGAGCGGCCTCGTCGTCCGGCGGATCGAACGGTCGGATCTCGACGGCTTCGACCCGCTGGTCGACGCCGTCCCCGACCGCTTCACCGAGCGGTCGATCCGGATCGAGGTGACCGACCCCGGCACGGTCGAACTGAACGGCGACAGTTTTACACTCGATGCTGGTGAGCATTCGGTACCGGAGTGCGTCGGGGTGTTCCTGATGACGCGCGACCGAGCCCGGAAGGTCAAAGAATGAACGTGGAGGAACTGCGCTCCGTCCAGCGCACCGAACGGCAGAAAGACAGCCTCCAACACCTTCGGGATTCCTTCTACCGTGACGTGGCGGCGTACGTCGCCGAGCGCAAGGCCGAACGCGAACGCGTGGCCGCCGAAGCCGACGACCCCTTCTCCTCGCCGGAGGTGAGCCGCCTCACCGACGAAATCGAGACTGCCGAAGAGGTGGTCGAGAGCATATACGAGCGCCGGGTCGGCAAAATCGTCAAGCGCGCGACCTTCGCCGCGGCGGGCATGGCCGCCGAGGACGAGGGACTCACCAACGAGGAGCGCGACCTCTTCGACGACCTCGTCGCTCGGATCGAGCGGAACCGCGAGACGGTGCTCGACACGCTCGCGGGGGAGATGGGCGGCGACGAGGGCGGAAGCGAGGAGCCCGCGGCCGACGAGACTGACCGGGTCGATCCGGAGCCGGCACCCGATTCCGAGCCGACCGCGCGCGTCGAGTCCGATCCGAGCGACGACGCCGACGAAGTGCCGGGCCGTGCACCCGATCCGGACGACTTGCTCGCGGAGGCGATGGGTGGCGAGACGGACACGAGCGAGACGGCCGATCACGCTCCGACGGACGACACTGACTCCCCGGTGCAGGACGAGGCGCCCACGCCGGACGGCGGCGACACGATGGCGTCGCCCGCTGCTGGGCGCGACGACAGTACCGGACCTACGACCGGCTCCGATCCGTCTCCCCCCGCAGACACGGACACCGACCGAACTACGTTGCGGATCACTCGCGACGTGGGCGAGATCTTCGGCGTCGACGAACGCGAGTACGACCTCGCGAGCGAGGACGTGGTGACCCTTCCGACGCCGAACGCCGAACCCCTGCTGGAGCGGGACGCCGCGGAGCGGCTGGAATAAGGGCGTCGCGCCCCGCTGCCGTCCCCGCGTCTCCCACTCAGGATTCGTCGTCCGGCGCGAACCGATATCCTGCGAGTCCGATAGCGACCATGCCACCGACGGCGCCGAGAATCGCGACGCCGGGGAACGGCGGGACGGTGTTACTCTTTGCGGGGTCCGTGCCCGTGGTGCTGCCGTCGGTGCCCGCCGCGGCGCCGGCGCTCCCGCCGTCGCTCGCGGCGGCCTGACTCCCCTCACTTCGGGCGCCGCTCAGGTCGAGACTGATCGACTCGCCCGCCGCGACGGGACCGTCGCTGACGAGCAGGGCGACCGGCGCGTCGCCGACGCGCAGGTTCGCGGAGTGCTCGACTGCGCTCGGATCGTACCCCTGCACGACGACGGTGAGCGACGGCACGTCGCGGCGCGGCGTCGTCGTCAGCGCCGACCCGGACAGGTCGTAGGCGGTACCGACCCGGACCGTGCCGTTGGCGGGCGCGGTCACGTTGAGCCGGACGCCAGCGTCGGTGGTCCGATACTCGGCCTCGCGGTTGTCGACCATCCCCGCGTACGGACTCGCGCTCGACGGGATGGGGAGCGTGACCGACCCCGAGAAGGGCCGGTCGGCGGTGTTCCGGAGCGTGATAGTCTGAATGACGCTCGGCACCCCCGACTCGTTCTTCGGCGGGACCACCTGCAGCACGTACGCCGGGCGGGTGTCGGATGCGACGCGAAGGGCCGACGCGTTCGTCGTCGGGGGTCGAACCGTTAGCGTCGCCGGTTGATCCGCCGCGGCGGTCACGGACTGGCGATACGGCACGCCGTCGACCGTCGCGCGGAGCTGGTACGTCTCGTCGGATTCGACGGGGGCCACGGCGACGCGACCGTCGGCGTCCGTCTCGGCCGTGGTCACGACGAAGCCGCGGTCGTCGACCACGTCGACGGAGACTCCCGACAGCGGCGTGCCGTCTTCGTCGACGACGCGACCCTCGACGGCGCCGCCGAGAGTGAGCTCCGCGTGGGTCGTGTTCCGTAGCACTTCGTAGTGGGTCGCGCCCTCGTACCGGACGCGGACGGCGTAGCGCGGCGCGTCGGGCACCGACACCGAGAACGTCGATCCCTCGACCCGCGTCTGCGCGGATTCGCCGGCTCGCTGGAGGGTCTGCGTGACGGGCACGACGGTCACGCGCGCCCCGTCTGCAGTGCCGTTCTCGACGGTGACGGTTCCGGAGACCGACGTGGCCGCCGTGGCGGTCGGGACGGTAGCGAGACAACTGAGGACGACGAGCAAGGCGAGTAGGCGTTTCATATTAATCTGCGACCTCCGGATTCGTGTCGCGGTTCGCGTCGCGAACACCCGTCCCCGCCGTCACGCCGTGTCGCGGGTCGAACAGCGCGACGAGGGCCATCCCGGCGAGCAGGGAGAGGATGCTGAGTCGCATCAGCGTGACGAAGGGGATGCGTTTGACGGTAATCGAGGCCGTGCCGTCGCTGACGCCCGCGATGACGTAGGTGTCGACGAGGAGGCCCCGGTCGATGAGTACGTCCCGAATCTGCATCCCTCCCTGTTTGGGGTAGCGACGCTGGCCGGCGATTCCCGAGGTGACGAGGCTGTCGCCGTCGTACACCGCGAGCGAGACTCCCTCGGCGACGACGCGGGTCGGGGCGACGGATTCCGGGGGGTTCGACGCGGACCCGACGGTTTGCGGGCCGGCGAGCACGACGGCGTCGGCGCTCGGGACGAAGTCCCACATCAGTTGCCCGCGCGCCACGAGGTGTTGCCCGGTGGCGAGCGACGCGTTCGTCTCCTCGCCGGGGAGGCCGATCCAGACGCGGGAGTCGTCCAGTTGGACCACCGTCGCCCGCGGGCCGTTCCGCACGTCGGTCACGGTGCCGTGGACCGTCTGGACGGAGCCGTTCAGTGCGGGCCCTCGCGCCACCACCTGATCGGTCGAGAGCGCGTACGACTCCACTGCGGGGTCGGTGGGGAACTCGGTTCGGGAGTGACCGAGAATCCGAACGGAGTAGTCCGTGCCCGGAATCGCCTGCTGTGATCGGTCGACCGACCCGGTGCCGACGCCGGTCGCCATGACGGACGCCTGTCCGGCGAAGGCGTACATGAAGGGAAGCGAGAGGACGAGCAGGGCGGCGCCGACGTGGACGAGGGTGATGCCCGTCTCCTTCAGTTTCGCGTCACGGGTCGTCGCCGCGCGAATTCGGCCGCTGGTGCGTTTCACCGTTCCCATGATGGCGTAGCCCACCGGGGGGAGCACCGAGAGGATGCTCGCGCTCCCGACGACTCGGTAGACGAGCGCGTCGCCGGGGCGTGTCGACGCCAACTGCCACGTCTCGGTGGGCGCGACGGCGGCGCCGACGAGCGTCGCGGCGGCGAACACGCCGAGGCCGACGACGCTCCGCCGACTCCGCTCGTGGTCGTAGTCCATGTAGAAGCCGAGGAGGAGGAGGATGCCGAGGACGAGCGGGTAGCTCCACAGGTTGTAGTACCGCGACTCGACGGAGACTTCGAGACCGGTGACGGCGTCGCGGAGGAGGGGGAAGGTGAGCCCCCACAGCGAGACGAACGTGAGGAGGCCGAACCCGAGGACGGCGAGGTGGAGGAGATTCGACTGGCGGAGCCAGCCGCCGGTGGTCGCGTCGCCGTCTTCGTCCTCGGTTTCGAGCAGCCAGTAGGCGAGCGGGGCGACGACGCCGAGCCCGGCCGTCACCGCCATGAGGACGAGGAAAGCCGCGCCGATGCCGCCGTCGGCGAAGGAGTGGACGCTCCGGAAGACGCCGCTGCGCACGACGGACGTGGTGTAGACGGCGAGCGCGAAGACGGTGGCGGTCATCGCGGGGGCGAGGACCCGATACCGACCCTCCGGTTCGTAGGCGGTGACGGCGTGGAGCGTCGCGGTGAGGAAGAGCCACGGGATCAGAATCGCCGTCTCGACGGGGTCCCACGCCCAGATGCCGCCCCAGCCGAGGACGGTGTAGGACCAGAGGCCGCCGAGCGCGACGGCGGCGGTCAGGAACAGCCAGCTCAGCCGGAGCCAGCGGGTGACGCTCCCGTGCCACGTCGGGAAGACGCCGCCGTTCCCCCGGAATAGCGAGACGAAGTGGGCCGCCCCGATGGCGAAGGGCATCGCCAGCAACGCGTAAGCGGTGAACATCACCGGCGGGTGAATCGCCATGTACGGATCCACCAGCAGCGGGTTCAGCCCCTGCCCGCTCGTGGGGACGAAGCCCGGCGGCGCCTGCGGGAACTGCGTCCGAATCGACGCGAACGGGCTCTGGAGTAACAACATCCCCGTGAAGTACGCGACGAGGCCGAGGGTGAGCCCGTGGACGAGTTTGGCGTGTCGGTCCGGAATACCGCGGACGGCGCCGGCCACCAGCGCCACGATTGAGACGATGACGGCCCACAGCAACACGGAGCCCTCGTTGGCGGCGTAGACGCCCGTCACCCGGTACAGCAAGGGGAGATACGACGCGGTGTTCTCCCAGACGTACGCGTTCGTGTAGTCGGTGACGACGAACTGGTAGGTCAGTTGGAGCAGCGCGGAGACGAGCAGGACCGTGGCCGCGACGGTGAGCTTCGGCACGTAGTCGAGATAAGCGTCGTCGTCGGCGAGGTAGGCGCGAGCGAGGATGCCCGTCGCCGAGAGCGACGCGGCGAAGGCGAGGGCGAGCAACGCCGTGCCGACGCTCGGCGTCATCGGTCCTCGCTCCCCGCGTACTCGCTTTTCGCCGCCTCCAGATACGAGAGGAAGTCGCTCGTCCCGGCGTAGCCGTTGATGCGGACGAGCACCTCACCGTCCGGACGGATGATGACGTGCTGTGGCGGGTAGTTGACGTTGTACTTCCGTTGGACCCGGCTCGCCTCCGGCGCGTCGCTATCGAGGTTCACCGCCACCTTCACGAAGTCGTCCAGTTCCGACTGCACCGCCGGGTCCGAGTACACCTCGCGGTTGTAATCCTCACAGTACGTACACCACGTGGTCCAGAAGTAGACGATGACCGGCTTGTCCTCCGCGGCCGCCGTCGACTCCGCCGCCGAAACGTTCGTTTGCCACCGCGTATCCCCGTGGTACGAGTAGTTCTCGTCGCTCAGCGTGGGGGCCGCATTCATCGAAAAATACCCAATACTAAGCAAGACTACGAAGAAGGCGAGGGTCATCGCCTTTCGAGGCTTCATCGGTGGCCCCCCGTAATAGCTTCCCCTAGTAAAATGTACTGTCTCGTCGAGAGGGGCGACTCGATAGTCAGGGAACAATTCTGGCGATAGAGGGGCTATAACGCGGGTTTTCGGGCTGCGTTCCGCTACGTTTGTTGACGCGGGCCGCCGGCCGCGCCCGACGTCGCGCTCGGACGAAGAAACTATGTTGTGGACCCAAATCGCGGCTCTCTCCGCTGGAGGAAGTTTTATATCCCGTGTGCAAATTATGCGAACTACTGCGAACTATTCAGACACGAAAACACAGCCATGATAGCTAACTCGAACGGGACGACGGAGCAGACATGAGTCAGGGCGATTCGACGCTCCTGCTCAAACCCGCACTCCTCCTCGCGGGGACGGTGTTCGCAGCCATCATCCTCGTGTTCGCGCTCAACGGGGTGCTCGCGTACCTCGGCACCGGTGCTGTCGGACCCGCTGGCCCACAGGCCGGCGGGGCCGGCGGAGCCGGCGCCGCCGACGCGGCGGCGACGCCACAGGGTTCGGGCGCCTCCGGCGGCGGTGGTGGCACCGCGGCCGACGACGGAAGCGTTCGGAAGCTTCCCGGGGACTGGAGCGGGAGCAAGTGGTACAACGAAGACCTGCGGGAGCAGGAGTTCAAGTACAAGGATCCGAAGGCTGGCACCGAGGTGCAGTTCCAGCCCAAGAAGATGAACAACTCGACGTTACCGGAAAACGAGAAACGAGCCGAACTCATCCGGGAGGGGCGTAGCCTGTTCGCCAACACCTCGGAGGAGATGCCCGAACACGTCGGGAACGACCTCTCGTGTGCGAACTGCCACGGCGGGGGCGACCTCCCGACGACCACCGGCATGGTCGGCCAAGACATCGACATGATTCCGCTCGTGGGTACCGCCGCCGGCTACCCCGAGTGGACGGGCCGCACCGAGCGGATGCGCGATATGCGGCAGCGCATCATGGGCTGTTTCCTCCGGAGCATGAACGCCCCCGGCAGCGAGGAGGGCGTTCCGGAGTACACCAGCCGCGAGATTCAGGCCATGGAGTCGTACATGGTCTGGCTGAACAAGGGCACCCCGAGCGAGCGGGTTCCCTACTGGCGCCACATCGAGAAACCGGAAGGTGACGAGAAGGTGCCGGTCCCCGAAGTCAACCCGGTTCGCGGGGCCGAACTCTACCTCGAGAACTGTGCGTCCTGTCACGGTGCGGACGGACAGGGCATCGAGGGACAGTACCCGCCGCTGTGGGGTGAAGGCTCCTTCAACGACGGCGCCGGCATGGGGCGGATGTACACCTCCGCCGGCTTCATCCGCGAGGCGATGCCTTACGGCGCGGGCCACACGTTCTCCAACTGGGAGGACGTCCACGACGTCGCCGGGTTCATGAACGCCCACAAGCGGCCGCACCTGCCGCGCCAGCCCAAAGACTGGGCGGTGTCGGGTGCCCCCGACGAGGGGATCTACTACAACCGCGTCCAGCAGCGTCACGGCTACGACATGAATCCGATGACGAAGAAGCTCATGATGGCGGGCATCCCCATCGACGACACGGAACTCGAGGAGGGGATGATCCCGGAGGACACGAGCAAGTACGACAAGCCGCTCCGTGATGCGGAAGTCGACGGCTCGTGGGAGACGACGTGGATTCGGACCTACGAGAACGTGGGCAACGAATCCGCGAGCAACACCACCGCGTCGAACCAGTCGGCGCTCGAACCGCAGGCCGCGGTGTCGTCGGCGATGCAGGACGGCGAATCGGCCAAAAATCGGGCGGACGCGACGGGCTGACGCCCACCTCCCCTTCGACGACTGAATGATAGAGACACCCTCCACGGTTGCGGTCTTTTTCGCGGGAGTGCTGACCATCCTGACACCGTGTTGTCTGCCGATGATTCCCGTCCTCGTCGTGGGGGCGAACGGCCACCGACTCCGTCCGGTCGCCATCGTCGCCGGGAGCACGCTGACGTTCACGGCGCTGGGGACGCTGACCGGGGCGCTCGGCGCCGTCACGCCGGAGACGATTCGGGCGCCGTTCGCCGTGCTCATGCTCGCGTTCGGCGTCGTGTTGGCCGACGACGACGTGAACGACCTCTACACGACGTACGCGTCCCGGCTGGCAGGCCGGGCGACGACGCTGACGAACCGGGTCGACGAGGACCGCCACCCGCTGGGTAACGCGTTCGTCGTCGGGCTGCTCCTCGGGGTCATCTGGTTGCCCTGCGTCGGTCCGATCCTCGGCGGCGTCCTCGCGTACGTCGGGTCGTCGGCGGGCGTCGGCGGCGGCGCCGCCCTCCTGTTCACCTACGGGGTCGGCTTCTCGATACCCCTCCTCGGCGTGGCGTACGCCGGACGGATCGGTGGTCGACGCCTCGTCGACTCCGCGTCCACCGCCAGCTTTCGAACCGCGACCGGGTACGCTTTCGTCCTCCTCGGTCTCGCGGTGCTGTTCGATCTGGACAAACTCGCACTCGCGTCGGTCACTAATTTGAGCTGACACACATGACGACAGACGACTACGAACGAACGAAACGCACACGGTCGAATCGCTTCAGCGCCGCTCGCATCGTCGGGCGGGTGACGGGCGTCCTCCACCGCGTGACGCGGAGTCGCGCGGTGAAGTGGGGGACGCTCCTGTTCGGGACGCTCTCGCTGGTGCTCGTGTTCGGCGTCGCCTCGAAGACGATGTACGGCATCGAACACGGCGGCAACCTGCTCGCGTACTGGCACATCGCCCTCGCGTGGGTCGCCGCCGCGGCGCTCGGCTCGACGTTCGTCGGGAGCGCGCTCTACCTCCGCTACCGCGGCCCGTTCTGGAGCCGTCTCGCCCACAGTTCGGGCGAACTCGGCTTCCTCTTCGCGACGCTGACGCTCCTCCTCGGGAGCGCGTGGGGGAAGGTCATCTGGAACTCGTGGTGGGAGTGGACGGACGTGCGGCTCGTCACCTTCCTCATCGTGTGGTTCATCTACGCCGGCTACCTCGTGGTGTCGGCCGCGACGGATCCGGGCGCCGGTGACCGGTACGTCGCGGTGTACGGCGTCATCGGCTTCATCACGGTGCCCATCTCCTACGCCTCCACCCGGCTGTGGACGCCGACGTTCCACGAGACGACGATGGGGAACCCGCAGGTCAGCGCCAACATCGACCCCACGACGCTGGTCGTGACCGTCGTCGCCGCGACGTTCCTGTACGTCTACCTGTTGGGACTCCGCATTCAGGTGCACGAAGTCGAAGACCGCATTCGCCGACTCCACACCCAACGGAGGTGAGAATCGTGGAACCACTCCTCCTGTTCGGCTACACGGCGGTGTTCGTCGCCCTCTTCGGGTACGTGACGTACCTGCAGCGCCGACTGGGCCGACTCGAACGCCAGCTGAACGACGCGCGATAAGCGCCCCCTCATACTGCCGGCCGTCTCACTCCTCCACGACGAACTCGAACGTCGCCACGCCCGCGAGCAAGAGGACGCCCGTGTAGAGACAGAGGAGGCGGAGCCACGAGCCCAGTGGGGCGCCCGCGGTGAGCGCCGCCGTGAGTTCGACCCCCGCCAGCAACACGGGGACGACGAGGGGGACGAGCAACAGCGGGAGCGCGAGTTCGTCGAGGCCGGACCGGTAGGTCAGCGTCGCGACGACGACGCCCACGGCGGCGAACCCGACGGCGGCAACGGCGAGAACCCCGACGACGGCGAGCGCCGTCCGCGGTGTCGGCGCGTAGCCGAGGAGAATCGTCGTCGCCCCGAGCGTCACCACGTTCACGACGAAGACGAAAAGCGCCGTGCTCGTCACCTTCCCGAGATAGACGGCGGAGCGGTCGATGGGGGCCACCAGCAGGCCGTCGAGGGCGGCGTTGCGGTCCTCGACGGCCGCCGCCTTCGTCACCCCGAGGGTCCCCCCGAAGACGAACGCGACCCAGAGCGCCCCGCGGCCGAGTACCGCCGGCTCCCGAAACGTCTTGACGAAACTGAACGCGAAGGCGAGGACGACGAGGAGCGCGAACACCGCCGTCGTCGTCGTGATGCCCTTCGTCCGGCTCTCGACGCGGAGATCCTTCCTGACGATGCGGAGGACGGCAGCGAGAAAGGCCTTCATGTGGTTCGGTCGCGGCCCGGTTCGTCCAGTCCAATCGACCGGCGATACGTGGATTCGAACGCTTCGGCCGACCCGTCGAGGACGACGTCGGCACGGAGTTCGCCCCGGTCGAGCACCAGCGCCCGGTCACACCGGGCGACCCCGCGGTCGATGTCGTGGGTCGTCAGGACGACGGTCCGGTCGTCGAAGCCGTCGAGGACGGCCGCCAAGTCGGCGACCGACCGCTGGTCGAGTCCGGTGTAGGGTTCGTCGAGGAGCAACACGTCCGGGCGGTGGAGGAGCGCGCGGGCGAGTGACAGCCGCTTGCAGAGGCCGTGGGAGAACGTGTCGGGCCGCTGGCTCGCTCGTTCGCGCAAGCCCACGGTGTCGAGCACCGCCTCGCAGCGCGCCGCCGGATCGTCGAGCCCGTGGAGGTCGGCGTGAACGCGGAGGTTCTCGCGGGCCGTGAGGGCGTCGTACAGCATCGTCTCGTGGGTCACGACGCCGAGCCGCCGGTAGATCCCGTGGTCGTCCGGCGTCAGTTCGGACGCGCCGAGGGTGATCGTCCCGCCCGTCGGGCGAACGAGCCCCGCGAGCATGCGCAGGAGCGTCGTTTTTCCGGCTCCGTTCGGGCCGAACAGCCCGACCGTCTCGCCCTCCTCGACGGCGAAAGAGAGACCGTCGACCGCCGCGATGCGGCCGTACGTCTTCGTCAGGCCGTCGACTCGAATCGCCGGCTCCGTCATCGCGCCTCGGGGGGCCGTTCGGATCCTTCGTGGGCACGGACGGAGAGCTGTTTGGCGACGAGAGTGTCGCCCTCGACCCGCCCTTTCGCGACGACGATACGGTTCTCACCCATCGTCTCGGGGAGCGTCCCCTCGTAGACGACGCGCGTCGAGTGGTTGCCGTCGGTCACCTCGAACGTCGCCCGCTGTCCCTGCGTCTCGAGGTTCTGCACCGACCCCTCCAAGTTCACCCACTCGCCGTCGTAGTCGTCGTCGGACAGTTGTGTCGGACTCACGAACGCAGCGGAGGCGTTCATGCTCGACACGCCGAGCACGCCGAGGAGAACCAGCACCCCCACAACCGTGACGAGGAGCTTGTTTTTCCGTCGCACTGGCCCCCTCTCCGAGCCGACGATTCTTGATTGTGTCGGATCGCTATCGACGATGTGATAGTGAGGTCGTGGGACGTACATCCACGATTAATCAATCCTCGCGGCGGTTTCTCTACCGGGCCGATCCGGGCCACAGATTCTTGAGCCACCGTTTCCAATGCGCGACATGACCTCTCGCCCGGTTCGGACGCTCGTGGCGCTCGTCGTCGTCGGCTCGCTCGTCGTCGCGGGCGTGGGGCCCGCCGTCGCGACGGTCGACGACGCGGACGACTCTTGGACGACGCTGCCCACGCACGCGGACGGTGCGACCCAGACGCCGACGCCGGACGACGAGGCGGTCCTCCACCAGCGTGGCATCGTCTCCCGAAACTCCGACCCGGGAAGCGTGACCCTCACCTTCGCGTACGAGATTCCGTCGGCCGTCACGGGGCTCCGGGTCGCCGTCCCCGTCGTTGGGCTGGAGGGCATCAGCGTCGCCGGCATGGAGGGTTTCGAGCGCACCGAGCGTGGCTACTTCCTCTGGGACGGCGAGACCGAGCGTCCGACCGTCTCGATCCGTATGGCGGTGAGCGACTCGCTCGATTCGGGCGTCCGAGGGATCGAACGCGACGACTGGGCGCTCGTCTCGGAGCCCCAGACGCGCATTCAGGTGCGGACCGACGCGCGGCCCCTCCAGACCACCTCCCTCGACGTGGCCGACGGCGAACCGGGATTCGCGCGGAGCCACTTGGCGTATCTCGGCCCCCACGAGCGCCGGAACGTGACCGTCGCCGACGAGCGGGCGACGTTCGTCCTCGGTGCCGAGGACGCAGACCCGGAACGGGCCATCGCCTTCCTCCGCACCGCGAACGAACACTTCGACTTGGGGGTGCAACGCGACACGATCACGGTGTTCGTCCTGCCACTGAGCGGGCTGGAGGAGGGGGCCGTGCAGGCGGCCACCGTCGACACCGCGTTCTGGGTCGGCTCGACGAGTCTCCGACTGGACTCGACGGGGTCGGTTTTCACCCACGAGTACGTCCACACGCGACTGAGCACGGTCGGCCGGGAGGACGCGACGTGGCTGACCGAGGCGACGGCCGAGTACTACGGCCGTCTGTTCGCCTTCAACGACGGCGTCGGCACCTACGACGCCTTCCTCGACGGCTTGCGGGCGACACGGTACGCGCCCGACCGCCGGGCGGTCGTCCTCACCGATGCGGAGACGTGGCGGGGCACGAAGGCCCACTACGCCAAGGGCGCGCACGTCCTCGCGGCGCTCGACGCGGAGATCCAGCGCCGGACGGACGGCGAACACACGCTCCGTGACGTGTTCGCGGGACGGACGGAGCCGTTCCGGAACTACCGCGCCTTCCGGGCGGCGGTCGTGGAGGTGACGGGCGAGGAGTCCATCGGTCCGTGGCTGGATCGCTACGCCACGACCGACGCCTTGCCGCCGTTGCCGGAGAACCCGCGGTACTACGTCGCCGAGCCGTCGCTCGATCCGGACGGGGACGGGATGGCGAGCGGCGCGGAACTCGACGCCGGCCGACACCCGTTCGTCGAGGGGGCGGCGACGGGGCAACTACAGGAACGGGTGGCGGACACGAACGCGGGCACGAGTACCGGCACGGATACGGGCACCGCCACCGGCACGACGCCAGCGCCGACCGGGACCGACGGCTCGGCGCCCGGATTCGGTGCTGTCGCCGTCCTCGTCGCGCTCGCGGTGCTGGTGGTCGGGGTCGGTCGACGGCAGTAAGAGGTGTTCAGATGCGCCGCAGGCCCTCGCCGAGCCCAGTCGCCTCGCCACACTCCGGACACTCGTACGTCCAGCCGTCCTTCGTGGCGCGACCCTCCGGAAACTCGGCGTCACACTTTCGGCACACGAGTAGATCCCGGCGGGTAGAGACGTGCATCTGCGGCATAATCGGAGAATTGACAGCATCCTACATCAACGTGTCGTTTCAGTTCCATGCTAACGTGTGTCTTGCCGCACGGGGCGACGAACGCCGAGCATTCGGTCGATTTCCGTTCGTCGGATTCCCGACTTACTCGTCGTCGCCGTCACCGCTCAGAATCCCACGGTGGGTCATCCGCTCTGGGTCGAGGACGGCGTCCGCCTCCTCGTCGGTGAGGTAGCCTTTCGCTACCGCCACCTCGCGGACGGTCTTGCCCTCTTTCAGCGCCGTTTTGGCGACTTCGGAGGCCTTGTCGTAGCCGATGGCGGGGTTGAGCGCCGTCGCCAGCGCCATCGACCGCTCGACGGCGTCGGCGCAGTGTTCCTCGTTCGCCTCCAGCTTCGCCACGAACTTCTCTGCGAACGTCTCGGCGGCGTTGGCGAGCAGGTCGGTCGACTGGAGGAAGTTGTACGCGATGACGGGTTTGTAGAGGTTGAGGTCGAGTTGGCCGCCCGCGGCGCCCGCGGAGACGGCGGCGTCGTTGCCCACCACCTGCGTGTGGACCTGATTGACCGCCTCCGCGACGACCGGATTTATTTTGCCGGGCATGATCGACGACCCCGGCTGATTTTCGGGCTGCTCGATTTCGCCAAGCCCGTTACGGGGCCCGGAGGCGAGCAGGCGGAGGTCGTTCGCGATCTTGTTCATCGAACCCGCGACCGTCCGGAGGGCGCCGTGGGCCTCGCCCATCGCGTCGTGGGCGGCTTGGGCCTCGAAGTGGTCGTCGGCCTCGCGGAAGGGGAGCCCCGTCTCCTCGGCGATGTAGTCGGCGGCACGTTCGGGGAACTCGGGGTGGGTGTTCAGCCCCGTCCCTGTCGCCGTCCCGCCGAGGGCGAGTTCCGCGAGGCGGGGCCGGACCGACTCACAGCGGTCGATCCCCTTCTCGACCTGCGTACGGTAGCCGCCGAACTCCTGACCGAGACGGACCGGGGTGGCGTCCTGCAGGTGGGTGCGGCCGGTCTTGACGACGCCGTCGAATGCCTCGGCCTTCGCGTCCAGTTCTCCCGCGAGCGTCTCCAGTGCGGGCACGAGATCTTTCTCCACCGCCTCCAGCGCCGCGACGTGCATCGCGGTGGGGATCACGTCGTTCGAGGACTGCCCGAAGTTGACGTGGTCGTTGGGATGGACCACCCGGTCGCCGACCTCGGCACCCATGATCTCCGCGGCGCGGTTGGCGATCACCTCGTTGGCGTTCATGTTCGAGGAGGTGCCCGACCCGGTCTGGAACACGTCGACCGGGAACTGGTCGTCGTGGTCGCCGGCGATCACCTCGTCGGCGGCGTCGACGATGGCCGCCGCGATCTCGTCGTCGACGAGGCCCAAGTCCCGGTTGGCCCGCGCCGCCGACTTCTTGACGACGCCGAGCGCGCGAACGAACCGCCGTCCGAACCGCGCGTCGCTGATGGGGAAGTTCTCGACTGCACGCTGGGTCTGAGCGCCCCAGTAGGCGTCGGCCGGGACGCGAATCTCGCCGAGGCTGTCCCGTTCGACGCGGAATTCGTCCTCACCGCTATCGTCGCTCATGCGCGAGCGAACGGGAGCCGTCTCGTAAAAGGTACCGCTACGCGGCCACTACGTGTCGGGGCCGTGTTCCTCGTACGCCTCGGGCGTGTACGTCTTCATCTCCATCGCGTGGATGTCCGTCGTCATGTACCCCTCCAGCGCGTCGTACACCATCTGGTGTTGCTGGACGAGGGGCACGCCCTCGAAGGCCGGTGAGATAACGACGGCGGCGAAGTGGGCGTCTTCGTGGTCCTCGTCCGGCACGCGGGGTTTGGTGACCGTCGCCTCGGCGTCCTCGATACCGTCCTCGATCAGGCGTTCGACTTCCGCGGTGTCCATACCGTATCCGGGGCGGCCGTGGCACAAAAACTGCCCGCTACTGTCGGGTGTAGTCGGGCGAGCGGTCGACCTACACCGGCCGGTGGACGGCCGAGACGACGACGGCGCCCGCCTGTTCGACGGTGTGCTCGACGACTTTCGTCTCGATGCCGTCGTGCCACGTCCACGAGTCGCGAGTCTCTTTCGCCGTCTCGATGCCGCGGGTGATCCGCTTTTCGACGTTCGCCGCGCTCTCGCCGCTCCCCTCGAAGAAGACGCCGCCCTCCTCCGCCGTCGCCCAGCCGAGCCCCGCCGCGATGGTCTCGTCCTGTACGAGCGACTCGTTCTCGGCGAGGATGACGGCGACGAGCTCCCCAACGTCCCACCGTTGTTCGTGGGTCCCACGTTCGACGATGGTCGCGCCCTCGGGGATCACCGACGAGAGCGTGACCAGATTGTAGTTGTGGATCCCTCCCGCACTCAGCGCTTTGTCGAACGCACTCAGGGTGGTCTTGCCCTCCCCGGTGCCCCAGACAATCTCGATATCCATCCTGTCCCGACCTTACGAACACCTTCATAAACCACTTGTGTATCCCCCCGTGCTCGTCCTCGATTTCGAAGTGGTTACGACAGTTACGTTACGGACGGTTGATAGTTATAATTTATCAGAGAGGTTCGCCCCGATCACCTCGATGGGCGACGACCGAAGCGCCCCTATCTCTCGATTTGTGTCGACACCTCCCGGGAACTGGTCTTCAGGATAATTGTACATTGAGCGAAAAGAACTGCTCGGGGGAAGGTTTTAATCGCTGTCAATAAGTTAGAGGATTATAGCAATGTCTCAGACGACACAGGTGGATCTAAGCGACGCTGACTACGACGACGTGACCGAGTGGGCGACGGCGGCGGTCAGGGGGGCGAACAACTGGCTCGTGACGATCCGGAACGCGACCGACGAGGGGATCGAGGAGTGGAGCGACGAGTTTACCAATGGGCGAACAGGGATCATGACCTACTCCGAGGGGCTGACGGCGCTGGCACTGGCGGAGCAGTTCGCTCCGGTCGACCGGCCGGACTGGCAGACGCTCCGCAGTCGGTACTATCAGGAGGACCTGCGGTACATCCTCGACGAGATCAACGCCGACGACGGGCCGCGATTCAAACCCGACCCGTATCTGACCACGGAGGACGGTGGGATCGAAACGGACAACTTCACCCCCTCGGCGACGTTCGCCGGATCGGTCCTTCTCGAGTCGCTGAAAGCAGAGATCGATTTCGGCGACAACATCGAGTACAGCGAGGTCGAAACTGCGCTGGAGACGGTCCTCGAGTGGCTGCTCTCGAACAAAATCGACGACGACGAGAAACTGGACACCAGCGGCGGCGCGGGATGGGCGTGGGTCGGATCCCAGTCGAGCCACTACGGCGAGATGGTTCGTCCGTCCAACTACTACACCTACTCCGCCGTCATCGTCCTGAGCGATCTGCTCCAGTACCGCAAGACCCTCGACCTCGTCGACCGGGTCGTCTCGCGACACGAAGGCGAGTTACGGGCGACACTCGAAGAGGCGAACGCGTTCCTGCTGAACGAGTATTGGGACGGTGACTCGTGGACCGTTCCGACCGGCGTGACCCAGACGGCAGACGACATCGAGAAGCTCCTCTCTACCTGTTACGCGTTCATCGGGCTGTCCTACATCGAGTTCAACCGCGACGACATCGACATGGATTCGGAGCAGCGAGAGCGGATGGGCCAAGCGATGAACTGGGCGGTCAACTTCTACGAGGACGACCCGTACGTTTGGGGGAAAGTCGTCGAATACGACTGTGGGGCCGAGACGGACCTCACGTTTACCGACGGCTCTGCGCCGTACGTCCTGCTCGACTCGATGGTCGAACTCATCAACTTCCGCGAGGAGATCATCGATTACGTCGACGACTTCGAGCGACGCGAGATCGAACAGAAGGCACGTGAAGAGCTCGCCCCGACGATTCTGGACAAATGTTGGGCCGGTGACGGCGAGTTCGAGGAGAAGGGCTTCCGACACATCGCGAACGGCGACCTGTTGATTCAGCGTCGGGACGGCGCGCCCGGCGTGAACATGACGGCCATCTATTCGACGGGCGTCGCGATGGAGACGCTCCTGTTGAACTTCCTCGAGGAGGGCGACCTCATCCAGAACATCGGCGCCCAAGAGCGAGCCACGGGCGACGCCGAACGCACGGACGACGGCCGGAGCGACGCGGGCGGCGCACGGCCCGTCGAGAACCGGACGGTCAACAACATCATCCTCGACGGCGAGGGCGGGGGGTATCCCGACGAAATCGACGAGCAGCTGGCCAACATCCAGAACGAAGTCTCGAAGCTGTCGGCCGAACTCGCTAGCGACGCCGCCAGCGAGGCGTCCGCCGAGCGAACTCGGGCGTTTATGGAGCAGTTGAGCGAGTACACGTTCGTCCTCGGGCAGGCGTACTCGGAGAACGTCGACTGGAAGCAGGACGTGTGTAACGACCTCGGGAACGCGAAAGAGAAGATCGGTCAGAGCCTCCAGAAGAACTGGCCGACGAAGTTCAAGCGGAAAAACACCGAGCGGTTCGTCGAGTACCTCGCGAAGCTCTACTTCTGTCCGGACGAGGAGACCTACGTCGACGAGGTGAAACTGAAAGACGACTACACGCTCCTCCTCCCCCCGCAGCGGGCGGTGTTCGACGAGGTCGAATCGTGGGACGCGGAGCAGTTCGCCGACGAGGAGGCTCGGCGGAGCTTCGTCGAGGGCGTGGTGACCGATCTCACGGCGGAGCCGTGGGGCGGCGAAGACGTCAGCGATGTCGTCCACAGCTTCGAGAAGCGGTTCAAGAAGGAAGTCATGGAAGACTGACTGCTCGGAGGGGCCGTCCACCTTCGGTCGGACGGCAGAGGCCTGCCAACAACTCGCACAGCTAACAAATGATGGATCCCGCACACACGGGGCCCGAATACGACGGAAATTCGTCGGAAATCGAACGCGAGAGCTAGGGCGGGATCCGAAATCGAAAGAGGCAGAATATTTTTATTTGGTGATGCACAGGTTAGCGTATGTCAGGATCGACGGATATTATCTCATTTTACTCGTTCAAGGGTGGTACTGGGCGGAGTACCACGCTGGCCAACGTCGCACACGCGCTGGCTGAAACGGGGGCAAACGTCGGTTGTATGGACCTCGACCTCGCGGCACCCGGGTTGCACATGATCTTCCCGGGGATCGGGACGGCACACCTGAACTCGAAGACGATTCACGACTATCTCCGGAGTTCCGACAGGGAGATCCGCGACATCGAGAAGTACGTCATCAACGTCGGCGAGAAGATCGGGCGGACGCCGGAGGGCGAGCTCCTGCTCATCTCCGGGGACATCAAACCGCCCGGACAGGGGAACCCGAAAAAGATGATGACGAAGGCGCTGGAACTGCGCGAGGACTTTACCGACCGATACGACCTCGACTACCTGTTGCTCGACTCGCGATCCGGGCTGAGCAACCACATGATCCCGCTGTTCGATCAGGCGGATCGGTTCCTCGCCTTCCACCGGTGGACACACCAGCACAAGTCGGGGACGCTCGAACTCGCCAAGTGGCTGGACGAGGTTCCGTCCCCGGAGAACATGATGAGCGTCGCCAGCAACGTTCCGAACTCGGTCGACGGGGGCGACATCGAGACGTGGGTCACGACGAAACTGTACATGTACAACTTCTCCGACTACTACATCGTCAACTCCTCCGACATCCTCAAAGACGGGGAGAAGATCGTAACGCTGGAGCATCCCGACTCCCTGATCGCCGAGCAGTACCGTGGACTGGCCGACCGACTCGCAGAACGATGATCCCCGGACCACGGGTGGGCGGTAGATGGAGGATTACAGTAGATGTCTGACGACGACTACGACTCCCTCGCCGAGTACTACGAGAACGAGATCCAAGCCACTGAACAGAGTGACGAACCGACGCCGCTGAAGATACTCGACGAGACGACGATTCTGGACGAACCGCTCGACACGATCCTCCTCGAAGTGTACAAACGGGGCGAAACGACGCTCCCAGAGGTGACCAGTCGCATCGACATCCCACAGGCGAAAGTGAAGCGGTATCTGGGCGAACTCCGGCTACAGGGCTATCTCGGCGTCGAGTACCACGGTGGCGATAAGTACTACTTCGTCAAGTCACGCTGGGAGACGGAGGAGTTTCCATCGGGGCCGGTCATTCCGCTGGTCTATCAGTACAACCTGTTGAGCGACGAACAGCGGCTGTCCGCGATCAAAGAGGCAATCGACGAACACGTCTCGCCGGGCGATATCGTCACGGACCTCGGGGCCGGCGTCGGCGTCCTCTCGTATCTGGCGTCGGAGCGGGCCGAGAAAGTCTACGCCGTCGAGATGGACCGCGAGGTGTACGAGAAGGGACGGGAGATCATGACCAGTCACGGAATCGACAACGTCGAGTACATACGTGGCGACGCCCGCGACGTCGACCTCCCCGAACAGGTCGACGTCGTCATGTGCGAGATGCTCGACACGGCGCTCGCTGCCGAGCTGCAGGTGCCGGTCATGAACTACGCCGTGGACGAGCTCTGTAAAGCCGACAGTACGGTGATTCCGGCCGAGGCGAAGACGTCGGCGAAGCTGATCCAGTCGGATTACGAGTTCTACGGCGGGACGTTCCGGCTTCCGCACTTCGAGGAGTACGGGAGCCGGGAGAGCGAGAGCTTCTCCGACGAGACGGTGTATCACCACGTGCGATTCGACGAGCAGAACGCGGAACTCGTGGAACAGCAGATCACCATGACCGCCACCAGCGCCGGGACGGTCAACGGGATGCAGCTCAACACCGACGTCAGATTCGGGGACGGACTCGATTTCGTCGGTGCGAGTCCGTGGCTGGACGCCCCGCTCAATCTCCCGTTCGACACCGAGTACAGCGTCGAGCCCGGGCAGGAACTCACGGTCAAACTCTCGTATCAACTCGGCGGCGGTCTGAACAACATCACCTACGAAGTCGTCGACAGCTGAGGCGGACGGATGGTAGAGCAACGCATCGACACACGGAGGAAATCGTGACACACTGTGACTACTTCTCGCTCTACGACGCCGACACCGGCTCACTCACCGAGTGGGGGGCGAAGCTACGCCGGGGGTACGAGGGCGAAGTCAGCGCTGAGCGACGGCTGGATATCGAGTACGGTCGACTCACGTACCGGGAGGTCTTCGAACGGGAAGGCGTCGATAGAGCGACGCTCGAGACCGACGACGACGCGATAGACCCACAGACGCTCCTGAAGGCGGAGGCGACGCGACGAAGCGCCGGGATTCCGGTGACGTGTCCCCACGAACCGGTGGGTGGCGGGTCATACTGCAAGTTCCACCTCCCTCCGGAACGATACGACGAGCACGACCTCACGCGCGAGGACGTGTGTGCGTCGTTCATCGAGATCATCAACGGCGCGACGGGAACGGACGCCCAGCGCACGAAATGTTTCGCTGGGGCCCAGTTCGAACAGATCGCGCTCCCGTATCGGACCCTCACCTCCACCTCAAACCGGCCCGTGCAGTTGCAGTACGCGGAGATCGGAACGCTCGATTTGGACGACACCGTCGTCGACGAGCGACTGGAGCTGGACGGCGCCCGCATCGAGTCGCTCTCCTGTGAGCACGCCCGGTTCCGACGGTCGGTCTCCTTCGAACGAGCCGAACTGGATTGCCAGGCCGTCTCGTTCGACAACACCGTGTTCGAAGAGCGCGTCTCGTTCTGTGGTGCCGACGTGTCGGCGACCAAGCTCGAATTCGAGAACTGTTCGTTCGAGAGTGAGTGCGAATTCAGGGACGTGGCGGTCGAACTGGAACTGGCCGGCGCCGACCCGTCGATGATCCCCATCGTCTTCAATCAGACGCGATTCGCCGACAGCTTCGACTGCAGTGGCGGGGAGTTCTACGTCGGCGACGAGGTCGGTCGACGCACACAGGTCGGTGTCGAGTTCATTCAGTGCCACTTCGGCGACGAGACGAAGTTCGGGGACTGTACGTTCGGTCGGACTGCAGAGTCGAACTCGGTCGACGAGTTCGGGGGCTGGTACGACGACACCGACGCCGACGACTCCGACGGCGAGACGGCTGACGTCGAGTGGAATCTCTCGTTCGACAGTTCGGTGTTCGCCGGCCGAATCCAGTTCGACGAGGCCGAGATCGCGGGCCACCTCAATCTGAAACACGTCGATTTCAGCGGGAAAATCGGCCAGTTCGACGATATGGAGATCGACGGGAAACTGCGGCTGAACGGTGCCGAATTCTCACAGGGCGACATCGACTTCAGCGACACGGTGGTGCGGGGCAACGGGAGCGAAGTGAGCGGTCGGTGTATGAACTGCCGAGAAACGTCGTTCGGCCGTGGCGACCTCGATTTCGAGGACGCGGAAATCGACGGCGACGTGGTGTTCACACAGGCCTCGTTCGGTCAGGGGAGTCTGAATTTCGAGGGCGTCGATGTCGACGGCGAGGCGCGGCTCGATCAGACTTCGTTTTCGGGTAAGCGAGCGGCGTTCGGTCGGCTGACCGTGGGCGGATCGCTCACTCTGCAGGGTGCCGTGTACAGTGTCACGGGTGGTACCATAGAGTTCGAGGGGATGACCGTCGAGGGTGGTGCGAACTTCAGACAGACGACCTTCACCGGCAACAACATCGACTTCGGGCGGATCACGATCCACGGGGAAGCCGGTCGGAGCGACGACTGGCAGCCGCCGATCAACTTCAGAGAGACGACTTGGCAGGGCGGTCGGATCGACTTCTCGAACGCCGAGATGGGCGCCGGGACGACGTACGACCTCGCGACGTTCTCGGGCGAACAGGTCGTGTTCACCGACGCGACGGTGAGGGGTGATCTCACGCTCCAGCACGTCACTTTCAACACGATAGAGACGGTGTTCACGGGGCTCGAGGTTCTGGAGGCCGACACGTTCGACATGTCGCTCGCGGAGTTCAATTCGAATCGGTCCGAACTCCAGTCGATGGCGCTCGCCTGTGACGAGGCAATCACGTTCGAGGAGGCGACGTTCGAGTCCGACACCGACTTCTCCGGGCTGGAGGCACGGCACGCAGAGACGTTCGATATGTCCCGCACGTACGTCGGTGGAAACCTGATCTTCGACGACGCCGTACTGGCGTGCGGCGAAGTCGAGTTCTCCAGACTGTCGGGCGAATCGGCCATGCTCGAGTTCCGGCGGGTCACGAGCGACGACGCGGAGATCAGGTTCGAGGACGCCACCGTCCTCAACGGTTCGTTCGAGGTGGACGGGGAGACGGTCTACAATTTCGAGGGGGCGACCATCGGCGACATCAACATCGGACACGAGGGTGACGGAAAGCTGTTCGAGCACTTCGTCTTCAGAGACACCGAGTTCGACGGCTTCGACTTCAGCAAGAACGACGTGAAAAAGGAGCTGAAACAGACGGGCTGGCGAATCCACACCTCGCATCGAGGGGGGCTCCGGACCGGGTTCCCGAACACCCGATTCGACTTCTTGCGGCGGTGGTCCCGACTGATCAAGCACGGCCCGGACGACGACTCGACGCATCCGGAGCAACTGGAGTCGACGTACATGAAGGCGAAGCTCGGTGCCGACCAGCAGGGCGATCCCGACACCGTCTCGCAGTTCTTCCAGAAGGAGCTCCACTTCCGGCGGCACACGTACGGCTACCAGTTCTGGGAGCGGTCGGCAGCCGCCGATCCCGAAACGAACCGGCTCGGACTCGCTTGGGACTGGATCGCGAACATGACGCTCGCGTTGACGGTTGGCTACGGCGAGCGACCGAGCAACGTCGTCCTCACGTCCGTCGTGGTGGTCTTCCTGTTCTCCTTCGTCTACCGCGGACTCGACGCGCTCCCGACCGGATCGACGTACATCGACTACCTCACCTACAGCCTCCAAGGGTTCATCCAGCTGGTGGTCGGGATCCAGCCGGCGGGGGACGTCCTCGTCAGGCTCTTCACCTCCATCGAGGGGTTCATCGGCGCCTTCGTCATCGCGCTGTTCGTGATCACCCTGACGCGATCCATCGACCGGTGACGGCGGTGTTCGAGCGCGTCTGGACGCGGCGCCGAGGGCCAGACACGAGCCGACCGGTCGTCGACTACTGCTGGTATCGTCGCTCGTCGCTCTGGTCGAACTGTGTGCCGCTGCTGCCACTCATCTCGTCGTAGGTCATCCCCGAGAGATACTCGTCGTAGGTCACGTCGTACCCCTGTCGGAGGTGGAAATCGAGGTCCCCGGTGTCGACAGTCGAGCGATAGAGCGAGTGGATCGCTCGTCGGACGAGTTCCGCCCGATCACCGTCGAACGCCGCCAGCAACATCGCGAGTTCGTTGCGCGTCTCCCGATCTAGGTCGACGCGCATCTCGTCGCCGAGGTCGCTGTAGGCGGCTTTCACATCCGCGTTCAGGTCGTCGAGGCTCATAGCGGTGGCAAGGAGAGGCCGCCGAATACGGCTTTCGACTGACGCTGGTCACTGTTCCGAGGCCGACCGCCCTCGAACCATCACGTCTAACCCACCCCGACCCTACCTGCCGACGATGACCGGAACCGAGCGCGAGGACGCCGCGCTCCCCGAGGACCTCGGCGCCGTCCGCACGGCCCTGATCGAGTGGTACGAGGCCGACCACCGCGACTACCCGTGGCGGCGGACCGACGACCCCTACGCGATCCTCGTCTCGGAGGTGATGAGCCAGCAGACCCAGCTAGACCGGGTGGTCGAGGCGTGGGACGCCTTCCTCGACCGCTGGCCGACCGTCGAGGCGCTCGCCGCCGCCGACCGGAGCGACGTGGTCGCGTTCTGGTCCGACCAGCGTCTCGGCTACAACAACCGCGCCCGCTACCTCCACGAGGCGGCGGGACAGGTCGTCGACGACTACGACGGCGCGTTCCCCGAGACGCCGGCCGAGTTACAGGAGTTGATGGGCGTCGGCCCCTACACCGCCAACGCCGTCGCGAGCTTCGCGTTCAACGCGGGCGACGCCGTCGTCGACACGAACGTCAAGCGGGTGTTGTATCGCGCCTTCGGCGTTCCGGACGACGATTCGGCGTTCGAGGCGGTGGCCCGAGAGTTGCTGCCCGAGGGGGAGTCCCGCGTTTGGAACAACGCGATCATGGAGTTAGGCGGCGTCGCTTGCGGGAAGACGCCGCGCTGTGACGAAGCGGGGTGTCCGTGGCGGGAGTGGTGTCACGCCTACGAGACGGGCGATTTCACCGCGCCGGACGTGCCGACCCAACCGAGTTTCGATGGGAGTCGGCGGCAGTTCCGCGGCCGAATAATTCGGACCCTCGGCGAGTACGAGGAACTCACGCTGGACGAGCTGGGGCCACGTATCCGTGTCGATTACTCCCCGAGTGGGGAACACGGACGGGAGTGGCTCGACGGTCTCCTCGCCGATTTGGCCGAGGACGGTCTCGTCGACCTCACGGAACGCGATGGCAGCGTCGTCGTCGAACTGCACGAAGGGTCGCACTAAAGCCGTGGGTTCCCGCCTTGAATTGCTATGAACTGACGGTGCGGCTCGGCCTCGACTTTGTCTCACACCCTGGACCGCGACCAGATTTGCTATATTCTGCTCCGGATATCTACGATTCTTCGCGTATTCGGGACAGACGTATCGTCACGACGGTCCCACGGGGAGACCGATCTGCCACCGTAATCTCACCGTTCGACGCTTGGACAATCCAGTACACCATCCACATCCCGAGGCCGGCACCGTGGGAGAGCCCATCGGGGGCTCGCCCCTCGACCAGAATCGCCCGTTCCATCTCCGGAATCCCTGGGCCATCGTCAGCCACGTCCAGATCAACCGTCTCCTCGTTGGTAGTTACACTGACCTCGATGGAAGGGGCTGGTCGGTCGTGATGAACAATAGCGTTCCAGACGAGTTCGAGGACCGCATCGGCAAGCTCAGGAACACCTTCGACCATCTCCGCGGGCGGGTCCGTAATCGAGACGTCTGCGTTGTGGTCCCTCTCAGTTAACTCAGCCGCAACTTGCTCCAAGAAGGTGCTAAGTTGGAGCGCTGCCACAGAGGACTCCTCCAGCATAAAATCGGTTATCGTCCGGGCTTTCTCGCTTGTCTGCAACAGGTCGGTCGCTGATTCGAGAATCTTACTCGCGTGAGTCGAGGCCGGTGGCTCTGTATCGGCCTCGATGTGCCGGGCCGCTCCAACAACCACATTCAAGCTATTGCGGATATTGTGACGAAAGACACGGTCGACGACCTGGAAGTGTTTCGTTCGTGCCATCCGGTCGGTAATATCCCTGGCCACCCCAATTATGTGGATTACTTGGCCATCCTCGATGACGAGTGTGAGTTTCGTATGCCATCTGACTTCCCCTTGTTCGTGTTCGAGTGTTTCTTCGTAGGCGATTGTCTCGCGGCGTTCGGCGCACTCCCGGTAATGGGCGGTCACCTCTGCCCCCAGCTCTTTGCCGAGGAACTCTTTGGGGCGAAGTCCCCCGAACTCGTTGATCGTCATCCCGGTAATGGATTCGTGCGCAGTATTGTTCCACTGAAATCTGAAAGAGAGTTCTCCCTGGTTCCGTTCGACCGAAAAGATGAACACAGCATCATCGATCAAGCTGAGGACCGATTCGAGATTCTCTTCTGGGACTGGGACCCTGTAATCCTCGGCAGTCGTGCGGCTCGTCTGGGAGTTGTTCTCCTCGTTCCCGACTGAATCATCATCCATCCTGACACAAAATATTCGAAAATGATAGAAATAAATCTTTCCTCGTTAACAATAGTCGTGTTCGGCGCCAGACGGATCGGTTGTGATTCCTCGCGAATCTGATACTTCCCGCATTTTGCTGCCCTCCTCTCCGAATCTCTCATCCAGCTCTTCCCGTACTTGCTCGATTTCTTCCGAAAAAGCCGTCTGCCTCGACTCGAAGCCCCGCTTGACGTGCTCGGCGTCTCTTGTCGTCTCGCTCAGTGGTGCGTCATCGCACCTACGCGAACGGGATCTCATACCCGACGGGGAATCCCGTGTCCGGAACAACCCGACCATGGAACTCGGCGGCGTGACCTGTCAGCAACGGCCCGGTGTGACGAAGCGGGGTGTCCGTGGCGGGAGTGGTGTCACGCCTACGAGACGGGCGATTTCACCGCGCCCGACGTACCCACACAGCCGAGTTTCGAGGGCGTCGGCGGCAGATGCGGGGACGGGTCGTCCGGGCACTGAAGAAGTACGACGAGCTCGCGCTGGGCGAGCTGGGGTCACGGGTGCGGGTCGACTACGGCGGCGCGTACGGCCGGGAGTGGCTCGGGGGGTTGCTCGACGACCTCGAAGACGAGGGGCTGGTGACGGTCGACGAGGGTGGGGGGATGTGATGGCTCGCCTGCAACGGTGACCGCGGTCCTCGGACGTATTGACACCATTTATACGACCGACGCGACAAGGGGCGGCAATGAGTTCGGAGACGCACACGGTTTTCACCGGCGATTACGCCCGGGATTTCGAGACGTGGTCCGAGTTCTACGACTCTTCCTACGAGATCGACTGTCTCAAGCGGCACTCGAATTTGGCGGACAAACGGCTGTTCGAAGCCGGTTGCGGATCGGGTCGCCTCTCCTTTCGTCTCGCGGACGCCTGTCGCCACATGGTCGCGGTCGACATCGTTCCGTCGTTGGTCGACCTGTGCCAACAGCGACTGGCGAGGCGTCACACCAATTTGACCGAGACGCTCCGATTTGAGGTGCAAGACGCCACGTCACTTGCCTATCCGGACGGCTACTTTGACGCGTTGCTCGACGGGTGGACCTTCAGCGTCTACGAAGACCAAGATGCCGCTGCAGCGGAGTACGAGCGCATCACGGCGGACGGCGCGCCGTTCTACGCGATTCAGGTCAGAGAGGGGAGCGACTACCAGCGTATTCTTGACGAATTCATTCCTGACGAGCGGCTAGCGGAGTGGAGTGAGGGCGAGTCTCTCGAGGAGAGCCTTATCTCCCGGTTCGGGCAACCGGAGGTTCACGAGGAGTTGGTAACTCCCTACCACTTCGATTCGGTCGACGAGGCGTTTCAGGCTTACTTGTTCAATTTCGAGGAGTGGTTGGATATCGAACTGACCGAGGCCGAACAGGAGCAGCTTAGGCGCGAGATTCGAAGATACGAGCGTGACGGCACCGTCCGAATCGACGAGTACGCCCACTTCTTCAAATTCCGTCTCAACCCATCCACGTAGTCCGGGCGTCGACGGAGCGGCGACCAATCGCAGCCCCGCCGGAGTGAGGATCACGCCTCACGAGCCGAGTGATCGGACAACAGCGAGTACGTCCGGAACGTATTCGGGAACGACCGTCATGATGAGGAAGATGATGCTCGCGATGATACTTGCGATGATCGCGGCGATGTGGTTCCCGTCGTGGCTACCGTAGGTGATCATCATTCGCTGTTCGTACCACGGATCGAGGTTCCCGACGACCCACGTGTAGTAAAACTGGTTTTCGCTCCCCCGAAAAAACGATTCCAAGGGTTCGGGTGATACCTGTTTGGGGAAGGTCCCCTCGGGGAGATACAGGTAGCTGTAGCCGTTTTTGACATCCAGCACCTCGACGTCCAACTCCTCCTCGTCGAGAAACGAGTGTTCCCGCGGATTGACTGGCCCGTACAGCGTCACGTCGAGCGACCAGATCGTCTCGAAAAAGAGCGAATCCGCGACGTTGACCGCCATCCGTTCGACATCGAGTTCGAAACTCAGGGCGATGTTGCCGGGCTCGGTGATATCCGTTATCGTGAGCGTCGTGTAGTCGATCCCGTCGTACGTGGCCGATTCGAGAGTGATATCTCCCTCGGAGATGGGGTGGAGGGTGTACTGTTCGCCGTCGTAAGTAAAGCGCTCGTCCGTCTGGCTGCCGACCGTTCGTTCGGAGAACGTCTCGACGAACGTGTCCGAGGCGTCCTCGATTCGCGTGACCGATTCGTACGGAATCCCGAAGTAGACGGTGTTCAGTCCGTCCGGCGCATCGAGAAACAGTTCGTATCTGATCGTCCCCGTCGCCGTGGATGCCCGCGGCCAGAACGGGTTCGCCACGTCCATGTTGTGATACAGCGCCCGCACGCCCGCCCCGGATCGTCCTTCCTCACAGCCGACGTAGATCAGCGACATAGCTCTGACCCGCAGTATCCGTATCGGTGCTCGTCGAGCGCTGGCGATGACGCCTCACAGTTCGCGAGATGGCGGTCGCCACAGCCGATACACAGGAGTCGCTGACAGTCGGGACACCATCTCGCACACTGCTCACAGTTGAACCCCCCGCACCTGACACAGATCCCGACGATTTTCTGTGACTTCTCACACTCGTGGCAGACAATCGCGGTCATATCTCGTCATGGTGAGATACTGACATAGTTGTACTTCTTTTTAGGATTTCGATCACATCGAGAATATAAGCCGGCTGCGTCAGGAGACGATTACACGACCGTCGCGACGGATCACCGCCGAGGATTTAACCACCTCCCTCCCCGTTAGGTGTGTACCATGCGCATGGAACTCCGGGTGTGCAAGCTCTGTCACGAAGGAGAGCACGGCAACGAGCAGAAGACGGCCGTCACGCGCGACATGGTCCGCTGTGCGCGCCGGGTTCGGGAGTACAAGGACCTCATCGGCCTCGACGAACTCCACATCACGATGGTCTCGGAGGGCGACCCGGGTGGTGCCGAGGCGCTCCCGGTCGTCGTCGCCAGCATCGAAGGGGACCAGATCTCCCTGTCCGATACCCAACTCGTGATGCAGGACGACGACGGCAACTTCCTCGTCTACCCCGAGCCGAAGGACATTCTCGAAGTCCTCACGCGCAACATCGACCAGATGAGCGAGCAGACCCGGCAGGACGTGACGGTCGAACTGTCGGTCGAGGGCGCCGAGTTGCTGTCCGCCTAGCGCTCCGGCGCGGGGTAGTTCCCCCGCCCGGTTTCGGTCGTCCCGTTCGCGACGACCCAGCCGTCACGGGGCCCGGTCACGCCGAAGGTGACTTGGTCGGTGTAGCTGTTTCCGGTCCACCCGCCGGCGAACCACTCGTTCGATCCGCTCAGCATGACGCTCCCGCTGACCTGCGCGTCAGCGGGTGCGTCGTACGAGAGATAGATCGGAGCGTCGTAGGCGAAACACGCCGTCTCGTCCTGATACGGGACCCGGCACGCCGCCAGTTCGCGCGTCGCGTCCGGGTAGAACGTCGGCGACTCGTCCACGGGCGTCCGCGTCTCGATGGGGTAGGTCGCCTCCTGTGTGACGCTCACGCGCACCGTCCGCCGTTCGACTTTCTGGTGATTCGGGTTCGAGGGGTCGTACTCCGACTCCGAGATCTCCTCGCGGCGTCCCAGTCCATCTTCCTCGACGAACCGGTAGTAGCGCGTCTCGACGGCGAACTCGTCGGCGGTGAGTTCGAGCATCGGGCCGTACTCGGTCTCCACGACCGCCGCGTCGAACGCCTCGACGGTGCCGTTCGGCGCGACGACGCTCGCGTCGACGACCGTCTCGCCACCGACCTGCGGGAGGGGGACGCGAATCGTCACGTCCGAGAGCGTCGCCGTCGCGTCGACGCCGACGCTGTAGTCGTAGGTGCTGGTGTAGCTCTCGGGGTTCGGTGCGAGGAAGGAACAGCCGGCGGTGAGCGTGAGGGCGGCGAGCAGGAGGGCGAGGACGGTCTGCCGTGACATCTCGTTCACAGGTCGGCGCCGCACAAGAAAACCGTTCGGGGGGTTCGCCGGTCAGTCGTCGTCGGGGTGACCGCCGTCGGTCGCCGCCGGCTGGCGACGGTCCTCTTCGAGTTCGCGCTCCCACCGCACGCGCAGGAGGTTACCGTACATCGAGAGGACGAGGCCGACGAACAGCACGAAGATGCCGGCGTTGATCCCGATGGTGAGCAGGAGGCTCTCCGGCCCCCCGCCCACCGTCAGTTCGCGTGGGACGGGATACCCCTCGTCGAATATCGAGCCGACCATGACGCTGACGATGCCGACGACGGTGAGCACGCCCATGACCGTGCTCACGGTGCTCCACGACGGGGCGAGGCTGAGATCCTCGATCCCACCGTCGGCGTGGGTCTCCGGAATCAGGGCTCGGGGGATGAACGCCTTCGGCTCGACCGGGTAGAAGGCGGGGTGGAACCCGTGCTCGAAGATGTGGAACATCACCCCCATCAACATGATGACGCCCAGCAGGCCGTGGAAGACGACGAAGCCCATCGCGGCCGTCTTCGTGTTGAAGTACTGCATCAGGCCGGTCTTGCTCCAGATGAGCAGTCCGCTGACCGTCAGCAGGAACAGTTCGACCGCGAAGATGAACACGACGCCCTTGCCGATGTAGGAGAGCAACGGGATGTCGTCGGTGTCACCGCCGGCGAACTGCTTCGCGGCTGGGTGACGCTCGTCGGCGTTCCCGAGGGCGAACTGCACGTCCTGAATGAACGCTCTGATGTCCTCGCCGGTGGGCATGATGTCCTGGAAGTTGCTCCGACCGGTGTCGGTCGTGATCATGAGCGTGGCCCAGAAGCCGATGAGGGCGATGAGCCCGAAGCCGGCGGCGCGGTGGAGCGCGGTGACGCTCTCCGGCCCGCCCATCAGCGACAGCAGCCACCAGAGTTCGTCGTTGAACGTCAGGCTGTACCCCGTGAAGAACAGGGCGAACACGTCGAGGGCCAGCAACGAGTGGAACGTCGTCGTGACCCGCGTGAACTTGCCGTGGTCGAGACTCGTCATTCGGCTTCACCTCCGTCGGTCGCGACGGTCTGTTGACTCCCCTCGTCGGACTGTCGCATCCGCCCTGCGAGGCGGCGGAAGGCCGCCCAGTGGATGAACACCATCAGGAGGATGAACAGCCCCATGAGCACGTCCGCCGCGTGGATGACGGCCACGAGGAAGTCGAGCCACGGCACCGTGTTGCCGGCGACCCAGTCGGCCCCGATGCCGCCACCCTCGACCGTCGGCGAGACGCGGAACAGGCCCTCGTAGAAGACGGCCGTTCCCGCGGCCCACCAGACGGCGACGATGGCGAGGACGATGCCGACGATGGCGCTGATGACCACCGACACTCTGCTGTAACCGCTCGTCTCCGGAAGGTCTTCTTGGTAGCTCATTTAGAACACCTGCGCCCCCTCTTCGCCGAAGACAATCTCCATGGCGACGTCGTTGAAGAACGTGCCACTGTCACGACGCTCCAGTTCGGCCGAAATCTCCTCGGCGTTCCCGACGAGGATCGCGTCCGTCGAGCACTCCTCGGCGCACGCCGGCCCCTTGCCGACGTCTTGGCGTTCCTCGCACATGGTACACTTGTCCATCGTGCCGCCGGTGCCGAACAGTTGCGCCGCGCCCTCGTCGGATTCGGGGAACTGCGGCGCCCCGAACGGACACGCCGACAGGCAGTACTGACAGCCGACACAGAGGTCGTCGCGCACCTGCACGAAGCCGTCTTCCTGTTTCATCAGCGAATCGGTCGGACAGACGGACACACACGGCGCGTTCTCGCAGTGGTAACACTGCATCGGAACCGCCGTCTCTCCGGGCGACTCGCCTTGACCGAGGGCCCGCGCACTGTGGGCGTTCAGTCCCTGTGCGCCTTCTTGGCCCTCCATCATCGTGGAGATGCTGATTCGCTGCTCGTCGGGCGCCGAATCCCACGTGCGTTTGCAGGCCACGACACAACCGCCGCAGTCGATACAGGCTTCTACGTCGGGGAAGATCCGGGTGTCCTCGCCCCCGGTACTGATGACCCCTTGCCGCATTATCTCCTTGTTGCTTGACATGTTTGTCACCTCCTATTGGACCGCGTTGGTGTCGCGGACATCGAAGTCTTTCTGCTGGCCGATACCGTCACGGTCCTGCGGGAACTCGAGGTCGACGTCCATGTTGAGTTCCTCGAGGAGGCTCTGGGTTGCCGGCCGGACCGAGACCATCGAGACTTTCGTCTCCTGCATCTGCGTCTCGACGTCGTAGCCGCGCGACGTGATGGCGTTCACCGAGTCGCCGATTGCGTACGGGACCGTTCCGTCCGGATACTTGTCCTCTAGGCTCTTCCCTTTGAACACGCCGCCCCAGTGGAACGGCAAGAACACCTCGTCGTCGTTCGGCCGGTTGGTCACTCTGGCTTTCACCAAGATGGATCCACGGTCGGTCGAGGAGATGACGACGAGATCACCCCCGTCGACGCCGAGGTTCTCCGCCTTGTTCGGCGAGATCTCGGCGTACATGTGCGGCTGGAGGTCGGCGGTGTAGATGTTGCTTCGCGTCTCCGAGCCGCCGCCTTGGTGTTCGACCTGCCGGCCGGTCGTCATGATGGTGTCGAGCGTCGGCCCGTCGCCGTCGCCGTGGATGATGTTCATGGCCTTCTCCTGTTCTACCGCGTTGTTCTGATCGAGGCGGTAGAAGTTCCGCTGTTGGCCGTTCGCCGGCCACTCTTCGACGAGTTCCGGATGCGGACTCTCGAGCGGTTCGCGGTGGACCGGCGTCGTGTCGATGAAGTTCCAGACGACGGCGCGTGCCCGGCCACGCCCCGTCGGCGCGTCGGGCTGCCGGTAGTCGTACTGTTCGTAGAACGCCGGGTCGATGCTCTGGGTCTCCGAGAGGTACTGGTCGAACTCGGGACTCCCCGTGTTCGGGTTGTTGAGCGCCTGCGCGGCAGTGTACACCGACCGTTGGTTGTCGAGCGCGTGTTGCTGCGGGATGGTGAGTTCGTCGGACTGGGTCTTCTGGGTCGGGTCGACGAGGCTCTTCGGTGGCACCGTCTTCCAGCCCGGATACTCCGGAATCCCGTGGATCATCCCGTCGCTAGCCGTGTCCGCCGACGACGCCCAGTCGGGGTTGTACGGCGCCCGCGTCAGGTCGAGGGCGTCTTCGACGCTGTCGTACCGGTCCCCGACGGCGTCGACCGTCGCTTGGAACGGGTACTCCTTGTCGGTGTTCATCTGCTCCCAGTCCTCGGGGCTCGGCGCTCGGGTGCCCCACCGCGTCCGGAAGTCCTGTCCCCCGTTGTTGGGGTTCATGTCGTCGTTCCAGATGATCGGCGTCCCGGGATGCCCTTCACCCCAGCACGGCCACGGGAGGCCCCAGTACTCGCCCTCGACGGGCGACCCCTCCGAGGCTTGGAGCGTCTCGTGCGAGAACGCGTAGTCGTACTCGAGGTGTTGCTGGAGGCGTTCCGGCGTCTGCCGGTAGCCGATGGTGTTCGTCCCGAGGTTGAACTCCCGAATGACGTTCTCGTAGCTCGACTTCCCGTTGTGAATCTCCGGGCCAGTTCCCCAGTCGAAGTGCTCACCGAAGCCGAGGTGATCCGCCAGTTCCTGCATGATCTGCAGGTCGGGCTTCGAGTTGTGAGAGGGGGGACGCACCGGCTCCGACCACTGAATCGAGCGGTGCGTGTTCGTCAGCGAGCGGTAGTGCTCGTACTGACTCGACGCCGGGAGGATCATCACCGGCGGTCCCTCCTCGAAGTCGGGGAGGACGCTCGCGACCGACGGGAAGACGTCGATGACGACGAGCAAGTCGAGGTTCTCCATTCCCTCTTTCATCTTCCCCATCTCGCTGATGGAGTTCGAGGAGTGGCCCCAGAAGATGCCGACCTTCACCTGATCCGGCTGGTAGATCGGCGTCTGCTGCATTCGATCCCCCTGATCGAGCGCGGCCTCGAACCAGCGGGCGACGGTCAACCCGCTCTGGAACATCATCGAGTTCGGCGCCGGATTGTCGGGGCCGTACTGGCCCTCGCCGCTACTCCCCGGGAACTCGTCGGGGTCTTCCGCGTCGGTCGCGCGGACGTACTTATCCGGCGGCATCACCTCGAACCGGTCGTACATGTCCTCGAACGAGGTGGACCCGCTCGTGTACGGGTTCAGGTCCCAGACGTCCGCCCACCACGACCAGCCACCGGGTGACAGGCCGTAGTACCCCGGTAGGATGTGGCTCGCGACCGCGAGGTCGGTCGCCCCTTGGACGTTGGCGTGGCCACGCATGACTTGGAGACCGCCGCCACTGCGGGCCGCGCTACCGGACGCGAGGCTCGCGGCGGCGTAGGACCGGATGTTCTGGGTCCCGTTGTTGTGTTGGGTGCCGCCCATCGCCCACTCGATCTGGATGTGTGGGCGGTTCTCGTGGAACAGCTCGGCGAGGCGCTCGATCTCTTCGACCGAGAGCCACGTGATCTCCGAGACGGTCTCCTTGTCGTACTTGTCGAGGTCGTCCTCGATGTCTTCCCAGCCTTGGACGCGGTCGGTGAGCATGTTCTGCCCCGTATCGTCCGCGTCCGGGTCCATCGCCAGCCCGTACTCGTCGCGGAGCTCCTTGATGATCCCCATCATCAGCGCCACGTCGGTCCCGGGCCGGAACCGCATGAACTCGTCGGCGTGGGCCGCGGTCTTCGTGAACCGCGGATCGAGCGTCAGCAGCGTCCCGCCACGTTTCTGTCCCTCGAGGATGTGCTGCATCGCGATGGGGTGGGCCTCCGCCGGGTTCTGTCCGATGACGACCAGCAGGTCGTAGTTGCGGTAGTCCTGCAGTGTGTTCGTCATCGCCCCGTAGCCCCACGTGTTCGCGAGGCCCGCGACCGTCGTGGAGTGGCAGATACGCGCTTGGTGGTCGACGTTGTTCGTGCCCATAAAGGCCGCCAGCTTCCGGATGGCGTAGGACTCCTCGTTGGAGTGGTGGGCACTCCCGAGGATCATGACGCTCTCGCGGCTGGCCTCCTGACTTACGTCGACGGCCTGATCCGGCGAGACGTCCGAATCCGGCCACAGCGCACGAATGTCGGTCGCCAGCCGGTCGTAGGCGTCGTCCCACGACAGCTTCCGCCAAGCGCCGTTCTCCCGAATCATCGGGTGTCGGACCCGCTTCTCCGAGTGCTCGGTCTCGTAGATGCCGGCACCCTTCGAACAGAGCGACCCTTGGTTTATTGGGTGGTCCTCCCACGGTTCCATGCCGACGAAGGAGTCGCCGACGCGTTCGCCGTGGAATCCACAGCCGACAGAACAGTAGTTACAAATCGTTTTCGTCCGCTCTCCCTCAGTGTCGGCCGCCGATACCTCCTCGTCACCCGTCTGGGCGAGCGCTTGGCCCGCACCGCCGCCACCAAGGGCGACGGCACCCGCCAACGCGCTCGCCTTCATGAACGAGCGCCTGTCAAGGTCTATCGAGACTGGTTCCGTACTCATGGTGTGTGGTGTCCCCTCGATATGCGCGTGACATTCGCTCGCACGCGCATGTAATAGGCCAATGGACCGACATTATATAAATTAATGTGTTTAGGTTGACCTAAATTCAGCGGCTTTCCTTCCCCCATCCCCCAATTGAAACCGAAATTCGCTAGGGCGCAGCAACTCTTATACGAATGGTAGCATTTATCGTGGGTATGAACGTCGGCGCGTTCGTATGTTCCTGTGCAGACACTTGCGATATCGACTTGGAAGGCGTTCGGGACGGCGTCAGAGACGTGGAGGTCGTTGCGAGTTCCTCGCACCTCTGTGACGACGGCCTCCCGGCCATGGCGCACCTCATCGAGGAGTACGATCTGGACCAACTCCTCGTGACCACGCCAGAACCGCGGTGTCAGGACGCCATTCGGGAGGTCGCCACGGCACAGGGTCTCCATCCCGACGCGACGGCCTTCGTCGACCACCGCGAGGGGGCCGCGTGGGTTCACGACCACGGCGAAGCGACCGACAAGACCGCTCGCCTGCTCAACGCCCGCCGGGCGGGTCTGGATCACGAACCGATCTCCCGAACCGTCTCCCGGGACGCGGGCGACGCCGTCGCCGTCGTCGGCGATCCGGAGACGGCGACGGCGCTCGCGGACACCGCCGACGTGACGCTGATCGCCAACGGCGAGGACTTCGACGCCGTCGACGCCGACCTCGACGACGTGACGCTCGCCCGCGGCCGCGTCGTCGACGTGGTCGGCGAGTACGGGGACTTCGAGGTAGAACTCCGCGCCCGGGTCACCGAGGACTGCATCTCGTGTATGGACTGCGTCCACGAGGGGCCGGACGGGATGGTGACTCGCGCGCCCGTGGACATCGATCCGGCGGCCCCGGACGGCGAGTGGGCCGACTGTTGTCCGGTCGACGCCATCGACCTCGACGGCGCCGAGCGGACGCTCGAGGCGGATCAGGTGATCTTCCCCGCGGCGACCGGCACGGCAAAGAGCGGCCAGATCGGGCTCTACACCGGCCCGGTCGACGGGGCGACCATCGCCGCCGTCGAGGACCTCCTCGGCGGCATCGAGAAACCGAAACACCTCGACCTCGACATGGACGTGTGCGCCGCCGGGGAGTCGAGCCAGCCCGGCTGTAACGCCTGCGTCGACGCCTGTCCCCACGGCGCCGTCGACCGCCCCCACGTCGACGAGGTATCGTTCGACCTCGTGGCCTGTCAGGACTGCGGTGCGTGTACGAGCGCCTGTCCGACCGGTGCGACGACCCTCCGCGACCCTTCGAACGAACGACTCGCGCGCGAAGTCGAGACGCTCCTCGACCCCGGCGAAGACGACGGCCTCCTCGGCGGCCTCCGCGGCGACGACGGCATCGAGACGCCCGTCGTCGCCTTCGTCTGTTCGGAGCGGGCGGACGACGCCCTCCGGCGCTACGGCCGCCTCGCCCGCGAGGACGACGACCTGCGCTACCCGCCCGTCCTCCCCGTCCGGGTCGACTGCACCGACACGGTGGGTGAGGCACACGTCATGCACGCCCTCGCCGCGGGCGCCGACGGCGTGGCTATCGTCGGCTGTGGCGGCTCCTGTCTCCACTCCGGTCCCGACCCGAAGGCGGAACTCGTCCGCCGACTCGACCGGGCGACGGCCGACCTCGGCCTCGGGGAGCGTGTCACCTTCCTCGCGCCCGACCCGCGGGAGCCGAAGGCGTTCGTCGAGGAACTCTCCCAGTTCGTCGTCGAACTCGATCCGACGCCCATCCCGGCCGGCGATCACGAGGCGACTGGCACGGTGCGCGACGACAAGCCGAACCCGCCCTTCAACAGCCACGACTGGACGTTGGAGAGCGTCCGCGTCGTGCTCGAACACGTCGACCCGTCGCGGGAGGTGATCCGCGGCCTGAAGGACTTCGGCTGGATGGAGGTGTCCGACGCCTGCAACCTCACGCCGACCTGCTCCACACTGTGTCCGACCGACGCCATCCGCCGGACCGACGACGCCGACCTCCAGTTCAACCACGAGGACTGTGTCAACTGCGGCCTCTGCGAGGAGGGCTGTCCCGAGACGGCCATCACGATGCACGACGGTCTCGACCTCTCGAAACTGCCCGAAAACCGCGACGGCGAACGCTGGGAGACGGTGTACGAGGGCGAGATGCGAAACTGCGTCCGGTGTGGCAAGCCGTTCGCCAGCGAGGGTACCGCCGAACACATCACGGACGCGGTCGGTGAACTGGTCCAAGGGGTCGCACCCAAAGCGGAACACAGTATCTTCGAGTACTGTGGCGACTGTCGCGCCTATCTCCTCTTCGAGGAGGGGGGCCGATGATGGACGAACAGGCCCTCTACGAGTCGCGCCTCGAGCTCGTCGACTTCCTCATCGAGGCACTCCACGACGTGCCCGACGAGGAGTTCGTCGAGACGCTGCTCTCCGGCGACGTCCGGATTCCCGACGGCGAGGTGAACGAGCCGCTCGACCGTGGCTTCGACGAACTCCGCACGTTCATCGAGGAGCATCAGGAGTACGACCTCGACGCCGTACAGGAGGTACTCGAACAGGAGTACACGCGACTCTTCGTCGGCCCGCGACCGCCGGTCGTCGCCCACGAGACGTACTACCGCGAGGACGCCGACTACCTCGGCGAGGGGCTCGCCGAGCTGGAGGCGAGTTACGGCGCCGCCGGCTGGGCATCACCGGAGGAGTACCCGGAGGAGAACGACTTCGTCGCCGTCGAACTCGCCTTCCTCCGCAATCTGATCGACCGGCAACGCCGTGGCGCCGAGGAGGCCGTCGGCTTCGAACGCGTCTTCCTCGACGAACACGCGCTGACGTGGGTGGATTCGTTCACCACTGACCTCCGGAAAGAGACCGACAGTCGGCTGTACGTCGCCGTCGCGGACATCTACGAGGGCGTCCTCGAGTTCGAGGACGAACTCGTCGCGCAGATGATCTAGGTCCGGTCCGCGAGGGCGACGACCCCGATCAAGCCGACGAGGGAGAGTCCGAGGAGGACGAGCGTCACCGGTGTCGCCAGCGCCATCGCCTGCTCCATCCGGAAGTACCACCGCCACGTCTTGGCGAACTCCGCGAGGACGGCCACTGTCGCGGCGCCGAGCACGACGAGCACGAGCCCACCGACCGACAGGAGCGTCAGTCCGCGGAAGAGCCGCGACGGACTCGGCAGGTCACTCATCGACGATCACCCGCCCGATCAGCAACAGCGCCGCCGCCGGGAGCAGCAGTAGCAGGATGCCCGCGACGAACACGCCGATGTAGCTGACCGTCGATTCGAGGTGGATGGCCCAGTGCCACGTCCCCTTGATTTCGGCGATGATCCCGACGGTGCCGACCGCCAACAGCGCCAGCACGAGTAGCGAGCCCAGTAAGTACGTCGCTCCCTGCAGGTACCCGAGGACGCGAGCGGGCGTCGACGGGCCCGACTCGCCCGCCGCTTTGACGGCCTCCCGCTCGCTCGACTCTGCCTCAGCCATCGTTCCCACCGTCGGTTGATGGCGCGTACGTTCGGTACATGTCGTAGACGACGAACGCTGCGACGACGGCACCGACGAGTAACAGCGGGACGGCGAGACGGATCGGGAGCGGCCCATACGTGGCACCGAAGCTCTGGTGCATGAGTTTCCTCGTTGTCTCCCTTTGGGGCGCTCAAGGACATATACCCTCTGGTCAGTTCGGTGCGCTCGCGGATCGCTCACCCCACTGTGCGAGATGCTTATTATCCTCGCAGCCCTCAGTCGAGCAAGACGATGACATCCCGACGGTCGGCGTTAGCCCGTCTCGGAGGGGTCGCCGGTGCCCTCGGCCTCTCCGGATGCGCGCAGTTTCTCGGGTCGGCCAGCGACACCGGGACCGACCTACCGCTCAACCCCCACGCCGACGACCTCCCCAACCGACAGTTCGCCCAGACCGCGTACTTGCCCACGGACGCTGCCGGAAACGACCTCCAAGCCCGATATCGTCGTCTCCTGTTTCTGAATCTCGATGTCGCCCCATCGGACGAGGCAGCACGAACCGTCGAGCGCGGCATGCGAACCATCGAGGCGGCCTACGACTGGAGTGCGGAGGGGGTCTTTCACGTCCTCGGGTGGGGGACCGCCTACTTCCGTCGGCTCGGCAAACTGAGCGAGGCACCCATCTCGAAACCACAGGTGCTCTCGCGGACGGACAACCCGGACCTCCTCGAGTTCGACGCCGTACTGGTCCTCGAAAGCGACGTTCCCTCCCAACTGACGGCCGTCGAGAACGCCCTGTTCCGGTCGGGGGCAGGGGGGACGTTGAACGGCGAACCGGTCGAGCACTCGCTCGGCGACGTGTTCACCATCGCGGAGGTTCGGACGGGCTTTCTCGGCGAGGGACTCCCGGCCCGCCACGCCGACGTCGAGGGCATCCCCGCCGGCGCCCTCTCGCAGGACGACCCCACCTTCATGGGCTTCTTTTCGGATCGACAGGGAACGCAGGCCAGCGAGGACTTCGTGACCATCCCCGACGGCGAGTTCGCGGGCGGCACGACGCTCCACGCCGCCCACCTGACGCAGAATCTCGACACGTGGTGGGAGGGCCTCGACGACGCCGGCCGCGTCGCCCGCATGTTCTCGCCGGAGTTCGACCCCTCGGACATCCCGAACTTCGAGTCGAACGTCCCCTTCACCGATGCCGTCCGCGAACACGCTCGGGAGTTCGACGTCGTGGGCCACCACGAGAAGGTCGCGCAGGTTCGACGCGACGGCAAGCCGCTCATCCTCCGTCGTGACTTCAACACGACCGACGGCGACCACGCCGGGGTTCACTTCCTCTCCTTCCAGCGGCGGCTCCAGCACTTCCGGGCGACCCGCCGGGCCATGAACGGCTGGTACGTGCGCGACGACAGTGCGGCGATCACCGACCGGGCGAACAACGGGATCCTCAACTTCGTCGACGTGCAGTCGCGGGCGAACTTCTACGTGCCGCCCCGTGAGAAACGCGCGTTCCCGCTGTACTGAAAACTGTTACTCGACGTCTTCGATGACCGAGTCTAGGTCGTCGGAGCCGCTGATGTCCGCGGCGCGAATCTCGCCGTCGATCTCGCCCTCGTTGAGTTCGTGCGGCGCGATGTTGTACTCCCAGACTTCCTTGCCCCTGTACGTCCCACTACCCGTCTTCGGGCGCCAGTCGAGGTCCTTCTTTGTCATGCACTATCACGATTTTACGTCGTGGCTACTAAATCCTTCGCCGGTTTGACGGGTCGTCGCCCGCCGTCGACCGCCAGCCACCACTCCGCGAACGGGACCGCCGACGGTCACCGCCGTTCAGACCGGCGGCGCGTTCGGCGGCCGGTCGTCGTCGCCGGGGAAGGCACCGACGAAGAGGTCGACGTGGAGTCGGAGGATAGTCGCTTCGTCGAGGCCGGTCTCGTCGGCCTGCGCGGACAGGAGCCGCGAGAGTTCGTCGCTCGGGGCGTAGTCGATCCGCCCGGCCTCGGCGTCGACGTCGAACGACACCTCCGTGCGACCCGAGACGAGGTATTCGATCTCCAGCAGGGCCTGTTCGGCTTTCGTCTCGAGGGCGGTCTCCCGCTCCTCCAGACGGGCTTCGGCCCACTCGTCTGCGGCGGCGACGAACCGCTCCGTCAGGTCGATGGTGAGGCTCAGAAGGAGACCCCTTCCCCTTGGAACGCCGGTTCGAACCGCGCGGACTCCCCGCAGGCCGGACAGGTCTGGACGACAGCTTCGCTGTCGACGAGTCCGAGGCGGGTGAAGTGCCCGCACTCGCTACACTCGTACTGCATCGCTCACTCCCAGGGTTCGGGTGCCGGTTCTTCCTCGCTCAACTCGCCGTAGAGGACGAGCAGCAGTGCCAGCAGCCCGCCCATCACGAGGATGCCGAGGAGGCCCGAAATCGGCGTCTGCCCGACGCCGCCACCCGACAGCGGCCCCAGTCGGCCGTACACTTGCAGGATGGTCAGAACGAGCCAGATGGCGGCGAAGAAGACGCCGAGCGTGACGATTCGTGCCTGTGTGAACGCGGTTCTAACACCCATGGTAGCTCAACACACACTTAGCAGCTTCGTCATAAAAATTTACTCCTCGTTCAGCTCCCAACCGGCCTTCTCCGCGGCTTCCGAGAGCGGGACGAACTCCCAGTCGGCCTCGGCCGCGACGCGTTCGTCCTCGCCCTCGAGGCCGACGACGACCATCCGCTCCGCGTAGAACATGGATCGTGGACCCACCTCGGCGAGGCGCTCGCCCGGTCCCGTCCCCGTGCCGCTGAAGAAGTCGGCGTCGACGCCGTTCTGCCGCTGAAACCGGTTGATGACCGGCGTGTCTACGTGGCCGACGATGCCGATCCAGTCCGCCCACGCCTCCGCGTCGGCGAACGCCGACGCCGGATACGCGAGCCGTTTGGCCGCCTTGTACGTCAGCGCCATCGTCATGTCGTCGGCGTCCTCGCCGTGGGGGGCCGCGCCAGTGGCGTCGCGCTGTGCGGTCGGTCCCCCCGAGTCGGCCGTCCCGTCGTCGGGCGGGACACCCCCTTCGGCGGCCGCCCGATCCGACGCCGGCGAACTCCCCGCGCCGCCGCCCTCGATAGGGATGCCGACGGGTTTGTCGTCGCCCTGTCGGGGGACACGCGGCGTCGCGGCGTGGCTGGAGCCGTCACCGTCGCGCTCGTTCCCGTCGCTCCCGTCGTCGGCCGCCTCCCGCACGCGCTGAGTCCCGAAGGGGTCGTCCGGTTCGTTCGCGGGATCACCTTCCCCCCGCCAGAACCAGTCGCCCCGGTTCGGTTCGTCGTCCGGTTCGCCGTCGTCCGTGTCGATGTCGTCCAGATCGATTCGGTCGGTCATGGTTTCGGTCGCGGCTCCCTGTCCTCCACTCGCAGTCGCCCGCGAGTCGCTTCACGACGTAAAGGTGGACCCATGTTACCACCCACCACAATAAAACCTATCGCTGGCTCCCACCCGCCGGCCCGACGGTGTGGCGCGAATAATTAACAATCAGTGACACGCATTAGTAGGTGTATGTCCGAAACGACCACCCGGCTGGAACCACTGAATCCGCGTCCGCTCGCCGACCGAACCTGTCTCGTCACGGGCTCCTCGCGAGGCATCGGTCGCTCCATCGCGCTCGAATTCGCGCGCTGTGGCGCGGACGTGGTCGTGAACTACCGCAGCTCCGACGCGGCGGCCCGCGAGGTCGAGGAGATCATCGAGGCGAACGGCGAGACGGCGATGTGTGCCCAAGCGGACGTGGCGAAACCGGGCGAAGTCGAACGGATGGCGGCCGAGGTACACGACGAACTCGGCGATGTCGACGTGCTGGTCAACAACGCCGGCATCACCATCGACCGCAAGTTCGAGGAGATGACCTACGACGACTGGCAGGCGGTCATCGACGTCAACCTCGGCGGCACGTTCAACTGCACCAAGGCCTTCTTCGACGACATCCGCGAGGCCGAACACGGCCGTCTCATCAACATCTCCAGCGTGGTCGGGCAGCAGGGCAACTACGGGCAGGCCAACTACGCCACCTCGAAGGGGGGGATGTTCGCGTTCACGCGAACGCTCGCGCTCGAACTCGCCGCCTCCGGCTCGACCGCCAACTGCGTCGCGCCCGGGTTCGTCAAGACGGACATGCTGGAGAAGGTGCCCGAACGCGTGCAGAACAAGATTCGGGCCAAGATTCCGCTCGACCGCTTCGCCGAACCCGAGGACATCGTCGGGATGGTCCGCTTCCTCGCCAGCGACCACGCCAGCTACATGACCGGGCAGGTCCTCGGCGTCAACGGCGGGCTGGAGTGGTGAGGACGAGGTCGCTCCTCGTATGGTAACCGTCGTCGCCATCTCGGGGAGCCTCCGGGCGCACAGTTACACGCGACTGGCGCTCCGGCGCGCCCTCGCCGCCGCCGAGGACGCTGGCGCCGAGACTGCCCTCCTCGACCTCCGGTCGTTCGACCTGCCGCCGCTGAACCCCGACGTGGACGATCAGGGCGACAGCGCGGCCTTCACCCGGCAGGTCCGAGAGGCCGACGCCCTGTTGCTCGGGACGCCCATGTACCACGGCTCCTACTCCGGCGTCCTGAAGAACGCCCTCGACCACTGCGGATTCGACGAGTTCGAGGGCAAGACCGTCGGCTTGCTCGCCGTTGCCGGCGGCGCCTTCCCCATCACCGCGCTCGAACACCTGCGCTCGGTCTGTCGCGCCCTCGACGCGTGGGTGCTCCCCCATCAGGCGGCTATCCCGCGCGCGTCGTCGGCGTTCGCCGACGGGACGTTCGTGGACGACGGTATGGAGGACCGGGTCGCCACCCTCGGCCGGCGCGTCGTCGAGTACGCCAGTATCGAGCCCGATCCGGCGACGTTCGAGAGCGATCAGAACGTCGGCGGATAGACCAGAATCACTTTGCCGGCCGGCGCCCCAGCATCGCCCGTGACGACTTGGGTCGAGAACCCCCGCGGTGGCCGGGACCGCGGACCGCGCGGCATCGCCCGTGCGTGGATCGAGGTGCTGATCCGCCCACGTCGGTTCTTCGAGAACGGCGTCGCCCCCGGCGATCAGGCGCCGGGTCTCGTCTTCGCCGTCGTGATGGCCGTCAGCTACGCCCTCCTCCTCGCCGTGCTCGATCCGCTTCGCTTCCCCGCGTCCGGCCCGCTCCGGGCCGCGGTGGTCGTGTTGCTCGTCGCCCTCCTGATCGCACCGGCCGTCCTCCACCTCCTCGCCGCGCTCCAGACGCTCTGTCTGATGGGCGCCGTCCGCGACCGGGCGGGCGTCAGCGAGACGGTGCAGGTGCTCGCCTACGCCACCGCGCCGTGTCCGCTGGCCGCAGTCCCGAACGCCGGACTCCGCGTCTCCTGCTGTCTGTACGGGTTCGCGTTGCTCGTCGTCGGCCTCTCGACGGTTCACGAGACGACGGCCGGCCGGGCGGCCCTCGCCGCCGCGGTGCCGGCCGCCATCCTCTTCGGCTACGGCTTCGGCGGCTTCGACGCGTTCGTCACCCTCCTCCGGGTCTGGTACATCATCTGAGGTGGGACGTGACCGCTCGCCGGGACTGACCGCCCTACGGCCGCCGTCGGCGTGTCGGCGGTAGCGGAGTTTCGACAATCGTTTTAGGGTGGGCCTGTTCGATTCCACCAATGGATTGGATCACCCACGAAGAAGACGTCTGGTTTGATTTCCGCGGTTCCAGCCCGAACCAACTGGTCTCGGGCCGATACTACAAGGGGACGGTCGACGGCTTCGCCGACTTCGGCGTGTTCGTCGACCTCTCTCCCGGCGTGACGGGCCTGCTCCACCGGAGCGAACTCGACCGGCGCCTCGAGAGTCTCGACTGGGAACCGGGCGACACCGTGTTCGTCCAAGTGAAAAACGTCCGCGACAACGGCAACGTCGACCTCGCGTGGTCGAAACGGCAGTCCGGCGACGAGTTCCGCGGAGCCCGGATTCACGACCCCGAGGGCGACGCCGACGGCGAAACCATCGAGCCCGACTCGGACGCCGAGAGCGAGGGCGAGTCCCCCGGTCCCGTGCGACAGACGCCGACGCCGGACCGTAGCGACGAGGCGACGAACGGCGACGCCGAGACGATGACTCGTGGTAGTGGAAGCGAAGCCGAAGTGGCGGCAGAGACGGAGGCCGAAGCGGAGACGGAGCCGGACGACGCGACGGAGTCCGGAGCCGCAGAGCCCGAACCAACCGCCGACCGCGAACGCGTCGACATCGCATCGCTCGACGACCGCGTCGGCGACACCGTCCGTCTGGAGGGCGAAATCGTCGGCGTTCGTCAGACCAGCGGCCCGACGGTGTTCGAACTCCGCGACGCCTCCGGCGTCGTCGACTGTGCGGCCTTCGTCGAGGCGGGCGTCCGCGCCTACCCCGAGGTCGAAGTCGGGAGCGTCGTCCGGCTGGACGGCGAGGTCGAACTCCGCTACGACGAACTGCAGGTCGAGACCGAGGCGCTCGAGATTCTGACGGACGACGCGGCGGCGACCGTCGAACGACGACTGGCGGACGCGCTGACCGACGAGGCTCGCCCCGACTCCGTGACGACGCTCGTCGAGCACGACGCCATCGACGCGGTGGCCGACGACCTGATCGACGCCGCGGAGACGATCCGGCGGGCGGTGCTGGAATCCCGTCCCGTCGTCGTCCGCCACGCCGCGACCGCCGACGGCTACGTCGCCGGCGCGGCCATCGAACGGGCCGTCCTCCCGCTGATCCGCGAGGAGCACGCCGCCGCCGACGCCGAGTACCACTACTTCACGCGTCGGCCACTGGAGGAGTCGGTCTACGACATGGACGACGCGACCAACGACGTGACGCGGATGCTTCAGGACCGCGACCGGCACGACGAGAAACTGCCGCTCGTCCTCCTCGTCGGCACGGGGAGCACGGTCGAATCTAGCGACGGGCTGGGTCTGCTCGGCATCTACGGGGCCCGCCGCGTCGTCATCGACGCCGAGGTGGCCGACGCCGCCGTCGCGGAGGACTGCGACGCCATCGTCAACCCCGGCCTCGCCGGCGCCGACGCCACCGGCCTCTCGACGGGGACGCTCGCGGCCACGCTCGCCGCGACGGTCGACCCCGCGGTCAGCGACGACCTCGCGCACCTCCCCGCCGTCTCCTACTGGGGTGACGCGCCCGAGGCGTACGTCGACCTCGCCGCCGAGGCCGGCTACGACGCCGACCGTACCCGCGAACTCCGCGAGGCCATCGCGCTGGAGGCGTACTACCAGTCCTACGAGGACAAGCGCGAACTCATCACCGACCTCCTGTTCGACGACGACGCCGGCGGTCTGGCCGGCCACGTCAGCGAGCAGTTCCGCCAGAAACTCGACGCCGAAGTCGACACGGCGACGGCCAACCTCGACGCGCGCGACGAGGACGGCCTGACGGTCGAGGTGCTCGACACCGACGCCTACACCCACCGCTTCGACTTCCCGCCCACGGGGCTCTTACTCGACGAACTCCACCGCCGCCGCGACGCCGACCTGATCGTCGGCGTCGGCACCGACGAGTGTTACCTCCGGACGGCCGGCGACCTCGACGTGCGCGGCGTCGCCACCGACGCCGCCGAACGCGTCGGCGACGCCGGCATCACCGCCGCGAGCATCCGCGACGGCCGCATCGAGTTCCTCTCCGGGCGCCGCGACGCCGCCGTCGACGCCGTCGTCGCCGCCGCCGCCGAGCGCCTGTAACGTCCACAAAACACATTCTCCTCGGGTGTGTGTCGCCGTGACGTGCCCCGTCACACCGCCCTTCTCGTGGCCCTCCTCGTCCTCGTCGCCGGCTGTGCCGGGCCTTCGGAGACGGGGACGCCGACGGCCACCGACGAATCCGACCTCACGCCCCGACTCACGACGCACGCGGACGTCACGCCGACGCCACCGCCGACGACGTACGTCAGCCACTACCGGGCCTACGAGTACGAGGCCACGCCCATCACCGACGCCACGATGGCCCGCGAGGTGGCTCGTGCGCCGGTGGACGTCGAGGCGGACCTAGCGTGGCGGGCGGCGTCGTTCACGCGGGACCTCTTCGCCGACGGGCGCGCGGCCCGGGTCGCCATCGACGATCCGACCCCGGAGGCGACACCCGGCCCGTTCGAGAACGGGACCGTCGTCCGTTCGAACGGGACCGTCGTCCGTTCGAACGGGACGTACTCCGAGATGGCGAAGCGGGTCGTCGACCGCCACGAAGGCCCGGCCTACGAGATGCGTCTCCACGGCCCGATCCGTGAGGGGAGCGAGGCGTACGCCCGCGCCGACCGCGAGGCCGTCAACGCCTCTGCCCTCTCGCCGGCCGACCGGCGCGTCTTCACGTTCGCCCTGCCGTCGCCCCGTGCACGCGACAGCGGCGTCACCAGCGCGGGGTACACGTGGGTGTTCCCCGCCGACGCGGACCCGGCCGACGCCGTCCTGACCGACGGCGATCCACACTACGTGCGATACGACGGCGACCTCTTCCGCGTCGAGGGCGAACGACGCGGATCGGCCGTCCGCTATCGCGTCGCGTACGACCTCCGGCACGTCGCGGACTCGGCCCCCGCGTTCGCCGACGCGCGCCGCGACTCGCTGGTGACGCCGGTGTCGCGGGCGAACGGGAGCGTCCCCGATCCGGCGGCCAGCGTCGTCTTCGCCACGCTCGCCGGTGACCCCGTCTCGTGGGAGGGAAGCGAGACGACGCCGCCGCGGTACCGGGCCGCCGAGACGTGGATCTACGACCACCCGCCGGCCGGACGGACGGCGTACGTCCGGTACGACGGTCAGCTCTATCGCCTCCACGTCTCGAAGACGGTCGCGTGAGCGAGCGATACCCTTAACCCCGCGACCCGACGACACGAGGACGATGAACGGGAGGGATCGCCGGTGAGTGCCGACACAGACGCCGAAACCAGCGAGGCGTTCGAGCGCGTCTGCGAGGACTTGGTCGAGCGCATCCTCGACGGCGACCTCGACCGCGACGGCCTCGAATCCGCGAAGCTCGCCGCCTGTTCCGAACACTCGGCGGCGAAGGTGCCGAAGAACGCCGACATCCTCCAGCACGCACCCGACGAGCGCCGCGACGAGGTGCAGGCGGTCGTCAGGCGTAAGCCCGTCCGCACCGCCTCGGGCGTCTCGCCCGTCGCCATCATGACCTCGCCGCACATGTGCCCCCACGGGAAGTGCCTCTACTGTCCCGGCGGCCCCGCCTCGGAGTTCGGGAGCGCCCAGAGCTACACGGGCCACGAACCCGCGGCGGCCCGCGGCGAACAGAACGACTACGACCCGTACGGGCAGGTGACGCTCCGCCTCGAACAGCTCAGACACATCGGCCACCCGGTCGACAAGGTGGAGCTCATCCTGATGGGCGGGACGATGACCGCCCGGAGCCACGACTATCAGGAGTGGTTCGTCAAGCGGGCGCTCGAAGCCCTCAACGACTACGACACCGACTCGACGCCGAACCCGGCAGAGGGGCGGAGCTTCGCGGAGGACGACCCCGACTTTCGGTACTTGGCGGACGTGATCGCGGAAAACGAGACGGCCGACGTGCGCAACGTCGGCACCACCTTCGAGACCAAGCCCGACTGGTGTGGACCGGAGCAGATCGACCGGATGTTGAAGCTGGGCGGGACGAAAGTCGAGGTGGGCGTCCAGACCACCTACGAGCGGATCAACCGCGAGATGCACCGCGGCCACGGCGTGCAGGCCTCCATCGACGCCAACCGTCGCCTCCGCGACGCCGCGTTCAAGGTCGGCTTCCACATGATGCCCGGGCAGCCGGGCATGACCTACGAGATGTGTCTGGAGGACTTCCGCCAGCTGTTCGAGGACCCGCGCTGGCGGCCGGACTACCTCAAAATCTATCCGACGCTCGTCGTCCGCGGCACCCGGACCTACGACATGTGGCGTCGGGACGACTTCGACCCCCTCGACAACGAGGCGGCCGCCGAACTCGTCTCGGAGGTGATGGACGTCATCCCGAAGTACACCCGTCTCCAGCGCGTCCAGCGGGACATCCCCGCCGATCACATCGACGCCGGCGTCTGGAAGTCGAACCTGCGGCAACTGGCGACTCAGCGCGCCGAGGAGAAGGGCATCACGCCGCGGGACATCCGCGCCCGCGAGGTTGGACACAACGACGCCGACCCGGACCCGGACCGGATCGAACTCGACGTGCTCACCTACGAGGCGGGCGGCGGGACGGAACACTTCATCAGTTTCGAGGATCCGGTGGCCGACCTGCTGATCGGCTTCTGCCGCCTGCGGTTTCCGAACGACCCCGTGCGTCGCGAACTGGAAAACGCCGCGCTGGTGCGCGAACTCCACGTCTACGGGAGCGAGGTGGGGATTCGTGACGAACCGGAGGCCGACTGGCAACACCGCGGCTACGGCCGTCGCCTCCTCGAACGCGCGGAGGGCCTCGCGGCCGACGCGGGCTACGACAAGGTGAGCGTCATCAGCGGCATCGGCGTCCGCCGCTACTACCGCGAGAAGCTGGGATACTACCAGGACGGGCCGTACGTGTCCAAGCGGCTGGGATGACCGTGTCGTCCGAACGCGTCGTCTGGGCCCTCGTCATCGCGGCCGTGCCCACCGCCGTCGCCGTCGGGCTCAGCCCGCCGAACGTCTACGCCCGCCTCGTCGTCGGCGTCGGCGCGCTCGCCGCCTCGTTCCCGGCCGCGTACCTGCTGGCCGGCCTGCGTACGTAGCGCCCGGCCGCGCCATCTCGCCCGCTTCGGCAGAGCATTTCAAGGCAGCCGCCTGCGAAGGGCACCCGTGACCGATTCGGACTCGGACTCGGAGACCGGCCGCCGACACGACGCCCTCGACCGCCACCCGACGGCCGGCCCGCGCAACTCGCTGTGGCACTGGACGGACGCGAAACACCCGCTCCGGATCGTCGTCAACTACCTCGCGGTCTGGCTGATCCGCGTCTCGCCCAGTTTGCGGGCGAAAAACTGGCTCCTCCGTCGCTTGGGCGCGACCGTCGGCCCCGGCGTCGCGGTGGGGCTGGAGGCGACTCCGGACGTGTTCTGGCCCGAACTCGTTACGATCCGCGCCGACGCCATCGTCGGCTACGACGCGACGCTCCTCTGTCACGAGTTCCTGACCGACGAGTATCGCACCGGCGAGGTGGTGGTCGGGGAGCGCGCGTTGATCGGGGCGGGCGCCGTCGTCCTCCCCGGCGTCGAAGTCGGCGCCGACGCGAAGGTGGCGGCCAACTCGCTGGTGACCGACGACGTGCCGGCGGGGACGACGGTGGCGGGGGTGCCGGCGACGCCGGTGGAGGGTGGAGTGGGCGCGGTCGAGGACGACGATTGACGCCGGCCTTGGAGTACCACCTTCCGGTTTTTTGTGAACAGGGACCGTCACACCGTGCATGAGCCTCTCGTCGTTGGGGGAGTTTCTGGGCGACGACGCGCCCGAGGGAATCCCCGGTATCGCGGGGCGATTCGACGGCAACCACATCCTAGTTCCGCTCCTCACGGCCGAGGTGCCGGCCCTCACCGACCAGCTCAAGATCGCCACGACGCTCGCGCGGGCGACCGGCGCCGCGCTCTCCGTGATCAATCCCGTCACCGTTCCCGAACAGACACCGAGGACGCTCGCCGGCGCGGCCAGCGACGCAACGGACGACGCGCTTCTGAACTGGGTGTTCGACCAAGCGGCCGATTCGACGCCACAACTGGACGGCGACTTCCTCCACACCCGGAACGTGGTCACGGGCGTTCTCCGGACCGTTCGTGCGAACGAGGTCGACACGCTCGTGCTGCCGAGTCGGTCCCGAAGTCCCCGCCTCCGCAAGGGGGTCGTCGAGCGTATCGCGGTGCATGCCGACTGCGATGTCGTCGTCGTGAACGGCCAGCCCGGGTACGAGCAGGTGCCGTCGATCCTGTTGCCGGTCGCTGGCGGTCCCCACTCGGGGTTCGCCGCCGACCTCGCCCAAGCCGTCGCGGCCGACTGTGACGCGTGGGTCGACATTCTGCACGTCGTGGACGAAGACGCGTCCACGCGTCGACGCGACGCGGCGACGGAACTCGTCGACGACGTTTATCACCGCATCGGTCGCCTCGAAACGACGACGACGTGGGTGCTGGAGGCCGACGACATCGCGGAGGCGATCATCGAACAGTCCCGCTACTACGGGCTCACGATCATCGGCGCCCCGACCAAGGGGCGCCTCCGTCAGTTCATCTTCGGGTCGACGAACCGTTCCGTGCGGACGAACGCAGGCAGCGTCGTCCTGTCGGTGCGAAACAACAGCCACCGTTCGACGGCGGGCGACTGACCGCCGCGACCCCACGCGGATCGAATCGCCGCCTCGTCACGACCGAATCCGCACGAAGCCGTCCGAGAACACCTTGCTGTTCGGGAAGACGTACTCCTCGCCGTCGGTTTCGACGTGCGTGACGAACAGGTCCATCTCCTGAACGATGCCGCGCACGTCGCCGACGCGAATCTCGTCGCCGATGGTGTACGGCTGGTGGAGGAGGAGGTAGGCGCCGACGGCGCCGGCCGAGAGCAGGTGGCGGAAGGCGATGCCGCCGAGGAAGACGATGGCGAAGACGTAGGCCGCCAGCAGGACGATGAGCGCCGCGGTGGCGACGCCGACCTGTCCCAGCGCGATCAGCGCGGCCAGATAGAGCACGCTGTATTTCGCCATCCGGGGGAGGACGCCGATCTGCGGGAGTTTCACGCCCCGGAAGCGCTCGGAGACGAGGAGTTCCACCTTGTCGGCGAGCAGGACGCCGACGATGAGGACGATGACGGCGACAAAGAGCTGTGGCAGGAAGCCGGCGACGGCGTTCCAGAACTGGGCGACGTACTGAATTTCGGCGACGGCGACGGCGGCGAAGACGGCCAGACCGAAGACGAAGTAGCCGGCGATGGCGGCGAGGATGTCGACGGTCGAGGTGCCGAACTCGCGGGCGGTGCGCTCGAACGCCGTCCCTTCGATGGCGTCGGGGACACCGATCCGATGGAGCACCCGTCGGGCGAGAACGCGCGTCAGCCACCCGAGGACGAGCCCGAGAAAGAGGGTCGCGAAGGCGAGCCAGAACCGGATCGGCACGGTCTCGACGAGTTCGCGGATCGTACCGCCCTGCATCTCAGTACTCCTCCGGATCGATCTCCAGAATCAGATCGCCGCCCTTGAACGCCCGGACCATCCCGTCGGATTCGGAGAGGACGATGGCGATGGCGTTGGTGTCCCGCGTGATCGCGCCGCCGGCCATGTGGCGCGCGCCCAGCCCTTTGGGAATGTCGACGCCTTCCGCGGACGGCTCCAAATAGCGGTACGCGGAGACGATCTTCCCCGAGTCGGAGACGACGAACGCGCCGTCGAGCCGCGAGAACTCCTTCAGCATCACGTTCACGATGGGGTCGCCGACGTGGACGTGGCTCTTCTCGAAGGGGTTGTAACTCAGCGGTCGGGACTTGTTCATCACCTTGCCCGCGTCGCCGACGACGAAGAGGGCGCCGACTGGCTTCCCCTTCTGGCCTTTCTTCCCGAGGTCGATGGCGACTTCGAACACGTCGCGGATGACGCCGGGTTCGGCCCGGGAGTCGGTGAACAGGTCGTAGATGCCCGAGCGCATCGACTCGTCGACGCGCACCCGGACCAGCGAGTCGGCGTCGACGTCGTCGCCGAACATCGAGACGGTGCAGGCGACGGTGTCGCCCTCGGCGACGAATCCGTTGTCCATCGCTCCTTCGACGCCGAATTTGATTCGGTCGCGAACGTTGTCGAAATCGAGCGGGAGTTCGACGAACGAGTCCGCGCCGACGCCGTTCTCGTCGGCGATCACCACCAAGTCTACGTCCACGTCCGCGAACCGCTCGTAGAACGCCGCCGACGGGGCAAACAGGAACAGTCCGTCGACGTCGTCCACGAGCTCGCCGAGAGAATCCCGTAACGTCGCCATTAGCGGACGGAGGTGACGCGGCGAAATAAAGGTTTATGGCCCGTCACGCGCCTGTCATGCGATCCTCGGCTCGTCACTCCCGCAGGCTCGCTACGTGGTCGATCCGTTGCTGGACCAAGGCGGGTTTCCCGATGTCGTGTCGGATCCGCAGGCCGTCGCCCGCGGCGGCGAGGGCGTCCTCCGCGATGGCCTCCGCGTCCGTAATCGTCGCCGCGATGCCGACCACCGCGAACGCCCGCGAGGTGGTGGTGTAGAGGCCGTCTTCGCGGGCGTCGACGCTCGCGTAGAAGAGCAGGGCGTCGCCCTCGCCTTCGGCGGCCGCCGCCACGCTCTCCTCGTCCACCTCGATCAGCGCCCCGGACTCGGGGTCGGTCGGGTAGCCCGCCGGCACCGCGTACTTGCAGACGGTCGCCCGTGCGGCGAAGTCGAGTTCGGGGAGCGGCTCGCCGTCCCGCGCTGCCGTCAGCACGTCGAGGAAGGGTGTCTCCAGCACCGGCAGGGTGTTCATCGCTTCGGGGTCACCGAAGCGGGCGTTGAACTCCACCACCCGCACGCCGTCGGCGGTGAGCATGAACTGCCCGTAGAGGACGCCCTTGTAGTCGGGGAGGGCGTCGACGGTGGCCTCCAGCACCTCGACAGCCGCCGCGTAGTCCGACTCGTCCATGAACGGAAGCGTCGGGTCGGCGTCGCTGTAACTCCCCATCCCGCCCGTGTTCGGCCCTTCGTCGCCCTCGTAGGCACGCTTGTGATCCTGCACGGCGGGGGTCGGGCGCACGTCGCCGTTTCCAACGAACGCCTGCACGGTGAACTCCTCGCCGACGAGGCGCTCCTCCAGTACCACGCGGTCGTAGTCGGACTCCCGCAGATACGCCTTGGCCTCTTCTTTCGTCACCTGATCCCCGGTGACGCGGACGCCCTTCCCCCCCGTCAGCCCGGCGGGCTTGACCGCCAGATCACCGTCGTAGTCGTCGATGTAGTCGCAGGCGGCGTCCATGTCGTCGAACGTCTCGAAGTCGGGGCAGCCCGGAATCCCCTCCTCTTGCATGAACCGGCGCTGGTAGGCCTTGTCCGTCTCGATGCGGGCCTCGTCGGCCTGCGGCCCGAAGGTGTAGACGCCGGCGTCGTCCAAGGCGTCGGCGACGCCCGCCGCGAGCGCCGACTCGGGGCCGATCACCGCGAGCGTCGCGTCCACGTCCGCCGCGAAGGCGACGATTTCCGACGCATCCTGTTCGTCGATAGCCCGCATCTCCTCGGCGAGTGCGGCGATGCCGGGGTTGCGGTTGCTCGCACAGGCGTAGAGATCGGCGTCGGGCGCGACGGCGCGGGCGATGGCGTGTTCGCGCCCGCCGCCGCCGACGAGGAGCACTGTCTCTGACATGGTGGATGCACCCCGCGGAATCGGCCTAAACGTTGCCCTTCGCCGCGCGTCTCGTTACCGCTCGCTCGCCGTTCCCACGACGACACCCGTCCGCCCGCCGGCGGCGGCGAAGAGGCCGACGGCGAACACCGCCGCACCCACGCCCGCGACGGCGAGGGGGAGTTCGTACCCCACGCCCAGTCGCGTCGCCGGTAGGGTGAACAGGGGCGGGCCGATGGCCTGTGCCCCGAGGATGACGCTCGTCCGGAGGCTCATGACGCCGCCGCGGAACTCGGGGCCGGCGAGTGCCGACAGCGCCGACGCGACGGAGGGAAGCAGAAGCCCGTGGCCGATGCCGAAGACGCCGAGGGCGAAGAGGACGCCCGTCGCGGACGACGCGACCCACACGCCCACGAGGCCGATGGCGTAGAAGCAGAAGCCGGCGGTAACGAGCCCCAGATTCGACAGGTAGCGCGCGAACCGGCCGTTGAACACCGCGACCACCGCGGCGACCATCATCGCCCCCGTCACGAGCGCGCCGACGCGCCCCGACGCCAGCCCGTACGTCTCCTCTAGGAGGAAGGGAACGGCGGTGAGGACGCCGCCGAAAAAGAGGGTGAAGCCCGCGAGCGTCGCACCGTAGACGGCGAGGGCCTGTCGAGTGGGGAGCGACGCGACGGCTGCGCGGAGGTACGACCCCTCGCGATCTACGCTCTCTCCCTCCGTTTCCGGCGCGTCGAGGAAGTAGTACACCAGCCCCGCGACGACGACGCTCGACCCGTAGAGGTAGAAGGGGGCGTCCCACGAACGCGCGGCGAGGACACCCCCGAGAACCGGTCCGGCGGCGGCGCTGAAGGAGATGCTCGCGCTGACGACGCCCATCACCGCGTTGCGCCGCGGGCCGTCGTAGTAGTCGCCGACGAGCGCGAGCGCGAGCGAGGCGAGGATGCTCCCGCCGACGCTCCCCTGCACCGCCCGGAGGACGAGGACCATCCACAGCTCCGTCACGAGCGTCACGGCGACGCCAGCGACGCCGTAGATCAGGAGACAGGGGACCACGATCCGCCGGCGACCGAAGCGGTCGGCGTACATCCCCACGACGGGGGCGAGGAACGCACCCGGCGCCGCGAAGGCGGTGATGACGAGGCCACTCCGCGCGCTCGACACGCCGAAGGCGTCGGCGATGGCCGGGAGCGCCGGACCGACGATGTTCACGTCGAGGGGCGCCACCGCCGCCATCGCGACGAGGAGGTACAGTCGCGGGGACCGCCACGGCACGCCCGTCGTCTCGTCGGAGTCCGACATCGGTCGGGCCGTGGGGCGGGACCGTAATCAACGATTCGGAGCGACGGTCTCGTCGCGTTCGTCCTGCGACGCCGGTCCTCTTCGTCTGTGGATACGGGTGCTCGCCGGCTACGACCCGTCGTCGGCGTCCGGCGGCAGGAGGTCGTCCGGACTCCGGCGGAGGGGGTCTTTCTCTAGGTGAGTCCGCATTCGCTCGCGGTCGTCCGCCGTAATCCGCGACGCTCTCCCCCCTTCGGTGTCGTCGCGGGCGGGCGACATGCCTTGGTCCTCGTTCGGCTCCGCACCGGTGTTGCCGTCGCGTGCGTCCCCGTTCGGGGCACCCGTCGTGGCGGGGAGCACGCCGATGGCGACTGCGCCGGCGCGTGCCGTCACGAACGCCGCAGCGGCGAGCACCACGAAGCCGACCATCAGGAGCGTGTGCGATTCCATGTGTGGGCGGCACGCTCACTACGCCCGGCACCGTAATCAATCGCCGCGACGTGAAAGCCGAGTCGCTCCGTTTAATCCGGGTTAAGTGGCAGTATGGGCTCCTTACCGGGTGCTTAATCCCGTTCCCGCAACTGCTCGCGGTGTAAGGAGAGGATGAGGTCCGCGAGCATCCCGAACATCAGCAGCTGGACGCCGACGAGGATGGCGAACGCGGCGACGACGGCGAGCACTTCGTGGGAGACGCGCTGGGTGACCCACTCGACGCCGACATAGAGGGCGACCAGAAAGCCCGTCGCCGTCGACACCGTGCCTAGGCTCCCGAAGTAGAAGAGGGGGTTGTTGGTCTTCGCCCGCCGGTAGAGTTCGAGGAAGATGATCCCGCCGTCGCGGATGGGGTGGAGGTTCGTGTTCGACCCCGCCGGTCGGGGGTAGTAGGTGATGGGCACCACCGTCGTCGGAATCCCGCGTTTGGCACACTCGACGGCCATCTCCGTCTCGATACCGAAGCCGTCGGCCGTGAGGTGCATCCGCTCGAACGAGTCGCGGGTGAACGCGCGGTAGCCCGAGAGGATGTCGCCGAACGACTCGCCGTGGATGATGCCGAAGGCGGCGTTGATGAGGCGGTTGCCGATCCGGTTGAGAAGCGTCATCGCGCCCGAGCGCATGTCGGCGAAGCGGTTCCCGATGACGTGCTCCGCCTCACCCGACCGAAGTGGGTCGAGCATCGCCTCGGCGTCGTCGGCGTGGTACGTGCCGTCGCCGTCGAGCATGAGGACGTACGCGGCGTCGACGTGGTCTCTCATCGCCTCCCGAACCGCCTGCCCCTTCCCGGTGCCCGTCTGCTCGACGACGCGGGCGCCCGCCTCGCGGGCGACGGCTTGGGTGTCGTCCGTCGACCCGCCGTCGATCACGAGGACGTTCTCGTAGCCGGCGTCGCGGAAGTCTCGAACCACGCCGCCGATGGTCTCGGCTTCGTCGAGCGTGGGGACGAGCACGCAGACGCCGTCGGACCCGGACATACCCCCACCTCACCGGGGGAGCCCAAAAGTCGTTCCTATCCGATTCGGTCACTCGGTCGCGTCGGCCGTCGCGTCGGCGTCCGCCTCGCTCTCGCCCGCCTTGGCCGTGAGCCGTCGCTCCGCTTCCTCGCGGTCCTCGGGGTAGCCCACGTCGATGCGCCAGCCGTCCATCCGGATGGCGTCGATGGTGCGCCCGCTCTGGATCAGCAGGTCGATGGCGTCGGGGAGTTCGTACTCGCCGCGGTCGGAGGGCTGGACGAGGTGACAGGCGTGGAAGATGGCCGGCGTGAAGGTGTAGAAGCCGGTCATCACGAGATTCGAGGGCGGGTCGTCGGGCTTTTCGACGACGCGGGTGATCTCGCCGTACTCGTTGGTGTCACAGACGCCGTAGCGGGAGGCTTCCTCCCACGGCACCTCCTCGACGAGGAAGGCGGCGTCGGCGCGCTCCTCGGCCTGCCGGTTGACCACGTCGCCGAGGTTCGCGTGGAAGACGTTGTCCCCGAGCATGAGCATGAAGTCGTCGTCGACGTACGGCTCGGCGGTCAGGAGCGCGTGCGCGAGGCCCAGTTGCTCGCGCTGGTGGGCGTAGGTGATCGGCACGTCACGGTACGCGTCGTCGTACCGCTTCATGATCTGCTCTTTCTTGTAGCCGACGACGACGACGAACTCGTCGACGCCGATGTCGATCAGGGAGTCGAAGGCGTACTCGATCAGCGGCTTGTCGTTCACCTCGACCAGCACTTTGGGCTTGTCCTCCGTGAGCGGCCGGAGGCGCGTGCCCTTGCCAGCGGCGAGAATGACGGCTTTCATACCACGAGGCTGGCCGCCGCGGAGGCAAATACTTTCGGCTCTCGTTCGCCGAGGAACCGTAATGTAAAGGCCCGCGGATCACGTCGGGACCGGATATGCAGGCGTTGCGTCGGTTCGTCGACCTGTATCGGTCCGGCGGCGTGAGAGAGGTGTCGCGAGGGGTTCGGGACTTCCTCCGTAACAACCTCCCCTTCTACTACTCGGTTCGAAACGCGCTGTTGCCGGACTGGCGAACGCTCGTCGTCGACGACGTTTCCATGCGGCTCGACACGTCGACGCCCGCACTCGTGAAGCGGTTCGATACCGCCAGCACCGAACGCGCGTTGCTCTCCGATTTCGTGTCCACCGTGCGCCCCGACGACGTCTGCTGGGACGTCGGCGCGAACGTCGGTCTCTACGCCTGTCTCGCGGCGGCGTGCGGTGCAGACGCCGTCGCCTTCGAACCCGTCCCCGCGAACGTCGCGATGGTCCGGCGGAACGCCGCGGCTAACGACCTCTCAGTCCGTGTCTTCGAGACGGCGCTCGGCGCCGAATCGGGAACGGCGCGGATTCCGAATCCCACTGGTGACCCGGACGCGGGCGCGAACTACGCCCTCTCGGTGACGGAGGCGAGCGGCGACGAGACGCTTCACGTGTCCGTGTCCCGAGGCGATGCGTACGTCGCCGAGGGCGACCTGTCGCCGCCGACGGTCGTCAAAATCGATGTCGAGGGGGCAGAGGCGGACGTCCTTGACGGGTTGTCGACAGTGCTCGCCGACCACCCACCCCGGGCCGTCTACGTCGAGGTTCACGAATCGGAGCTTCCGGCGTTCGGGGCGTCTGCGGACGATGTCCGCGACCGATTGCGTGACGCCGGATACTCACTCGAACGACTCCAGTCACGTGGCGAGGAGAACTACCACCTGAAGGCGACCCGACCGGTCCCGGCGTGACGCCGCCGTTCGACTCCGAGAACGATACGTATTTGAAGCCGACGCCGGTGAGTGTAGGCGAGATGGGGAACCCGAACGTCCTGTGTCTCGTGCTCGACTGCCTCCGACTGGACGCGATCACCGAGGCCGACGCCCCCAACATCCACGCCCTCGCCGCCGACAACCTCTCTTTCGACGCCTGCGTCACCCCCGCGAACTGGTCGCTCCCGGCCCACGCCTCCCTCTTCACCGGCGAGTGGCCCCACGACCACGGCTACTACCACCGCGAGCACCACCTCGACCGCCTCCCGCTGATCGAGTCGCTGAGCGCCGACGGCTTCGACACCGTCGGCGTCACGGCCAACATCTACGCCTCCAGTTCCCACGGGTTCGATAAGGGCTTCGACCGCTTCTACGAGACGCGCCGCCCGCTCAATCCCCGCGGGCTGAACCCCTTCGCGAACGTCCGCAAGATTCAGGAGGACCGCACGCCCCGCCCCCGGGACTACGTCCAGACGCTCGTCGACGCCGCCACGCACGACCGCCCGCTCGCCAGCCTCGACAACTTCGCCCGCGCCGTCGCCCTCGAACTCGACCGGCGCTATGGCTACCGCGAGCACCTCCCGCTGGTCGACGCCGACACCTACGGCTTCCTGACCCGGGCCTCGAATCGCTCGACCGACCTCCTCGTCGACGAGATCGAGCGGACCGCGCACGACGACGCGCCCCTCTTCGCCTTCGCGAACTACATGGACCCCCACTACCCGTACGAACCGCCCGAGGATCACTTCCGGGCGGTGGCCGACGGCCGGTGGACCCTCGACGACCTGCGCACCATGTCGCCGAACCTCTCGAACGCTCGCCAGTTCCGCAACGCCTTCTTCGGCGGCGACATCGACGAGGACGACGTTGCACTCGTGCGCGCCGCCTACCGCGCCGAGGTACGGAGCGTCGACGAACAGATCGGTCATCTGTTGCGGGCGCTGGAAGACGCGGGCGTGCGCGACGAGACGATGATCGTCGTCACGAGCGACCACGGCGAGGGACTGGGCGAGGAAGACCTCCGCGGCGAGCGGAGCATGGGCCATCTCGACGCCCTGAACGAGCACCTCTGGACGGTACCGCTGATCGTGGCGCATCCCGAGCTGGACGCGCGAACCGTCGAGGACCGGGTGTCGCTCCGCGCACTCTACGACCTCCTCACCGGCGACCTCGGTGTATTCGTCGACATCGGCGGCCGGACGTGGGCCGACTACTTCGACGACGACCCGGTCTTCTTCGAGTTGCCGGCGAACCCCTACCACGAGGAGTCGATGCGGCGCTACGAGCACTTCGAGGACTGGTTCGTCGAGCGCGAGTCGCTGACCCACACCGTGATGGGGTTCGACGGGGACTGGAAGGTCGTCGCGGACTCGCGGGGTGAGGTGAGCGCGTATCGGGGTGAGGACGCCGTCACGGTGGCGGACGCGCCCGCCGAGTTGCGTGCCGCGTGTGAGGACGCAGTCGCACAGTTCCCCGCCGTGGAGGGTGACGTGGACAGCGACCTCTCCGGCGACGTGGAGCAACAGTTACGGGATCTGGGGTACGTGTAGGTCGTCGTAGGACCGTGACGCTCGTGATTTCCCGTGCTCGACCGCACGCCCGCTGGGAGCGCCGATCATGAGGATCGGCCAGACTTCGCTGATCGTCTTCGTCTCGAGGATCATTGGCTCGATTGCCGGGTTCGTCGCAACGCTGTACATCGCTCGACTGTTGGGGGCGAGTGTTCTCGGCACCTACTCGCTCGTGCTCGCGGTGGTGGCGTGGACCGGCATAGTCGGTCGAGTTGGGATCACCGCAGCTGTCGGCAAGCGGATGACCGAAGGGGAGGACGTGGGCGAATTCTTCACCGCCGGCGCTCTCTCCCTGCTAGCCACGTTCGGGGTGCTGCTGGTGTTGCTATCCGCGTTCCGAGGGCCGCTGACGGCGTACATCGGCCGCCCGGTGGTCGGCTTCCTCGCTCTCATCCTGTTCGCGACGCTGTTGCACGCGCTGAGCCAAGCGGTGCTCGCGGGAAGCCATCTCGTTCACATCCAAGGCATGTTGACAACGGTTCGCATGACCGTTCGGAGCGCCGTCCAGATCGGGCTGGTGTACATTGGCCTCGAACTGACGGGGATGCTCGCCGGCCACGCGCTCGGCTACGCGCTGATCGGCGCGGTCGGTCTCTGGATCGCTGGGCCGTCAATCCGGCTCCCGACCCGGCGTCACTTCGAGGAACTCTTCTCGTACGCCAAGTTCGCCTGGCTCGGATCGGTCGAGAAGCGTACCTTCGGCTGGGTCGATGTCACCGTGATGGGACTGTTCGTCACCCCGAATCTGATCGGCGTCTACTCCGTCGCGTGGACGATCAGCACGTTCCTGTTGACATCCGGATCCGCGATCAGTAGTGCGACGTTTCCCGAGATCAGCAGTGCCACCGCCGACGCCGAGCGCCAGGCTGCTGCGCCGATCCTCGAAGATGCCCTGCGCTACGCCGGACTGATCCTCATCCCGGGACTTGTTGGCGGTGCGATCCTCGGCCCGCGCATCCTCCGCATCTACGGCGAGGAGTTCACCGTCGGCGGGACGGTGCTGACACTGCTCGTCGCTGCCGTGTTGCTCCGGTCGTACCAGCAGCAGTTCATCACGACCCTTAGTGCCATCGACCGGCCCGATCTCACGTTCAACGTCAACGCAGTCTTCATCGGTGCGAACGCGGCGTTGAACCTCGTGTTGGTGTATCTCTACGGGTGGATCGGTGCCGCCGTCGCGACCGCGTTCTCCGCGGGGATCGGGACGGTGCTCGCGTACCGGTACGTCACCCTCCTGATCGAGTTCGACCTCCCCACTCGCTCCGTGGCGAAACAGGTCGCCGCCGCGGCCGTGACGGGAGTCGTCGCCTACGGTGGCCTGCGGATAGAGGAGACGTACGCGCTCCTCCAGCACAATTTCGCGCTGATGCTCCTGCTCGTCGGCTTGGGCGCAGGCGCCTACTTCCTGGTGCTATACAGGATTTCGGCGGAGTTCCGCACTACCGTTCGAAACAATCTCCCCGACGACGTGGCGTCGGTAATCAGCTGACCGGCCGCACCGACCTCCGGGGCCAGCGGGATATGTCGTCAGCTGTCAGTACTGAAATAGCCGCTGGATTCCGTTGTGATCGCTACTCTCGAACGCGTAGTTCTCGCGGTCTTGGAGCCAGTCGTCCGCCAGCGGCTCCGACCCAGGAACGAACACGACTTGGAGCAGGTCGCGGTGGTTCCCCTCCGCGGGGATACCGGCCCGATGGAGGTTCACGTTCGCGTTACAGAGCGCGGCACTCCCCGCCTGTCCGGTGAACTTCATTATATCGCTCGCCTCGGCTTCGACACGCCCCTTGGGCACGCCGTCGCGGCTTCGCTTGTAGTCGTTCGTGATGCTGAGCGAGTCGGATTTCGATACCGCGTGAAACGGCCCGTGGTCCTCGTCGACGTCAGTCAGGTAGACGAAAAGTTTGACGTGATCCGTCGTGTGCGGGTCGGTGTGCCAGTAGTTCGAGAACACCTCCGACGACTCGACGACCTCGGGGGGGACGTGGTGGTTTCGCCAGATGTTGAACCGGATCGGCTTCGCCCACGTTCCGTAGTAATCGTGGAGCACGTCGAGAATGTCCGCGGAGACGATGTCCTCGATCTCCGGTAGCTCGCTACGGAAGTCAAAGGTGCTGCTCTCGACGCCGAACGTGTAGTCGGTCCCGCCCGTTCCCCGCGTGTACGTGTACTCCTCGGCGTCGAGGATCTCGTCGAACTTCGCTTCGATAGTCTCGATAGTCGACTGGTCGTACGGCTGACCGGGTTCGACGATCCCCTCCCGTTTGAGCGTTCGTGATGCCGACGTGGACGACGCGTGCACGTCCGACTGCGCTAACTGCGCCCGCTTGATCGCGAGGTCGCCGACGAGCGAACTCGTCAGCTTGTTCGACCTGCCGAACACGTCACGACCGAGCCGGTAGTCGGCGCGCTTGACCATCGTTTCCGTAAAACGAACGACACTTTTCGGATCGTTTATGACTTTCTGCGCTGTTGAGAGCATCGGTAGTCCTCTTCGTTGTTGTCGGCTGCGGGAGACGAACGGTTCTCATCGGCATCGTTCCGTTCGGGGGTATCTTTCTCGTACATCTCCATTCCTGTCGTTCGTGCCCCGATTCGGCGCCCTTCGACGGTATCCGTACCAGACAGGCGCGAACGGACGATATTAAACTTTCCTGTGATGTTGCGGCTCGCGTGACCGGATCGCCCCGTCGTTCGATGCCCCGTAACTCGATTCGATTGACGGGTACTTTCAATACCCGTCTCGGAAAACACGGACGAACGATGGCTCCAGAAGACCGGCTCGCAATCGACGGCGGGACGCCAACCCGCGAGGACGCTCTCCCCTTCGCGACGCCCGTGATCGGCGACGAGGAAGTAGCAAACGTGACCGAGACGCTTCGGTCGGGCTGGCTCACCACGGGCGAGCAAACCGCGGCATTCGAGGACGAAATCGCGGCGTACGTCGGCCGGGAACACGCGGTTGGGACGACCAACTGCACCAGCGCGCTCTATCTCGCACACCGACTGCTGGACATCGAAGGCGAGGTAATCACGACCCCGATGACGTTCGCGACTACCGTATCGAGTATCGTGCTCGCGGGTGGGACGCCGAAACTCGTGGACATCCGTCCGGACACGCTCACGCTAGATATCGACGCCGTACGGGAAGCGATCACCACCGACACCGAGGCGGTCGTCCCTGTCCACTACGGCGGACAAGCGACTGACATGGGGGCTTTGCTCGACCTCGCCGACGACCACGACTTCGCCATCATCGAGGACGCGGCCCACGGCCTCGGCGGCGCGTACGACGGCACGCCACTCGGCGCGCTCGGCGACGTTGGGTGTTATTCGTTCTACGCGACGAAATCGATCACGACCAGCGAGGGCGGAATGCTGGTCACGGACGACGACGCGGCCGCCGCCGCGGCACGCAAACTGCGGCTCGCCGGCGTCGACGCGAACGCTTGGGACCGGCAGGATCGCGAACAGCCCGGGTGGCACTACGACGTCGAACGGATTTCGGGGAAGTACAACATGACCGACCTCCAGGCGGCGATTGGGTTGGCCCAGTTCGAGAAACTCGATTCGTTCGTTGCGACCCGGCGCGAACTGGCCGCGGCGCTCGACGAGGCGCTCGATCCCATTCCCGGCGTCGAGCCCCTCGCAGTTCGAGACCCGGACGAGCACGCACGCCACTTGTATCCCGTACTGCTGGACGAAGAGGTGTTGGAGATGAATCGATACGAGTTCGACCGGGCGCTGAACGCCGAGGGAATCGGAACCAGCGTCCACTACATCCCGATCCACCGACACACGGCGTTCGAGGATATCGAGCGGGGAGAACTGTCGACGACGAACGCGCTGGCTGATCGGATACTCTGTCTCCCGCTCCATCCCCGGATGGAGCAAGACGACGTTGCGGACGTTCGCCGGGCAATCGACAAGATCACGCGGTAAGTCGCGTCTCGTTAGGTTCGAACAGCGAACACAACCGTTATGCTGTAGTGGTTTGACCGGTGAATCGAACTAATGACCAACGAGCTTTCGGAACTGCTCGTCAGCTCTTCGGACGCGCTGAGGGCGGCAATGCGGACTATCGACCGTGCCGGCTACGGGATCGCGTTCGTCGTGGACGACGAGGAACTGGTCGGTGTGGCGACCGATGGCGACATCAGGCGGGCGATCCTCGACGGGACGCGGCTGGACGCTCCCGTGTCGAAAGCGATGAACGATGACCCCGTCTACGTCTATCGATCCGAGGGTGTCGAGAGCGTCCGGGGTCGGATGCAGGGTACCGATCCGGCGGATACGATCCCGAAAAGCGGTCGGCTGATCGTGCCCGTCCTCGACGACCGGGAGCACGTCGTCAGCGTCTCGTATCTGTCGGCTGACGACGGATCGCTCTCGCTGACGGAGGCACCGATTGACGGGGGCGAGCGAACCAACGGCACCGTCGGCACCGTTACAGTCATCGGCGGCGCGGGCTACATCGGTTCCGTCCTCTGTCGTGCACTCCTCGATCAGGGGTACTCCGTCCGGGTACTCGACAATCTCGTCTACGGCGATCACGGCGTTCGCGGCCTGCTCGAACACGACCGCTTCGAGTTTATCGAGGGCGATATGCGGTCTATCGAGGCCGTCCTCGAGGCCGTCAAGCCTGCCCAAGCAGTCGTTCACCTGGGAGCGTTGGTCGGCGACCCGGCGTCGGGAATCGACTCCCAGAAGACGCTCGAACTCAACTACCATTCGGTCAAACTGGTGGCGGAGATCTGCCGTTACCACCAGATCAACCGCTTCCTCTTTGCCTCCACGTGTAGCGTCTACGGGCGGAGCAAGTCCGAGGACGAACTCCTCGCCGAGACCGACCCGCTCAACCCCGTCTCGCTGTACGCGCAGACGAAAATCGAATCCGAGCGAGCGCTGCTGGAGATGGCGGACGACAACTTCGCCCCGACCATCCTCCGGATGGCGACGATCTACGGTCTTTCACCACGAATGCGGTTCGACTTGGTCGGGAACATCCTGCCGGCCAAGGCCTACACCGAGAACGTCGTTCCCATCTTCGGCGGCTCCCAGTATCGTCCGAACGTTCATGTTCGTGACGCCGCCCGGGCGTACATCGACTGCATCGAGGCGCCGATTCGGAAGGTGGCCGGCGAAATCTTCAACGTCGGCTCCAACGCGCAAAACTACCAGATCATCGAAATCGGGGAGATCGTTGCCGACTGTTTCCCCGAGGCCGAAATCGACCGCCAGCGGGAGAAGGAAGACGAGCGAAGCTACCAAGTCGACTTCTCCAAGATTCGCGATGTCCTCGATTACGAAGTCGAACATACGATCAGGGGAAGTACGCTCGAAATCAAGGAGGCGTTCGAGGCTGGCCGGTTCGACGACTACACCGACGACAGGTACAACAACTACCGCACGCTCGAAAACAATATGGAGATGCTCGCGACGGTCGAACGGCCGTCGAGCGACTGAGTCCACCCCTGCACGATGGAGGTAGCGTTTCGCCCCGCGACGGTCGCCGACCTCGAACTGTTACTCGCGTGGCGGTCGAACCCCGATGTCTACGAGTACTTCTACGAACAGGACGAGCCGCTCGAATGGGACGAACACGTCGACTGGTGGGAGTCGCGCGAGAACCGGCGTGACTGGATCGTCACCGTCCGTGAGCGGACTCGCTGGCGCGATGTCGGGAGCGTGTGCGTCTACGACCTCGACGCGGATGTCCCCGAAGTCGGCGTCTACGTGGGCGAGGTGACGGCGTGGGGTGGGGGAATCGCCTCGGAGGCCGTCGAGTTCGCCGCCGACTGGCTCCGCGCCCGGAACTATCAGGAAGTCCGGGCACGGATCGTTGAGGGTAACGACGCATCGAAACGGCTCTTCGAGCGCGTCGGCTTCGAGTGCGTCGGCGAGTCTCGGCCCGGCGAGAGTGCCTATCGACTCTCACTGTGATCGTCGGCTGGCGGAGACTTCATGATTCTGCTGCGTGATGTCGGCGTATGAACGTCCTCTATGTGGTTGCACATCCGGACGACGAAGTCCTCGGCGTCGACGGGACACTGGCGAGACACGCAGCCGAGGGGGATCGCGTCCACGACTGTGTCCTCTCGGACGACGTCGGCGCCCGCCATGGCTCGCCAACCTACGAGATGCGTCGGGGGATGGAGCGCCGCCACCGCCGGGCAAAGCGGGGGTGTGATCGTCTCGGCGTAGACACCGTTTCGTTCCACGACTTTCCGGACAACCAGTTCGACTCGGTGCCCCTTCTGGATCTCGTACAGACGGCCGAAGCCGAAATCGAGACGCGGCGCTCGGAAATCGTGTACACTCTCCACTCGAGCATCTGAACGTGGTCCACGAACTCGCGTGCCGGGCGGTCGTCACGGAGACCCGTCCGCTCCCGGAGACGCGGGTCGAGCGTGTCCTAGCGTTCGAGACGCTCTCGGCGACGTAGTGGTCGCCACCGCAGTCCGACGACGCGTTTCTCCTGACCGAATTTGTGAACATCGACCCCCACCTCGACGACAAACTCGACGTTCTCGCCACGTACGAAGACGAGTTACGGACGCATCCCCACCCGCGCACGACCGAGACGGTCCGACGCAACGCCCGCGTGTGGGGGGCGAAAAGCGGCGTCGACGCCGCGGAGCCGTTCGAACTCCTCTGGGCGGTCTGCGATTAGGTCGCGAACACGTGGGGGTGTCGGGCGTCGATTCGCTCGCCAGCGTCGGCGAACGCGACTGCTAGCGGCGTCGTCCCTGCTTCCTCGGGCGTGTACGCTATCGGCACCTCGACCGTTCCCCTCGACCGTCGCCTCGGCGTCGTGGACCGTCTCGCCGCCGAAGGTGGCAGTGATTCGAATCGTTCGCGTCCGTGCGGGCGACTTGACGACGGCGAGGATGCGACCGGTCTCGCCGGTGTCGAGATTCGTCTCGTAGCCAGTCCCGCCCTCCGCGTCCCGAATCCCGGTGTACAGCCACTCACCGGGCGCGTGATCTTGGCCGAAGACCGTCCCGGCGTCGATCCCGTACCGGTCCGCGAACGTATCCCACCACATCGATGGGTGGTCGTCGAGTTGGAGACGCGTAACCCGGAACGCACCGTCCCCCGTCCGAACGACGACCCCTTCGCCCGGGACGACGGCGAGCACTTCCCCGGGGGTCGCGTCCCCCGTCGGCCGGTCGACCGGTTCTCCGCGCCAGACGATCACCGTGTGGCCGTCGAAGAAGGTGTAGGCGCCGGGATACGGTTTCGTCAGCGCACGCACCCAGTCGTACTGGGCGTCGGGTGCGCGCTCCCAGTCGATCAGGCCGTCCTGTGGCTGGCGCCGGGGCCGATACGTGGCCTCGGCCAGCGACTGCGGCCTCGAATCGAGCGTGTCGCGCTCTAGCGGCTCCTTGACCGTCTCCAGCAGTTCACAGGCTTGGATGGTGAGCGCCTGGAAGACGGTGTCGACGTCGTCGCGCGGTTCGACCGGGACGGCCCGTTGGGCGAGGATGTCACCGGCATCGACTGCGGGCGTGTATTCGTACAGCGAGAGCCAGATTCGATCCACACCGTCGATAAGGCTCCAGTTGACGGGGGCGCCACCTCGCCCCCGTGGCAGTTCGCTCGAGTGGAATCCGACGAACCCGCGGGTCGGCACGTCGAGTACGCGCGAGTCGAGGATTTGTGACCCGGCCGGACAGATACAGAGGTCGGGATCGAGGTCACGGAGTCGTTCGACCGTCTCAGCGGCGTTGATGTCCGTCGTTCGGATCAGCGGCACGCCCGCCTCGTCGGCCACGTCGGCGAACGAACGGTAGTTCGCCTACCGTGCCGCCAGATCACCGTTCGGGGGCGACGGCGCCGACGACGTTCCAGCCGGTTTCGACAGCGTGTCTGAGGACGTGTTTCACGAGTTCGCGATTGCCGACGATGACGGTGCGCATGGCTCGTCCACGTACGGGCACGGAGGGGACACGTATAGCCGTTGTCGTCCCCGTCCGTTCGGATCGCCGTACCGAACGGTTTTATTCGAGCCAGCCGACCGCCGGATATGGACGCGTTCGATATCGGTGACTGCACCGTCGGTCCCGACGCGGAGACGTTCGTCATTGCCGAGGCGGGATCGAACCACAACGGAGATATGGAGACAGCCAAATCGCTCATCGACGCCGCTGCGGATGCCGGCGCCGACGCGGTGAAGTTCCAGACGTTTCGCGCCGACGCGATGTACGCCGAGCAAGGTCCGGACGATTCGGACCAACTCGTCGAGTATTTCGAGTCGCTGGAGATGCCCTACGACTGGATTCCGGTCCTCGCCGAGCACTGCAGTCGCAACGGCGTTGAGTTCCTTTCGACTCCGTTCGACGAGTGCTCGGCCACCGAACTCGCCGAGTACGTTCCGGCGTTCAAAATCGCCTCGATGTCGCTGTCCAACCATCCGTTCTTGCGCTCGCTCGCGTCGTTCGACGCGCCGCTTCTCCTCTCGACCGGCGGTCACGACCTGGACGAAATCGAGGCGGCCGTGGAGACGCTGACGGCCGCCGACGTCGACGCGTTCGCCCTCCTGCAGTGTGTCGCCGCGTACCCCACCCCACTGGAGCAGATCAACGTCCGGGCCGTCGAGACGCTTCGCGAGACGTTCGACTGCCACGTCGGCCTCTCCGATCACACGCTCGATCCGACGACCGCCCCGGCGACGAGTGTCGCACTCGGCGGATCGGTCGTCGAGAAACACTTCACGCTCGATAAGTCGATGGAGGGACCGGACCACAGTTTTGCGCTCGAACCGGACGAACTCGACGCGATGGTCGACGCCGTTCGCCGGACCGAAGCGGTGCTCGGGGCGGCGGAGAAACGTGTCCTCGACATCGAGCAGGAAGTCGTCTCGGTTGCGAAACGGGGGATTCACGTCGTGCGGAATATCCCCGCGGATCGACCGCTCGAAGCGGCCGACATCGCCGTTCGCCGCCCGGGCGGACGGGAACGGGGTCTCGATCCTTCATTCTACGACGAGGTGATCGGTCGGCGGACCTCGACGGCGCTCAACGCGGGGGAACCGCTGACGTGGGAGAAACTCGTCGACTGATCCGGAAAGGGATAAGTCACCCGCGGATCGAACGGAGGTATGACGACCGTCGCTGTCGTTCAGGCGCGCATGGGGTCGTCTCGGCTGCCGGGGAAAATGATGTATCCGCTCGACGGCCGCCCCGTCGTTACGCACGTCCTTCGCCGTGTCCAGCAGTCGGAGACGCTCGATAGCGTCGTGGTCGCGGTGTCGGACCAGCAGTCCGACGATGTCCTCGCAACGCAAGTTCGAGAACGCGGCGTCTCCCTGTACCGCGGGAGCGAACACGACGTACTCGGGCGCCTGCACGGGGCCGCACACGAGGCCGGCGCCGACGAAATCGTACGCGTCTGTGGTGACACGCCGCTCGTGGCCCCTCGCGTCATCGACGCGCTCGTCAGGAAACTGCGGGCTGCCGGCGCGGACTACGTCTACACGATGGAGCCGCGGAGTTTCCCGCGAGGCCTCGACGTGGAGGCGTTCACCGCGGAGAGCTTCGACTGGGTGGCAGACGGTGCCGACGAACCCTATCAGCGTGAGCACGTGACCGTCTACTACCGCGAACACGCCGGCGACTTCTCACTCGCGACGCTCACCGCCGACGAGGTGTTCGACGATGCGCTAGCGGGTCGCACCGACCTCCGACTGACGCTTGACGAAGCGGCCGATTACGAACTCCTGCGCCGCATCTATCGGGATGTCGACTACGACGGAGTCGTCTCGCTCCGTGATGCGGTGGCATACGTGGACACGAACGGGTTGGCGACCATCAACGAGCATGTCGAACAGCGCTCGCCGACACACACCGAGTCGAACTGATCAGTCGGCGAGTCGCTCGATCTCGTCGACGATCCGGTCGACGCCGTCGGGATCGACGAGTTTTCGGCCCCGGTTCCGGAGCGTTCGGCGCCGATCAGGGTCGTTCAGGAGTGTGTCGAGCGCCGCCCGGAACGACGCCGTCCCGGTGTCGTCGACGATGTCGGCTGTGTCCGCCTCGCGCAGGGCGGCGGCCTTCGGACGCTGATCAGGCGCGATCACGGCGCCGATCATCGGCGTCCGTAACGCTAGGAACTCGTACGCCATCAGTCCGAGCGCCGACACCGCGACATCCGCCTCGAACATCAGCGACGCAAGGTCGTCCGGATCGTCGTGGAGGGAGAACCGGCAGTCGACCGCCTCGGCGGTGCGCCTGATGGCCTCCCGGTTCGACGGGGCGAATCCCGGCCCGACGACGACATCGACCGCGAGGTTTCGGTCGTCGAACGCCCGCATCGCGGCGGGTGTGACGTTCGACACGTCGGAGCCACCCATCGCGACGAGCCCGCGTTCGGGCGGCTCTCGCCACGGCGGGGCTCGGTCGGCGAGGGATCTGATCGCCTCGTCGAAGATCAGGTAGTCGCCACCGAGCAGCCACGTCGGCTCCGATCCCGTCCAGTCGTACGCGTCGCGTTCGGCGTAGATGTGCCCGTTGATCAGCAGGTCACAGTGCACCGTCAGGTCGACGTAGTCCTCGACGACCACGAGCGCCTCGGTATGCGCAGCCAGCCGCTCGTACAGCTCCAGCGAGCCGAGCTCCGCAGTCTCACTCTTCGATTCGGACGGGAGGTCGACGATCAGCACGTCGAACGCCCCGGCTCGCAACGCGGTCTCCACGTCCTCCCGAGCCCGGAGCGCGGCTGGCGCGACGGCAGCAGCAGCCTCCGGCGTCTTCGTGAGCAGCGTCGTCTCGTGGCCCCGGCGGCGCAGCGCCGCCGACAGCGTGCGTGTGCGAACGAGGTGTCCCATGCCGATGTCGGAACTCCCGTCGGCGCGGAACGCTACGTGCATTCGCCCGTACGTCCCGGTCGAACCGGTATAGTCTTGCGCTCTTCGGCCGTGATCCGTTCCGCTCGCCTCCCACGCGTTGTGGCGGGTGCGGGTCGTGACGTGACGTGATGGCGCTATCACACAAGACTAATGCGCCAGAGGGTTCGTCACAACGGCATGAACCTCAAGCACCGGGCGCTTGAGATGGTCTCACACCTCGGGGGTGGTCAGGCGGCTCTCTCCGTCTACGACACGGTCGCCGAGGCGCCCGGGATCGATGCTGGCGTCGACGACCGGATCGCGAGCTACGAACTCGATCCGGCTGACGCCGAGGGTGCCGTGCTGTTCCCGCTCATTCCCGGCTACTCGACGCTCTGTTACCGCTTTTGCGTCCTCGCACACGCGTTCCGGACGCGAGGCTATCGGCCGATTCTCCTCACCGACGACGACGACCTCCGCTCCCGACCGGAGCTGACCGTCGACGATCCACATCCCGCCACGACGACCGAGCTGTGTCGGTTTCGGGCGCGGAAGATTCCGCGGATGTTCGGATTCGACCCTGTTTCCATCGGCGACGTGCTCCCGGCGGACTACCGAGAGCCGACGATACCCGACGATGTCGAGTCGGTCACCTACCGTGGCGTCCCCGTTTCCCGCATCGCACGGACCTCGACCCGCAAATATCTGAAGCGATACACGATTGACCTCTCCGAACCGTCGATCCGGGCGGTGTACACGGACTTCCTGCACGACGCGATGGTGCTCACCGATACGATGCGACGGCTCGTCGACGACCGGTCGATCTCTCGGATCGTCGCCAACGAACCGTACTACGTGCAGGGTGCGGTGCCTATCGCAGTCGGGCGAATGGCCGACATCGACACGTACACCCAGATGCGCGGGTACCTCGCGAACTCGATCCTGTTCGGGCGGGCCGACAACCTCTCGCCGATCCCCGCGTTCTCCGATCCCGAACTGGTCGGCACCGCGCTGGATACGCCTCTCGACGACGACGAACGGGCGGCGATCCGCGAGGTGATGGCGGGTCGGAAGTCCGGCGATATCGTCCGCGAACAGTACTCCTCGGGCACCGGACGGGCAATCGACGCCGACGCGGAGACGGTCGTCGGCGTGTTCACGAACCTGCTCTGGGACGCGTCGCTGATTCCCGAGGGGGCGGTCTACACCGACGTGTACGAGTGGCTGTCGGATACAATCGAGCGGTTCGCCGGGCAGACCGGCACTCACGTCGTCGTCAAGACCCACCCGGCCGAGGCCAAGTTCGGCACGAACGAGAGCGTGAGCGGCTGGATCCGACGGACGTACGACTCGCTCCCGGACAACATTACCCATCTACCCCCCGATACGGATGTGGACACCTACGCCCTGATCGAGGAACTCGACGCAGGCGTCGTCTTCAACTCCACGGTCGGGCTGGAGATGGCCGTCGAGGGACTCCCGGTCGTCGTCGGCGGCTATCCCCACTACCTCGGTCACGGCATCACCTACGACCCCGATTCCAAGGCGGCCTACGGGGACCTACTCGACCGCATCGCCGACCTCGATGTAACCGAGGAGGCCCGGCGTCGCGCGTGGCGGTACGCCCACCTGCTGTTCGTCTGCAAGCACATCGACTTCCCCACTCTCGACACCGGGGACGGTGGGCGGAGCGCCAACACCGTCGACCACGCCGACATCGCGCCTGGCGCCGAACCGTTCGACACGGTCGTCGACCGCATCTTGGCCGGCGAGGAAGTGATCCGTCCCTCCTGTCTGGAGCCGTTGGCGGAATGACGCGAGTACGCACCGTCGGCAGCCGACAGGCGCCCGCTGCACACGTACGGTGGCGCGGAGGGACGATATGAGCCTCCCCACCCGCATCGCGGACAAGTACCGCCGCGACGGCCTCGTCGGTCTCGCTCGCGAGGCCGGTCCCTTCCTAGCCGGCCGCCTCCGCTACTATGCCACCGACGTACCACAGGCTCTCGTCATGAACCGGTCGGCGTACGACGTGTACGCCGAGGACTGGGATCTGTTCGTCGTCCTCGACGCCTGCCGGTTCGACCTGCTCCAGTCCGTCGCGGCCGACTACCCGTTTCTCGACACGGTGGACGCGCGCTACTCGAAGGCGAGCTCGTCGAAACCGTGGCTGGAGCGCAACTTCGGCCCCGACCGCGCCGCGGAGATGGCGACGACGGCCTGCGTGACCGGCAATCCGTTCACCGACGAGGTGTTCGACGGCGACGAGTTCGGGCTTCTCGACGAGGTGTGGCGCTACGCGTGGGACGACGACCGTGGCACCGTGCCACCCCGGCCCATCACGGACCGAGCGATCACGGTCGCTCGCGAGCGGTCGTTCGACCGGCTGCTCGTCCACTACATGCAACCCCACTTCCCCGCGCTCGACGCGCCGGAACTCGGCGGGCGGGTCGATCCGACGGAGAACCACTGGATCAACTCGGTGTGGGAGCAGCTCGAAGCCGGCGAGCTGGACCGGGAGACGGTGTGGGCGGCCTACGCCGACAACTGCCGGACGGTCCTCGACGAAGTCGCCTTGTTGCTGGCCAACTGTCCGGCCGAACGGGCGGTGATCACGGCGGATCACGGCAACGGCTTCGGGGAGTTCGGTATCTACGGCCACCCGGCCGACCGCGCGCACTGGTGCGTGCGCAAGGTACCGTGGGTCAGGACGACGGCGCGGGACACGGGCGAACACACGCCCGCCACGTACGACACGGCCACCGTCGCCACCGAGACGAGTGACAGACTGGCTGCCCTCGGCTACCTTGACGAGTAAGCCGAATCCAATAGACTAACTTGCGTCGCCTCGCACAGCGTAGCCATGACTCAACGGTCCGCACTCGTCGCGGGTGGTGCCGGGTTCCTCGGCAGCCACCTGTGTGAGGAACTCCTCTCGGACGACTACCGGGTGATCTGTGTCGACAACCTCGGAAGCGGCCGCCGGTCGAACATCTCTCATCTCCTCGACGACGACGACTTCCAGCTCATGGAGCGGGACGTGCGGAGCGACGCGGAGTTCCCGCCCGCGGACGAGGTGTTTCACCTCGCCTCCCGGGCCTCGCCCGCGGACTTCACCGAGTTCCCCGTCCGCATCGCGCTCACGAACACGGAGGGGACCCGGCACCTGCTGGATTTCGCCCGTGACTACGACGCACGGATGGTGTTCGCGAGCACGAGCGAGGTGTACGGCGACCCCGAGGTCCACCCCCAACCGGAGAGCTACACCGGGAACGTCAACATCCGGGGGCCGCGGGGCTGTTACGACGAGTCCAAGCGCTTCGGCGAGACGCTGACGGTCGCCTACGAGCGGAAATACGACGTCGATGTGCGGACGGCACGCATCTTCAACACCTACGGCCCGAGGATGCGCCCGGACGACGGGCGAGTCGTCCCGACGTTCATCCGACAGGCCCTCGAAGGAGAGGACCTGACCATCTACGGCGATGGAACCCAGACTCGAAGCTTCTGTTACGTCGACGACCTCGTCGACGGTCTCGTCACGCTCATGGACAGCGAGGGGACGAAGGGATCGGTGTTCAACCTAGGCCGGGAAAACGAGATCACCATCGAGACGCTGGCCGAAACGATTCTCGACATGGTCGACACCGAGAGCGGCATCGTCTACGAGCCGCTTCCGGAGGACGACCCCATGCGCCGCCAGCCCGACATCTCGAGGGCACGCGAGACGCTCGGCTGGGAGCCAACGGTTCCCTACCGCGAGGGGCTAGCGAAGGCGATGTCTTACTACGAGGAGCGACTCGACTGATGCGCATCTTCCCCGGCATCGACGCCGCAACCCAACTGCGGTTGCGAAAGCGAAAGCGCGCCATCGAACGCGAGGTGTTGGGAAACGATTCGCATACGACTATCGAGTGCCGCGCCCCAAAGACGACGCTCAACGTCCACGCCTACGGGCTGGGAGACGTGATGATGGCCCGGCAGATGGCCGCCGCGTTCGGCACGTACCTCCGCGAGTACGGCGATCCGGAGGCCGGCACGGTATCGCTGTCGGCCGGCGGATTCATGCCGCTCAGTCGGATCGAACCCGGCGACACGACCATCTTCTGGTGGTACTCGTTCGGCCCGATGGACGACTCGCCCGAGCGGTTCCTCGACGAGGTGCTGGAGCCGTGTGCGGACGTGGAGTTCGACCTGCTGCTCTGTGGCTCGGAGCGGATTCAGCAGGAGGCCGAGCAGGCCGGCTACGACACCCTCTACTTCCCCATCGGAGTGTACGGCTACGAACCCCTCGGCGTCGAACGGTCGGGCATGGGCTACGCGGGATCGAAGAACCACAAGGACGACGAGAAGGTGGCGATGCTGATGGGTCCGTACGCCGACCGGAGCGACTTCGAGTGGGTGGATCACTTCACCACCATCCACGAACTCAACCTCTGGTACAACACCCGCCTGATCACGTTCGGGTTGACGAAGGAGGGCCAACGGCAGTGGGGCGTCGTCAACAGCCGGGTGTTCGAGTCGCTGGGCTCCGGCACGCCGTTGATAATCCCCGAACATCCCACCGTCGACGACGTGCTCGGCTTCGAGTACCCGTATCAGGTGTCGAGCGCGGAGGAGACGGCTGCGCTGATCGACGACGTTCGGGCCGACCCCGAGGGGACGCTCGACACCTTCCGCGACTACTCCGAGCGAGTCTACGAGGATCACAGCTACGTGACCCGCCTGCGGACGCTGTTCGACGCGCTCGCCTGACTACTCGGTCGCGAGCGCGTCGCGGATAGCGCTTCGTAACTGCTCCGGATGGACGTACACGTCGAGGCCGTCCTGCCGACACTGGAGGGCGGTGTACTCGTGACCCATCAGTTCCGAGAGGCGGTCGAACGTCGCCATCAGCTTCGAGCCGAACAGCTCGACGACGGCGAGGTCGTCGCCGTAGACGACGTTCGTCAGTCCCGCGCCGTGCGGGCCGACGACGAGGTCGGCCCGCGCGAACAGGTCGATCTGCTCTCGAACGCTCAGGTCGCTCAGGACGTACGGCTGCACGTCGAACGCGTCGAGTACCCGTCGGACGGCGTCCCAGTTGGCGACGCGACGAACCGTCGCATCCCGGCGGGAGACGTAGATGCGTTCGCCGTCGTTGTCGCCGTCGGCATCGCCGCCCTCGCGCATCCGATTGTGGAGCCACCGACACTCCGCGGGAATCGGATCGGGGAAGGTGGGGACGATCAGCCGATCCGCCTTGGCGATGCCCCCGTCCCACCCTTCGACCGGTCCCGCGTAGTCGGCGAGGGCGAGCGACTCGTCCATCCACGAGGAGCGGTCCTCGGGCACCAGCAGGGTCGGATACTCGCCCGTGTCGGCGCCGTAGCGTTCGAGCAGGCGAATGCGGACGAGACACTCGACGGTCCAGTGGTAGTAGTTGCCCCAGGTGGGGATGGCGAGCGCGACGGTCCCCAGTCGGTCGTCGGGTGTCACGTCACCCCGGAGCGCCCGGAGCGTCCGCAGTGGGCCGTTGGTCGCCATCGACTGGGCGACACCGGCGCCGCCTCGTCGACGCACGAGCGCCGGAGTGCCGACGGTGTCGCCGACGATGCGTCCCTCGGCCGCGAGCGCCGGGCCAGCGGGTCCGAGTATCGTCGCGTCGGGGAGTTCGGCGACGAACCGGTCGCCGGGTTCGTACCGCGCCGGCTCGTCGAGCAGTCGCACCGCGCCCCCACCCTTGTACCGAATCGTCCCGTCGAACCGGTCGTACGTGCGGGTGTTCGGTCGGGTGCGCAGTTCCGCCCGGTCGAGTACGTCCAGCCGGTCGTGGAGCAGACGTTCGTAACACAGCGAGTGATAGCAGAGGTCGGTGACGAGCAGCTCCCACCCCTCGTGGACGAGGGCGGCCGGACCGTCGCTCCGTAGCTTCCGGTACGCACGGCCGGGGACGTTCCCGAGTTCCATCGTCAGGATGTAGCCGCAGGGAAGCGTTTAACTCCACCGAGACGGGCGGGGGACCTCGCCCAGCGACCAGCAACGTGATAAGCGTCTCGCCGGAAGCGTGGGTCGATGGACCGAACGCCGGCCGACGCCGATACCGACGTCGCCGCAATCGTCCCCGTCTACAACGACCCCGAGGGCGTCGAGCGCACCCTCCGTTCGCTCGATACGGCGCACGCGGACGCCAGCGTCGTCCCCGACGTGACGGTCGTCGACAACGGCTCGACCGACGACACCCGCCGCGTCGCCGAGGCGTTCGAGCCGACCCACGTCGACGTGCAGGTCCGCTCAGAGACGGCGGTCCAGTCCTCCTACGCCGCTCGAAACGCGGGCATCCGCGCCAGCGACGACGCCGAGGTGTTCGCCTTCGTCGACGCCGACGTGGAAGTCGCCGACGAGTACGTCGGAACCGCGCTCGCGCACGCGAGCCGCCACGATCAGGACTACGTCGGTTGTCACGTCGACCTGTCCATCGAGGGCGCACCCACGCTCGCGGCCCGCTACAACGCCCACACGGGCTTTCCCATCCGGCAGTACGTCGAGCGCCACCGCTACGCCCCCACCTGCTCGCTCGTCGTCCGCCGCGAGGTGTTCGAGGACGTGGGCCTGTTCGACCCCCGTCTCGTCTCGGGCGGCGACTTGGAGTTCGGCAACCGGGTCGACGCGGCGGGCTACGAGTTGGGCTACTGCGCCGACGCCGTCGCCACCCACCCCGTCCGCGACTCGCTTCGCTCCCTGTACGGCAAGAACGTCCGCGTCGGGCGGGGGCACTGTCAGTTACAGCGGTACTACCCCGAGCGGTACGGGGAGCCGCCGGTCCCACCGCGACACGAACCGCTGGACACCGAGGCGGCCGACCTGTCGCTCGGTGACCGGCTCGCCTTCGGGTCGCTGTCGACGGCGATGACGGCAGCGCGGGCGAGCGGGTACGCGCGAGAACTGCTTGCGCCCACCGAGACGGGCGCCGAGGTGGACGGGCCGCCGAGCTTCTAGTCCTCGACCGTCTGCACCTTCTCCAACAGTCCCGGCGTCAACAGCGCGTACAGGTAGCCCAGCCCCACCGCGCCGGTGAACACGAAGATAGTCAGGATCTGGAGGACGGCGGCGACGGAGGGTTTCGTGACCAGCCCTCGCACCCGCCGCGGCACGCGGTCCAGCAACAGGAACCGGAGGTAATCCGTCTCGTCGCCGTCCTCGCCGGGGTAGAGCAGATCCATCACGCGCTTCGAATACCCTTGCCAGAACGAGCGGGCGACGAGCCACCGGAAGTCGCCGCGGTAGTCGAACAGTTTGTGATCCACCACGGCGTCGTCGGTGTAGACGACGCCTTTGCCCGTCAGTTCGCGGATGCGAATGCAGACGGGGGCCTCGTGGGCTTGGATGTGTTTGTCGCCGCGGCGGCCGGTGTGGGTGTCGTAGCCGCCGGCGTCCAGAAAGACATCGCGGCGAAAGGAGATGTTCGAGCCGTAGCCGTTTCGGACCTCTTCGCCGTCCTCGGCGAAGCCGGGTTCGACGCAGCCGACGAGCCAGTAGAATTCGGCGGGGAAGAAGGCGGGTTTCTCGGTCTGCCAGTCGGGGCGGACGTCGCCGCCGACGGCGACGGCGTCCGTCTCCTCGTAGACGGCGACGAGGTTCTCGACCCAGTCCTCGTGGGCGACGGCGTCGTCGTCGATCATCGCCACGACTTCGCCGGAGGCGAGTTCGGCGCCCTTGGTTCGCGAGTAGGAGATGCCGCGATTCTCGTCGTTGTTGTGGCAGACAACGTTCTCGATGTCGCAGAAGTCCGCTTGGACGCGCTCGTAGACGGCGTCGTTGCCGTCGACGACGAGGACCACTTCGAGCGGGTCGTACGTCTGGGCGAGGACGCTCCTGACGGTTTCGGAGAACACCTCGTACCGTTCCATCGCGTACGTACAGACGACGACCGACACCTGCATCGCCCCGACGTACCGCCGAGCGGTGAATAAGCGTTTTCGTTGGCGGACGACGGCGCCTCAAAGCCGTTCCGGCCATCGATAGATAACAAGGTTTATGCCCGTAATCCAAGTCCGTTCGGCCAATGAGCGACGATCAGAGTCAGGGGTCCTCGTCGGTCGTAGACCTCTTTTTCGACTGGTATCACGTCCCCGTGCTCGTGCTCGTCGTTGCGGTGATGCTCGCCGTTCGTCTCCAAGCGTACGACAACTTCGTCCGAGACGGGGCGGTGTACTTCTCCGGCAACGACGCCTGGTATCATCTCCGCCAAGTCGAGTACACGGTGCGACACTGGCCCTTCACGATGCCGTACGATCCGTGGACGAACTTCCCGTACGGCACGAACGCCGGCCAGTTCGGCACGCTGTACGACCAGCTAATCGCCACGGCGGCGCTGGTCGTCGGCCTCGGGAGTCCCTCCTCGACGACTGTCGCCAAGACGCTCCTCGTCGCCCCGGCGGTGTTCGGCGCCCTCGTCGCGGTGCCGGTGTACGCCATCGGCAAGCGACTCGCCGGGCGCGTCGCCGGCCTCTTCGGTGCCGTCGTCCTCCTGCTCCTGCCCGGGCAGTTCCTCCAGCGAGGGCTCGTCGGCTTCGCCGACCACAACATCGCCGAGCCGCTCTTTCAGGCCGTCGCCGTCGTCGCGCTGATGGTCGCCCTCGCCGTTGCACGTCGGGAGACGCCGGTGTGGGAACTCGTCCTCGACCGGGACATCGACGCACTCCGCGACACTCTGCTGTGGAGCGGCGTCGCCGGCGCCGCCGTCGCCGTCTACATGTGGGTGTGGCCGCCGGGCGTCCTGCTCGTCGGCGTCTTCGGCGTCTACCTCGTCTACCAGCTCTCCAGCGACTACGTCACTGGAGGCTCGCCCGAGCCCATCGCCTTCGTGGGCGCTGTGTCGATGCTCGTCACCGCCCTCCTCATGCTCGTCCAGCTCGACACGATGAGCTTCGGGACGACCGACTTCTCGCTGCTCCAGCCCGTCCTCGCGCTCGCCGTCGCCGCGGGCGCAGCATTCATGGCGTGGCTCGCTCGGTTGTTCGACGGACAGGATCTCGACCGGTCGCTCTACCCCGTCGCCGTCGTCGGGCTGATCCTCGTCGGGTTCGGCGTCCTCGCCGTCGCCCTCCCGTCGCTTTTCGGAACGATTCAGTCGAACCTGCTCAGCTTCATCGGCTTCAGCGCCACCGCCGGTCTGCGGACCATCTCCGAGGCTCAGCCCTACCTCTCGCCGTCGTCGCTCCAGCAGGGCCTGACGACGGCCACGGGGCGTATCCTCACCGATTACGGCTTTACGCTCTTCACCGGCGTGGCGGCCGTCATCTGGCTGCTGGCGAAACCGCTGGTGCGCGACGGTGAGACCGAACGGATCGGCTACGCCGTCGGGAGCCTCGCGCTGATTGGCCTGCTATTCCTCGTGCCCGCGCCGTTCCGGGCGCTCGGCGATGCCTTCGGCGTCGTCTCGGAGCTCGTCGGCATCGTGCTGGTCGCGGCCATCCTGTTCGGTGCCGTCCTCCAGACCAACTACGACGCGGAGAAACTCCTGTTCGTGGTGTGGGCGGCGTTCGTGACGATGGCGGCGTTCACACAGGTTCGGTTCCACTACTACCTCGCACCGGCCGTCGCCATCGCCAACGCCTACCTGCTCGGGCAGGTGTTGTCCTATCTCGACTTGGATCGTGCCTCGCTGGCGGCTGTCCGCGATCTGCAGGGGTACCAAGTGCTCGCCGTCCTCGCGGCCGCCATGCTGATCGTGACCCCGGTGTTGCTGGTTCCGATGAGCGTCCGCAACAGCGGCAATCCGTCGTTCGATCAGAGCCAGACTGCGTGGCAGGCAGGCCAAGGGACCGGTCCCGGTGCGGTCACCGAGTGGGACGGCTCGCTCCAGTGGATGGAGTCGAACACGCCCGCGCCCGGTACCTTCGGCGGCGCGAACGAGGAGATGCAGTACTACGGCCGGTACTCCTCCCCACCGAACGAGGACTTCGACTACCCGTCCGGGGCCTACGGCGTCCAGTCGTGGTGGGACTACGGACACTGGATCACGGTGCGTGGCCACCGCATCCCGAACGCCAACCCGTTCCAGCAGGGCTCGACCGACGCCGCGAACTTCCTGCTCGCACCTAACGAGTCGGCAGCCCAGAGCGCCCTCGGCGAACGCGATCAGGAGGCCGCGGGCACGCGGTACGTGATGGTCGACTGGCAGATGGTCAACCCGCAGTCGAAGTTCGGCGCCCCGACCGTCTTCTACGACCGGTCGAACGTAACGCGGTCCGACTTCTACAACCCGGTGTACACGAGCGACCTCCGGTCGAACTTCTACCTCCGGAACCAGCGCTACTACGATAGTCTGATGGTGCGGCTGTACGCCTACCACGGGAGTTCCATGAGCCCGCAACCGGTCGTCGTCGACTGGGAGCAACGGCGCGCCCAGACACAGGACGGCCGGACGATCACCATCCGAGCCGGACCACAGGACGGCCGGATGATCCGGCAGTTCGACAACCTGTCCGCCGCGCAGGATTACGTCGCGAACGACAGCACGTCACAGATCGGCGGCATCGGCCACTACCCGTCCGAGAAGGTGCCGGCGCTCGAACACTATCGGCTCGTGAAGGTGAGCGAGTCGTCGGCCAATCAGTCCTCGCAGTACCGCACGGCGGCGCGGCGGACCTTCCTCTCGACGGGCGTCCCGCCGTCGGCGCAGACGCTCCACGAGCCCTCGTGGGTGAAGAGCTTCGAGAAGGTGCCCGGCGCCACCATCACGAGCGACAATCTGCCGCCGAACACGTCGGTCCGCGCCAGCGTCCCGATGCGGATTCCGGCGACCGGTGAGACGTTCACGTACACGCAAGAGGTGCAGACCACCGAAGACGGGGAACTGACGATGACGCTCCCCTACTCGACGACGGGGTACGACGAGTACGGCCCGTCGAACGGCTACACGAACGTGAGCGTCCGGGCGACGGGACCGTACGTCATCCAGTCGGCACTCGCCGTTCAGAACGGCTCCCTCGTCCAGTACCGGGACCAGATTCAGGTCCGTGAGGGCCGTGTCAACGGCGATGTCTCCGGCGAACGCGAGGTGGCCCTGAATCAGACGGACCCCTTCCAGAACCTGTCGCTCGGTGGCGGGAACCAATCCGAGTCGCTCCGGCCGGCCGACCCGGTTCGGGGGTCGGGCGACTCCGGAATGACTGACACCTCGCCGACCGACGGCACGCCGTCGGGAGCGACCGTCGCCGACGGCACGGCGGCCGCTCGCGCCCCCGCCGCGGCCGTCGCCCGTAACTAACCCCGTATGCGTGCCCTCCGCTCCCTGCTCGTCGTTTACCTGAAAGGCGTCTGTATGGGTGCGGCCGACGCCGTCCCCGGCGTCTCGGGTGGTACCATCGCGCTCATCACGGGCATCTACGAGCGCCTCATCGGCGCCATCACCGCGGTTACGCCGGGCCGGATCACACGGGTGCTCGCCGCGCCGATTCCGGGCCACCGTGACGACGCCCGTGAGGCCTTCTTCGCCGTCGACGGCCCCTTCCTCCTCGCGCTCGGCACCGGCATCCTCACCGCCGTCCTCGTCGTGACGCGCGTCCTCCACGTCGCGCTCGACTCGGAACCAGTCGCGACCTTCGGCTTCTTCTTCGGGCTCATCGCCGCGTCGGCCGTCGTCCTCGCGAGACAGGCGTCGCTCGACACGCCCGGCCGGGTCGGCGCCGCCGTCGTCGGCTTCCTCCTCGCCTACCTCTCGGCCGGCCGCGCCGCTGCCGCGCTCCCCTCCTCGCCGCTCGTCACCGTCGGCGTCGGCGCCGTCGCCATCAGCGCCATGGTCCTCCCCGGCATCTCGGGGTCGCTCATCCTCGTCATCCTCGGGCAGTACGAGTTCCTCGTCGCCCGGCTGACGGCGTTCGTCGACGGGCTGCTCGGCCTCGCCGTCGGCGGCGGGGTCGGGCGCGTCGTCGACCCCGCGACGACGGTGGTCGCCTTCCTCGCCGGCGCCGTGGTCGGCCTCTTCACCGTCGCCCACGCCGTCCGCTGGGCGCTCGTTCGCTACCGCTACGCGACGCTCTCTTTCCTCGTGAGTCTGGTCGTGGGCGGACTCCGCGCCCCGGTGGTGAAGGCGGGCGAGAATCTGACCGCCGGGTGGACGGGCGACGCGCTCCTGCTGTTCGGCCTCGCCGCAGTCGTGGGTGCCGTCGCCGTCGCCGTCCTCGAACACTACACCGACAGCATCGCCATCTCGTCGGCGTAGTTACTCTCGCGGGACGGAGAGGTTCCGTACCTCCGCCCCACACGCCGGGCAGACCGTCACCCGCTCGTCGCTCGCCTCACGGTGCGTACAGGACCGGCACTCGTAGTAGCCGCCCGCCGGACTGTACGGATCTATGAGATTGTGACGCATACTCACAGCAATCGTACACCGTTCATCTAAATGACTGTTTCGGTGCCGAGTAATTCGGTCGACAGCCGGTCAGTCGTCGAGATAGCTCACCGTCACGAACGTTTCCGGACGGCGTTCGGCGCGTTCGACGACGAAGCCCGCGTCGGCTTGGAGGGAAACGGCGTCGTCGAGGCCGTACGTCTCGTCGCGGGGCGGGCCGGCCTCGCCGGCGCCGTCGCGGTCCCAGTCGACCGTGACGAGTCGGCCACCGGGGCGGAGGACGCGGGCGACTTCCTGCAGCGCGTCGGCGTCCGCGAACTCGTGGAACGTCATCGTCGAGACGACGGCGTCGAGTTCGCCCGCCGCGAACGGGAGGTCCGTGGCGTCGGCCTCCACGAGTTCGACGTTGTCGGGCACCCCCTTTTCGCGGTAGTGGTCGTGCATCACCGCCTGTACGTCGACGGCGTAGACGGTTCCGGCGTGGGGGGCGAGGTCGTCGGTGTAGAAGCCGGTGCCGCTCCCGATGTCGGCGAGGCGCATCTCGGTGTGGGGTGCCACGAGCCCGTGGAGTTCCTCGCGGGAGCAGTAGCGATACCGCTCCGCGGCGTCTTCGAGCGCGGCCGCCCGGTCACTGTCGAAGGTGTGAAAGCCCATACCGGGGCGTACCGCCGAGCGGTCATAAGTGGCTCGTGCGCATGAGACAGCGTTAAATCCCCGCCCGGTGCTATCTCCAGACATGGGCGTCACTATCAGGAAGCCGACCGCCCGGCAGTGCGAGGACTGCGGGCGGAAGGAGGTCTGGAACGACGCGACGGGCACTTGGCGCGTCGCGCGCGACGACGACGGCGAGCGCGTCGCCGGCAACGTGTACTGCATCCACGAGTGGGACATCAACGGCACGTTCGTCCCCATCGAGATGGACGGGGATACGGCCGACGTCGACGCGTAGTCGGCCGATGTCCGGCGATTCCGACGCGGATGCCGGAGGCGACGCGCCGGTGACGGCCTACGTCACCGCCCCCCGCGACGCCGCGGCCCACCTCGCGCGTCGCCTCGTCGACGCGCGGCTGGCCGCCTGCGTCAACGTCGTCGACTGCACCTCTACTTACCGCTGGGACGGCGCCATCCACGAGGACGCGGAGTCGATTCTGCTGGCGAAGACGACGGCCGACCGCTACCCCGAGTTGGCCGACCGACTCGTCGAGTGGCACCCCCACGACGTGCCCTGCGTCGAACGGATCGACGCCGCGGACGCGCACGGTCCGTTCGCGACGTGGTGTGCGGACGCCGTCTCGGACTAGTCCGCGTACCGCGGGTGTGACGCCCCGACGACCCGTCTGAACCCCGCGACGGTGACGGCGTGCGTGGCGACGAGGACGACGACGCTCACGACGATGATGGCCACCTGCGTCGGCGTCGGCAGCAGGCCGAGCGAGACGATGAGCGTCGTCGCACACGCCGGCGCGTGATTCGTGTCGGTGGCGATCATGCCCCAACTGGTGAGCACGATGGAGCAGACGCCGCTGGCGACGAGGTGGAGGCCGGCGGTCGACCCCGGTGGCGGCGTCGCGGTGAGCGTCGCACCCGCGCCGAGGAGGGTGTACGCGAGGAGGCCGGCGACGCCGCCGATGACGTGGCTGGCGACGACGTGGGAGAGTCGTCCGCGGTCAGCCTGCCGCTCGAAGGCGAGCAAGAATGCCGAGGGGCCGAGACTCGGGAAGACGAAGGGCTGGCCGCTGAGCCACGCGACGGCGCCGAGGACGGTAAACAGGACGCCCGCGTAGCAGCTCGTCCCCAGACGACGGCGGCTCGGGATCACTGGAGCGACGCGAGGGCTTCCAGCGTGCCGTCCATGTGCGCGCCGTCGGTGACGTGGTCGGCGGCGGCACGCGCCCGGTCGTCCGCGTTCGCGACGGCGAAGGATTCGCCCGTCGCCTCGAACGTCGACACGTCGTTCTCGCTGTCGCCGACGGCGACGAAGTCGGCGGGATCGAGGCCGAGGGTCGTCGCCACCGTGCGGAGGCCCTGTCCCTTCTCGACGCCCGGCGTCACGAGGTGGTAGGCGTAGCCCGTGTCGACCACGTCGAGGTCGAACTCGTCGGCGACGGCACGGAGGAGGGCTTCGTCGGCGTCGAGGCTGATCGCCACCTCCGTCTCCCGCCAGCGATTGACCGTGTCCGCGGCGCCCCACCCGAGGTCGCCGCCGCGGTCGACGAACGCCGCCGCCGCCTGCCACGGGCGGTCGGAGTCGACCGTCACTCGCACCTCGTCGTCGGCGTAGACGACGCCGCCGTGTTCCGCGATGACCTGCTCGGGAAGCTGGAGGAAGTGACAGAGCGCGACCGGGTAGGGAAAGGCTTTGCCCGTCGCGAGGACGATGGGGGCGTCCCACGCCGGCAACGCCTCGAAGGCCCGCGGGTCGATCCCGCCCGTCGGCGCGGTCAGCGTTCCGTCGATGTCGAGCACGAGCGGCGGCACCATACCCCGACACAGCGGGCCGGGCGCCATAAACGCCGCGTCACGGGACGAGCGTCGCGCGCTCACCCGCGCGACCGACGCCGTGAAGTGACCCGCTCGCGCATGCCCGGCCATGCAGACGACCGTCCTCGTGATCGGCGGCGGCGCGACCGGCGTCGGCGTCGCCCGCGATTTGGCGCTCCGCGGCGTCGACACGACGCTCGTCGAACGCGGCGCCCTCGCCGCGGGCACCACGGGCCGCTCGCACGGCGTCCTCCACAGCGGCGCCCGGTACGCCGAGGCCGACCCCGACGACGCGGCCGCCTGCCTCGCCGAGAACCGGATCCTCCGCGACGTGGCGGGCGGCTGCATTCGGGAGACGGGCGGCTACTTCCTCCAGCTCGACGGCGACGACCCCGACTACTTCGAGCGCAAGCGCGCCGCGTGCGAGGACCTCGGCATGGCCGTCGAGACGCTCTCGGGCGCCGACCTCCGCGAGCGCGTTCCCGAAGCGAGTCCGACCGTCGAACGCGCCCTCGTCGTGCCCGACGGCGTCGTCTCGCCGGCACGGCTGGTCGTCGCGAACGCTCACGCCGCTCGGGAGGCGGACGCGAACATCTACCCCCAGTCGCCGGTCGAGGACATCCACGTCGACGACGGCGCGGTGACGCGGGTCGACGTGGGTGGTCGCCTCGACGCGACGATTCGTGCCGACGCCGTCGTCAACGCCGCAGGCCCGTGGGCCGAAGCGTGTGCCGCCCTCGCCGGCGTCTCGGTGCCCATGCGCCCCACTCGGGGCGTGATGGTCGCCGTCGAAAATCCGGGCGTCGACGCCGTGTTGAACCGGTGTCGCCCGCCCGCGGACGGCGACATCGTCGTTCCGCGGGCCGACGAGGCGGTCCTCGGCACCACGAGCGTCCCCGTCGACGACCCTGACGACTTCGAGCGGCCGGAAGCGGAAGTCGAGCGGACGGTCGAGGAGTGTGCGGCGATGTGCCCCGACGTCGACGCCCCGGTCCGGCGCACCTACTGGGGTGTTCGCCCGCTCTACGCGCCGGACGAAGCGGCACGCGGGGACGCCCGCGGCATCTCCCGTGGATTCGCACTGCTCGATCACGCCGACGACGGCGAGGGCCGACGTCCCCCGGGAAACCGGGCCTCGACAGGTGACGGCGCGGCCGGCCTCTACACCATCGTCGGCGGCAAACTCACCACCTACCGGCGGATGGCCGAGGCGACGGCCGACCGGGTGTGTGACCGGCTGGGCGTCTCGGCCCCCTGCCGGACCGCGGAGCGGCCGCTCCCCGGCGCGGACGACCCGGCCGAACTCGACGCCCTCCTCGACGTCTTCGGGGTCGACGCGCCGGCCCGCTAGCGGCCGCGGTCCCGCGTCACCGTCTCGCCGGGCGTCGTGCGCGCCCCAGTCCCGAGGACGACTCCCGCGTTTAGCGCCGTGTCGATGCCCGTCTTCACCTCGTCGCCGCAGACGACGCCGAACTTGCGCCGGCCCGTGGAGGTGGGTTCGCCTTTCACCCGGACGAGCACGTCCTCGTCGTCGTGGCGGAGGTTGGCGACGGTGGTTCCGGCGCCGAAGTTCACGTCGCGGCCGAGGACGCTGTCGCCGACGTAGGAGAGGTGGCCGACCGTCGCGCCCGCCATCAGCACGCTGTTTTTGATCTCGACGCCGTGCCCGACTTTCGCGCCCTCGCCAACCAGCGTCGCCCCTCGGACGTAGGCGTTCGGGCCGACACTCGCCCCCGACCGGACGAGCGCCGGCCCTTCGATCACGACGCCGGCGTCCACCGTCGCGCCATCCTCGACGACGACCGATCCGCGCAGGTCGGCGTCGCTGTGGACATCGCCGCCGATCCGACGCTCCAAGTCGCCGAGTTTCCACTCGTTGGCGGCGAGGAGTTCCCACGGCCGGCCCACGTCGAGCCAGCGGTCCACGGGCACCGCCCGCACCTCGCCCGTCTCGCAGGCGCGCGCCAGCACGTCCGTCAGTTCGTACTCGCCGCGGTCGCTCTCGGCCACGTCGAGCCAGTCTCGGGCTGCCGCGGGGAAGACGTACGCGCCGGCGTTGACGAGGTTCGAGGTGGGGTTCGCGGGCTTCTCGACGACGCCCCGTACGCGGTCGTTTGCCATCTCCAGCACGCCGTAGTTTCCGGGGTCGTCGACGCGGTACGCGCCCACCGCGGGGCCGGCGTCGTACAGTCGGGACAGCGACGCGCGGTCGTAGAGCACGTCGCCATTCAGAACGGCGAACGGGGCGTCGTCGAGTTCGTCGCGCGCGGCCCGGACGGCGTCGGCGGTGCCGCGCTGGCGCTCCTGAACGGCGACTGTCACGTCCCGGTCGCCGAGGGCGTCGCGGACGGCGTCGGCCGCATAGCCCACGACGACGACGACGCGACTCGCGCCGGCGTCGACGGCGCCGTCGACGACGTGTTCGACGAGGGTTCGGTCCGCGACGGGCAGGGTGGGTTTCGGGCGGCGGTCGGTGAGCGGGCGCATGCGCGTCCCTTCACCGGCCGCGAGGACGACGGTCTGCATGGACGTGGAGAGAACGAGGGCCGACAAAGGGGTTGTCCCTTACTCCACCGTCACGCTCTTGGCCAGATTCCGCGGTTTGTCTATCTCTCGGTCGAGGTGGGCGGCCATGTGGTAGGCGACGAGCTGGAGCTGGACGTTCGCCAGCAGCGGCGCCAGCCGTTCGTTCGTCTTCGGGATGTCGAGGACGTGGTCGGCGTACCGGCCCGCCTCCGCGACGCCGTCGGTGACGACGATCACCGGCGCGTCGCGCGCTTCGACCTCTTTCACGTTGCCGATGGTCTTTTTCGCCGCCTCGCCCTCGCCCGTGATGACGGCGAAGACGGGCGTGTTCGCGGTGACGAGCGCCAGCGGGCCGTGTTTCAGTTCGCCCGCTGCGAACCCCTCGGCGTGTTCGTAGGTGATCTCCTTGAACTTCAGCGCCCCTTCCAGCGCGACGGGGTAGTCCAGCCCCCGGCCGAGGAAGAAGAAGGCGTCGCTGTCGACGAACGCCTCGACGACTGCGGCCGCCTCGGACTCGTCGAGGACGGCCTGCACGTCGTTCGCGATGCCCCGCAGGTCGTCGACGAGGTCACGGCGTCGTTTCACGCCGCGGTCGGTGAGGTGGGCCGTGAGCAGGTTGACGCCGATCAGTTGCGAGGAGAACGTCTTGGTCGCGGCGACGCCAATCTCCGGCCCGGCGCGGATGTAGAGGACGTGATCGGACTCGCGGGCGGCGGTGCTCCCGACGACGTTCGTGAGCGCGAGCGTCTCGGCACCCCGCCGACTCGCCTCGCGGAGCGCGCTCAGCGTGTCCGCCGTCTCGCCGCTCTGGGTCACGCCAACCACGAGGTCCGCCGTCGAGACGGGCGCTGGCGACGTGGCGTACTCGTGGGCGTAGTAGGCGTTGGCGGCGACGCCCGCCGACCGCAGCAGCTGCGCCCCGTAGAGCGCGGCGTGGTAGGAGGTGCCACAGGCGACGAACTGCACCGTCGCGGGGTCGCCCAAGTCGTCGAGTTCCTCGACCGTGATCCGGCCGTCGAGTTCGTCCACCCGACCGCTGAGACACTGGCGGAGCGAGATGGGTTGCTCGTGAATCTCCTTGAGCATGTAGTGATCGTACCCGCTCTTGCCGGTCTGTTCGGCCTCCCACTCGACCGTGCGAACCTCCTTCTCCACGACTTCGCCCTCGGCGTTCGTCACCGTCCATCCCTCGGCGTCGAGGCGGACGAACTCGTCGTCGTCGAGGTAGACCACGTCGCGGGTGCGTTCGAGGAAGGCGGGCACGTCGCTGGCGACGAATCGCTCCCCCTCGCCGACGCCGAGGACGAGCGGCGAGTCCTGACGCACGGCGAAGAGGGCGTCCGTGCCCGCGACGACGACGGCGAGGGCGTAACTCCCCTCCAGTCGCTCGGCCGCCGCTCGGACCGCCGCCTCGGGGTCGCGTCCGCGCCGGAGTTCCCGCGCCACCAAGTGCGGGACGACTTCGGTGTCCGTCTCGGAAGCGAAGGTCACGCCGTCGGCTTCGAGTTCGTCGCGGAGGTCACGGTAGTTCTCGATGATGCCGTTGTGGACGACGGCGACGCGACCCGACGCGTCGGTGTGGGGGTGGGCGTTCGCGTCCGTCGGCGGGCCGTGCGTGCTCCAGCGGGTGTGTGCGACGCCGACCGGCCCGGCGAACGACCCGCCGTCCGCGTCGAGTGCCGACTCCAGCGTGTCGAGTTCGCCCGCTCGCTTCTCGACGCGGAGGCCGTCGCCGCCGACGGCGACGCCCGCGGAGTCGTAGCCGCGATACTCCAGATTCGAGAGGCCATCGAGCAGGACCGAGAGCGTCTCGTCGGCGTCACCGACGTAGCCGATGATGCCACACATCAGCGCCGCACCTCCGTTCCCTCGGGGACGACGTCGCTCGCGTACGCGCCGGTGCCGACGCTCGCGTCGGGACCGATGAGCGTCCCCGGGGCGACGGTGGCGCCGCCCTCGATGTCGGCGCGGTCGGCAGCGATACAGCCCAGCCGTCGATTCTCGTGGATCGTCGTCCCGACGCGCACGTCCGCCTCGCCGCCGGGGACGGTCGCCCCGGGGCCGACGGTCACGCCCTGCCCGGTGACCGCGTCGACGACCGTCGCGTTCGAGCCGACGCGAGTGTCGATATCGAGGACCGACCCCTCGACGACGGCGCCGGCGTCGACGGTCGTGTTCCGCCCGAGCGCGGTGTCCGGGCCGACGACGGCGCCGGGACCGATCACCGCGTCCGGACCGACGACGACCGGCGCGCGGAGCGTGGCGTCGCCGTGGACGCTCGCCGTCTCGTCGACGTAGACGCCCCGCGAGCGCTCGGGTTCGTCGACGTGGCCGACCGCCAGCAAGTCGCGCGCGACGGTCAGCAGGTCCCACGGGTAGGTCGCAGTCGACCACAGCCCTTCGATCCGGACGCCCCGAACGGCGTTGCCCTCCCTGATCTGGTCCGCGATGGCGTCGGTCAGGTGGAGTTCGCCTGCCCGTCGTTCCGTGGATTCGATATCGGCCAGCAGCGAGGGTCCGCAGGCGTAGATGCCGGCGTTCAGCAGGCGGTAGGTGTCGTCCTGTGGACGCTCGACGAGTTCGACGATTCGGTCGCCGTCCAGACGGACGGCGCCGTACTCCGCCGCGCGGTCGCTCTCGGCGACGCCGAGCGTCGCCGCGTCGGTCGTGGAGTGGGCGTCCATCACCGCCTCCACCATCGCCGCGGTCACCACCTCGTCGCCGTTGACGACGAGGAAGTCGGCGTCGATGGCGTCGCGGGCCTGCAACACCGCGTGACCGGTGCCCAGCTGCTTCTCCTGAACGTGGTAGGTGACGGTGCGACCGCGGTAGGTCGGCCCGACGTGATCCTGTACTCGGTCGCGTTGGTAGCCGACGACGAGGTGGAGGTCGTCGATGCCGGCGTCGATCAGCGCGTCGAGGACGTACGCCAGAATCGGTCGGTTCGCGGCGGGGAGCAGCGGCTTCGGCCGATGTTTCGTCAGCGGCCGGAGGCGCGTCCCCTCGCCGGCCGCGAGGACCACCGCGGAGTCGAGTTGCATGAATCTGTGTTCGGAATGACTACTAATAAGCCCTCGTGGGCGTTCGATCCGGCCGGGCATCCGAACCCTCTTTGTCCCGGCCTCGCCATGCGTACACGATGAAGATCGGTATCGTCGGTAGCGGCTACGTGGGAACGACAATCGCGGCCTGTTTCGCCGATCTGGGCCACGAAGTGATGAACGTCGACGTCGACGAGTCGGTCGTCACGAAGTTGAACGACGGCGAGGCGCCGATATCCGAACCCGGCCTCGACGCCTTGCTCGACCGGTACGCGGGCGAGTCGCTGTACGCGACGACGGAGTACGAGGACCTCGTCGACTTCGGCGCCGAAGTGATCTTCCTCGCGCTCCCGACTCCCTCGAACGACGACGGGAGCATAGACACGTCGATCATCGAAGCCGGCGCCGAGGCACTCGGCGGCGTCCTCGCGGACATCGAGGGCTACCCCACCGTCGTCGTCAAGAGTACGGTCGTCCCGGGGACGACCGAGGACGTGATCGGGCCGGCGCTCGAACTCGAATCCGGTGGCCGGATCGGCGTCGACTTCGGCCTCGCGGTCAACCCCGAGTTCCTGCGCGAGGGCAGCGCGGTCGACGACTTCACCGACCCCGACAAACTCGTCTTCGGGACGGACGACGACCGCGCCCGCGAGGCACTGGAGGCGGTGTACGCCCCCCTCCTCGACGAGAGCGACGTGCCCGTCGTCGAAACCGGCCTCCGCGAGGCAGAGGTCATCAAGTACGCCAACAACGCCTTCCTCGCCGCGAAGGTGAGCCTCATCAACGAACTCGGGAACATCTGCAAGGAGTACGGCGTCGACGCCTACGAGGTGGCCGACGCCATCGGCCTCGACGACCGAATCGGCGAGCAGTTCCTCCGGAGCGGCGTCGGCTGGGGCGGTAGCTGTTTCCCCAAAGACGTGAACGCCATCGTCGCCGCCGCGCGGGAGCAGGGGTACGAGCCCGAACTCCTGCAGGCCGCTATCGACGTCAACGACCGCCAGCCCCAGCGCATGCTCGATCTGATGGACGAACACGTCGACGTCGAGGGGAAACGCGTGGCCGTCCTCGGCCTCGCGTTCAAGCCCGGTACCGACGACGTGCGCAACTCGCGGGCCATCCCGATCATCGAGGGCCTGCAGGAACGGGGCGCGGAGATCATCGCCTACGATCCGAATCCGGCCGCGCGGGACAACATGGCCAAACAGTTCCCCGACGTGGAGTATCTCGCTTCCCCGTCGCCGACGCTGTCGGGTGCCCACGCCGCGCTGATCGTCACCGACTGGCCGGAGTTCGGTGACCTCGATCTGGAGTTCGACCTGATGTCGAACTCGGTCGTGATCGACGGGCGACGGATCGTCGAGCGTCGGGAGGGCATCACGTACGAAGGGCTGACGTGGTGATTATCGAGAACGAAACAGTGGCAATAGTGGCGCGCTGAATGGGTGCCCCGGCGATCCTCCGAACCACCGCCGTGGCCGCTTCGGAGGTCGTCAATCCGTACGCGACTAGGAGTGAGGCTGGGCGGACCGAGCGCGACTCACGGGCTGTCGGCGTCCTCGGGCCGGACTTCCTCGCCGCAGCCGATATCCACACAGTCACCACACGTGATACAGCATCCGCACTGTTGGCACACGAGGTGATCGGAGTCGTCGCCGTACCGATCATCCATCGTCTCAGACATCCAGTGACCCCTCAGTTTCCGTCGCTCGAATCGGCGTCATCACTCCCCGTCTACACGACTGTCCTATTTCAACGTGCGGGGCGGCACATCGATATCGCCGCCTACGGCGTAGATACGGATCAGACCGTGAAGCGAACGACGCTCACTTCACGTCCACGATTACGTCGCGGTCGATTCGGCAGGCTCGCCTACGTCGCGTTCGGATCGTGGAACCCGATCACCACGATCTCCCGAACGTCCACCATCGGTTCGATGAATTCGAGCATCCGCCGTGTTCCGGAGAATACTGGCCGCTTCTTCGACAGGTAGTAGTCGGGGACGACGAGACATCCGTACTCGACCTTCTTTCTATCACCGTCGTACGTGACTCCACCTCTCCCGAATTTCACGAGATCCTTCCACACGTATTTTTTCTCGCTTTTTTCGAGTTCGATTGCGATCCGTTCCTGCTCGTGATACAGGTCGACACTATGTCCGAAGCCGTCTTCCGCCCATAGCACGCATTCCTCCGATCCCTCGGTCGAATACTGGGGAAGGTTTCGTGCAACTACATCGTCGAACTCCTTCGCCTCGTCACCCCGATCTGATTCCAACAACACTGACTCCGGAACGTCCTCGATAGCCCGACGGATCTTCGATATTTCGGACTTCGGAAAACTACCTGTGGCCGATTCACGAAATTCACTCAGCCTCTGTGTGCCGACGATGTCGACCATCAGTGCCAGATTCTCGGCTGTTCATGAAAAGTATTCCCGCCAATGTCCAGCTCCTGTTCGATACATCCATCCCCTGTACCAACACCTCGCTTCGACCCACGCTCGATCTCAACACGAACGCGGACAAAGATCACGCTCGGAGGTGTTCGACGGACGCCGCGATATCTACGCCGCCCGCTGCTCCGCTTCCAGCCGCTCGATGCCGATGGTGACGGCGACGCCCTCCACGTCCCACTCCTCGGTCAGGTCGTCGGCGTCGGCGTCGAACTCCGCGGTCCGCGTCTCCTCCGCGATCAGGGCGCGGTGCCGGTCGACGAAGCCGGCGACCCGGTCGTCGTCCACGTCGACCCGCGTGCGGATGCGCTCGTCCACGTCCAGTTCCAGTCGCTTGCGCATCTCCTGAATCCGCCGCACCACGTCGCGGGCGTAGCCCTCGGACTCGATGTCGTCGGTCAGCGACGTGTCGACGTAGACGGTGCCGCCCGTGCGGTCGCCGTCGAGGGTGAGGTCGAAGTCGGCGCTGGCGACGTTCTCCGGCGGTTCGGCGCGGAACGACACCATCTCGTCGGTCAGCTCGTAGTTCTCGCCGTCGACGGTGACGGTGAAGTCGTCGGCCGCGAGGTCCGCGCGTCGCACCCCTTCTACCGCGGCCATCACTTCCTGTGCGTCGCCGCCGAAGGCGGGGCCGATCACGCCCATCTCGGGTTCGGCGCGTTCGACCAGCTCGTCGAAGGTCTCGACCACCTCGACGGCGCGGGTGTTCACCCGGTCGGCGAACAGGTCCGACAGCGCGCGGACGGCGTCGGCCACGTCGTCGTCCTCGGTCTCGACGATCACGCGTGGGACGGGCCAGCGGAGCTTTCTCCCTCCCTGCTGGCGGGCGTTCGCCGCCGCCTCCTCCACCGCGCGGAGGACGGCCACGTCGGCTTCGAGGTCGGGGTCGTGCAGGTCCTCGTCGACCGTGGGGTAGGCTAGCTGGTGGACCGTCGTCTCGCTCCCGTCGAGGGTCTGGTACATCTCCTCGGCGAGGTAGGGCGTGACGGGCGCGAGCAGACGGATCGTCTCGTCGAGGACCGTCGCGAGCGTCGCGTAGGCACCGCGCTTCGAGGCCGAATCGGCCTCCTCCCACATCCGCTCGCGGATGGCCTTGACGTAGAAGCGGGACACGTCCTCGGTCACGAAGTTGAGGACGGCGTTGAGCGCGTCGTGGACGGCGTAGTCGTCCCACGCCTCGCCCGCTTCGGCCTTCACGGACTGCAGGCGCGAGAGCACCCACTCGTCGACGACGGTCAGTTCCCCGTCGTCCAAGTCGGCTGCTGCGGGGTCGTAGTCGTCCAGCGCCATGTACTGCAGCGGGAACCGGAAGACGTTCCAGAAGATGTTGAGCGTCGACTGCATCTCGCCCAGCCCTTCCCACTCGAAGGAGAGGTCGACGCCGTGCTGGTCGTGGCTCATGAGGTAGGCGCGCAGCGGGTCGCGCCCGAAGCGGTCGATGGCCTCCTGTGGCGTGACGATGTTGCCGAGCGACTTCGACATCTTCCGCCCCTCGCTGTCGTTGGCGAACCCGTGCATGACGACCTCCTCGTACGGAATCTGACCGAGAGCGGCGGTGCCCATCCCGAGTTGCGACCAGAACCAGCCGCGGGTCTGGTCGTGGGCCTCGACGATCAGGTCCGCGGGCCAGAGTTCCTCGAACGCCGCCTCCTCGCTCGGGTAGTCGAGGGTCCCCCACGTCGCCACCGAGGAGTCGATCCACACGTCGAACACGTCCGGCACGCGCTCGTAGGTGGTGCCGTCCTCGGTGATGGTGATGGGGTCGACGCTCGGGCGATGGAGGTCGATAGTCTCGGGATCCACGTCCCCATCCGCACGCTCCGCGAGTTCCTCGCGCGTGCCGACGACGAGGATGTCCTCCGCGCTCGGGTCGGGGTCGTCTTCCGGCACCCAGACGGGCAGCGGAATACCCCAGTAGCGCTGGCGGGAGACGTTCCAGTCCGGCGCGTCTTCGACGAAGTTTCTAAATCTGTTGTCCCGTGCCCACTGCGGGTGCCACTCGCTGTCCTCGATGTTCTCCAGCAGCTCGTCTTTCACGTCCGTGACGGTGATGAACCACTGGTCGGTGGCGAGGTAGACGATGTCCGTGTCGCACCGCCAGCACTGCCCGTAGCGGTGAGAGTGCGTGCCCGCGGCGAGCAGGCGGCCGTGTTCGTCCAGATCCGCGATGATGTCGTCGTTGGCGTCGCGGACGAACTGGCCGGCGTACGCCCCCGCCTCGTCGGTGAAGGTGCCGTCGCCGGCGACGGGCGAGAAGACGGGGAGCCCGAGTTCCTGCCCGCGCTCGAAGTCCTCCTGCCCGTGGCCGGGCGCGGAGTGGACGAGGCCCGTCCGGTCGGCCTCGACGTAGTCGGCGGTGTACACCTGCCCGACGCCCTCGCCGTCGGCGTGGTCCGGCACCTCCTCGGCCAGCGGATGGTCGTACTCCCAGCCCACGAGTTCCTCGCCCGCGAACTCCGCGACCACCTCGTAGTCTTCGTACCGGCCCTCGCGGAGCACGTCCTCGACGCAGGGCTCGGCGACGTAGAGCGTCTCCGTCTCGCCGTCCTTCACCGCCTCGACCGCCTGATACGTCATCTCGGGGTCGACGGCGACGAACTCGTTGGCCGGGATGGTCCACGGCGTCGTCGTCCAGATGACGAGCGACCCCTCGCGGTCTCGCAGGGGGAACGTCACGTAGATCGAGGGGGATTCGATCTCGTGGTACTCGACCTCGTTGTCTGCGATGGCCGTCTCACACCGTGGACACTGGTTGATGGCGCGTTTGCCGCGCTCGACGAGGCCGTTCTCGTGGACCTGCTGGAACGCCCACCACGTCGCCTCCATGTACTCGGGCGACACCGTGCGGTAGGGGTCGTCCCAGTCCATCCACGCGCCGATGGACTGGAAATCCTCGTCCATCTTCTCGCGGTTCTCCTCGGCGAAGGCCTTGCACTCCTCGATGAACGCCTCCATCCCGTACTCCTCGATGTCTTTCTTGGAGTCGAAGCCGAGTTCCTCCTCGACTTTCACCTCGATGGGGAGGCCGTGCATGTCGTAGCCGGGGCGGTCGGTCACGTCGTAGCCCGACATCCGCTTGTAGCGGAGGATGGCGTCTTTCAGCGTCTTGTTCCACGCCGTGCCGAGGTGCATCTGCCCGCTCGTGTACGGCGGGCCGTCGACGAAGAAGAAGGGCGGGTCGTCCGCGTGGGCCTCCTTCGCCGCCTCGTAGGCGTCGTGTTCGTCCCAGTACGCGTTCACCGAGGACTCCACGTCCTCGGGGGCGTACTGGTCGCTGACGTCGTCGGCGTCGTCCATACCCGACCCAATTCCCGCGCGTATATCAAAACGGTGGTCGCGTGCCGACGAGGGCCGCGGTGGTCGCGTGCCGACGAGGGCCGAACACCGAGCAGTCAGTCGACCAGCGAGAGCGTCGCCTCGCGGTCGACCACCGTGTACCCCTGCGCGGCGAGGGCGTCGGCGCGGTACCGTTCCGCGACCACCCACTGCGGCAGTCGATTGAGGCCGAACCGCCGGTCCGACGCCCACGTCACGTCGACGGTGGTGCCGCCGCCCTCGATCTCATCCGCGCCTTCGCTCCCGCCACCGTCCACGAGCCCTACCTCGTACGTCGCCCACGGCCGCCCGCCGGCGGTCACGACCAGCCGAACGTCGCCGTTCCCGTCTCGGTGCGTCTCGACGGCCATCGTAGTCGACCGCAGGCCGAAGAGGTAGGAGAACTCGTAGGTCGACCCCGGCGCCGTCTCGCGGATGGCGTCGGCAATGCCCCACTGAAAGGCGAGCGGCGGCGGCGTCGGCCCGGCGAAGTCCTCCCGCACTGCACCGGGGCTGGCGTCGGTTGCGAGGCGGGTGTGCCCCCGGCTCGTGAACAAGGGGACGCGGGCCGCGAGGATGACGGCGGCCGCGACGCCGAGTCCCGGTAGGAGCGGGAGCGACAGCATCGCGACGGCGGCGGCGACGCCGACGAGGAGGGCGACGGCGCCGCTGAGGGGGCGTTCGAGGCGTCGATATCGGCTGGCCACGGCGGCCGCGTCCGGATCCGGCGGCCGGCGACCGTCAGTCGTGGAGGGCATACGACACACTGCCGACACGACGCGCATAGTGTTTGCGCTCGCGGACCCTCGGGCGGTCAGTCGCACGTCGACGGCGGCTGAAAACGGATGGGGGGATTACAGGTGCCCACCGCCGACGTACGCCAGCCCGAGACTGCCGAGAAGCAGCAGCACGCCGAACACCGGATCGGGGAGCGGGGGCGGCGCGACGCTGTCGCCGACGAGGCCGACTGCGACGAGCGCGACCAGCGGCGCCGTCGCCAGCGGATGGGCGCGCAGTCGCTGGCCGAAGGCTCGGAGGGTCCAGTACCCCATCTCCACCGTCGACGCGGCGCGGGCACCGAGCGACCGGGTGGGTGCCGGCGGATCGGTCGGTTCGAAGCGCTCGACACCATCGGCGTCGACGGTCAGGAGTTCGCCGGTGTGGACGCGACAGCCGTCGCCGTCGGCGACGCGAAGCAGCGTCACCGTCCCGTCGCTCGTGCCGACGACGCGGTAGACGCCGCCGGGATACTCGGCGTCGGTCGGCGCGACGTGGTCGGAGACGGCGAGGGAGGGCATCGTCGTGACGTACGTCGCTCGCCCGGATAACAGTGGGCGTCCCGCGGACGGCCACCCGGTTATAAGTGGCCTACCTGTTCAACGGATTACATGGGTTCGGATCGGTGGTCGTCGCGGCTCGGCTTCCTGCTGGCGACGACCGGCGCGGCGGTGGGGCTGGGGAACATCTGGCGGTTCTCGGCTGTCCTCGGCGCGAACGGCGGCGGGGCGTATCTCGTCCCGTACCTACTCGCGGCGTTCGGCCTCGCCGTCCCGATGCTCGTCCTCGAACTGGCGGTGGGGCGGACGCTCCGCTCGGACGTGGTTTCCGCGTTCCGAAGCGTCGACACCGCCTACACGGCGCTGGGGTGGCTGGTCGTGGGGGGCGTGTTGCTCATTCTGAGCTACTACCTCGTCCTCACGGGTTGGGTGTTCGGATTCCTCCTCTCGTGGCTCGGCGGGTCGGGGACGACGTTCGCCACCTTCACCGCGGGGTGGTCGCCGGTCGGCTACTTCGTCCTCGCGACGGTCCTCACGGGCGCCGTCGTCGCGCGCGGCGTTCGGAGCGGCATCGAGCGGATGTCGAACGTCGTGATGCCCACCGTCTTCGCCCTCCTCGTCGCGCTCGCCGTCTACGCCGTCACCTTCCCCGGGTGGGGCCGTGCAGTCGCCTTCCTGTTCACGCCGGACCTCTCGGTGCTCACCGATCCCGGCCTCTGGAGCGCCGCCTTCGGGCAGGTGTTCTTCTCGCTCTCGGTCGGACAGGGCATCATGCTGACCTACGGGAGCTACACCGACGAGAATACGGACCTGCTCCGATCCTCGCTCGTCATCACCGTCTCCGACATCACGGCGGCACTGCTGTCCGGGCTCGTCATCTTCCCCATCGTGTTCAGTTTCGGTCTGCAGCCGACGCTTGGCACCGAACTCGCCTTCACCACCCTTCCGACGGCCTTCGCGTCCATGGGGTTCGGCCGGGTCGTCGCCGTCGCCTTCTTCGGCCTCCTCTTTTTCGCCGCGCTCAGTTCGTCCGTCGCGCTGCTGGAGGTGGGTGTCGCCGCGGCGACGAACACGACCCGTCTCGGACGGACGCGGGCGACGTCCCTCCTGACGGCCGGCGTCTTTCTGGTTGGGATTCCCTCGGCGCTGAGCTACAGCCCCCTCGACCTCGCCGTCGCCGGCACGCCCGTCCTCGACCTCGTCGACGAGTCCGTCGGGACGTACGCGCTCCCCATCTCTGCCATCCTCATCGCGCTCGTGTTCGGTTGGGCCGCCGACCTCGACCCGGTGCGTGCGGAACTGGGCCGACTCTTCCCCGTCGTCCGGTACGTCGTCCCCCCGGTGCTCGTGCTCGTGACCGCGGCGAAGGCCGTCGGCGTCGCCCGCCCGGCGTGGCGCCTCCTGCTCGACCACGGGGGCGACGGCACGCTGGCCGTCGTGGCCACGCTGGTCGCACTGGCCGCCCTCGGCGCACTCGGATGGGTGTTGCGCGCCCGGCTTCCCTATCCTCGGCGGCGCCGACGGGGCTAGCCGGTCGCTCCGTCACCAGCCCTCGCTCGTGTACGCGTAGTGGAGGATTGCGATGCCGAGGCCGACCGTCGCGAGCACCGGGAGGAGGTCGAGAGGGTCGCGTTCGGGGCCGGCTACGCGCATCCCGAGCGCGACCGAACCGAGCACGATGGCCACGTAACTGGCGACGACGACGAGTCGCGGGTAGCGCACCAGTCGACCGATGGAAGGCATATCGGCACCCTCGGCGTGACGGCGCAAAAATCCGGTCACGGATCGAATCGGTTGCGGGTCGTGCCCGTCACGGCGGCCCGTCGGGGCGGCCCTACGACCCTACCAGCTCTGCATCCCCGCCTCGAAGACGACCACGACGACTTGGTTGGCGAGCAGGAGCGTCGCGTACGCGAGCGCCGGGACGAGCAGCGAGCGGGTCCGGTCGTACGTGTAGGCGGCGACGCCGAGAGTCAGGAGTTGCGTGGCCGCGAACAGGCCGCCAGCGACGGAGTCGACGCCGGCGACTCCCGAACCGACGACGAGCGCCGCGAACGCGACGACCGGGGTGGCGGCGAGCCACCGGAGCCAGCTCCGGTCGGTTCGGGCGTCCGCGGCCAACGCGAGACAGAGAAGCAGGACGAGCACGACGAAGCCAGCGAGTTTCCCACGGTCGGGAATCGTCGCTAGTCCGCCCGTCGTGTCCACCATCACGAACCCCGTCACGAGCGTCGTCAGGGCGACGGCCGCGTCGCCGTCGACGATCCGAGCGACGCTCCCTTGGACGAGCACCTGACAGATGGCGACGAGGGCGGGCACGCCGACGAGGAGGCTCAGGCCGGCGACGACGGCGACGGGCCACAGGGGCGGGTCGGCGGCGACGGCCGTCTTCGTCAGGGCGTTGTACGGGACGCCGGTGGCGATGCCGACGAGTTTGGTGAGGGAGACGAGCACGAGCGGGGCGAGGCCGGCCAGCACGATGTCCGGCAAGTCGGCCGTCGTGGGGAGTGTCAGCCCCGGGTCGATGTTCCGGAGAGTGGCGTACGCGCCGACGATCAGGACGGTCCCCAGCAGGAGGAGGCCACCGTTCACGAGACTGCCGACGACCACGCCGCCGACGGGCGGCGAGCCGACGAGGGAACGGACGGTGGTGAGCAGGTGTCGCCAGAGGTAGAGGCCGAACAGGACGCCAGTGACGAGGCCGAACTCGACGGCGAGCGGTCGGGCCCAGTCGGTCGCGGGCCGGGCGTCGGACTGGAGGGACATAGCCGCCCTTCCGCGGCGAGCTATTTAGTCCTGCGTGGGCGAGTATCAGCAGTGAGACCGGCTATGGCAGATACGTCGCGAGGAAGTTCACGAGTCGGTCGAGACGTTCGTTGATCCGCTCCTCGTCGTCCTCGTCCACATCGGTATCGTCGTCGGTGCGTGCCATACATCTCGTGTCGAGCCGCTCGATGCTGTATCTTGCGTCGGGTGGCCGCCTCGGTCAATCGAGCCGTTCGGCGTAGCGGAAGTCTGCCTCGGTGGCGTCGTGTCGGTCGCCGTCGAGCGTGATCTGCCAGCCGTGCAGCGCCGTCGGATCGTCGAGCGCCTCGCGGAGCGTCGTCCGCACGTCGACGAGGTCGACGCCGTAGTAGTCGTCGGGGACGCCGTGGAGGTACTGGAGCGCCGTCTCGAACAGCGAGCGCATGCCGTCGTCGTTCTCGAAGTCGAAGTGCTTGTACGCGCCGGCGGCGACCTGCACCATCCCGTGGAGGAAGGCGCTCTCGGTTGTCCCGCTCCCGTAGTTGTACCACTCGTCCTCGAAGCAGTCGTGCGATTCGTGGAACGCACCCGCGTTGTAGAGGTGGACGCCGTGGACCACCGCCCGCCGGAGCGTGCCGTGTTCCCACCCGTTGGACTCGCCGCGGTCGGCCTGCCAGCCAGTCGGATCGCCCGACGTGGGCGGCCCGACGGTGTAATCGCGGGTGTGGTCGTCCATACGGGTTCCAGTCGGTCCACGGGCGTAACGTCTGCGGTGGCGCCGACGACCCGAGCGCGTCGACGCGTGAGCGGGGCAAACCCCATGCCCCACCCGCGCGTACCGTCGTCGCGTGTCCACGGACGCGCCCGATCCGGCGGCCGTCCGAACGGCGATCACCAGTGGCCCAGTCGACGCCGGGTTCGCGGAACTGGACCGGATCTGCCGCCGGTACGACGAGTCGCTCACCCTCGAACTCGCGGAGGACACCTACGCCGACCTCGCGCACGGTGTCGACCGACTGTCGACGGCGACGTGTTACGTCGACCGTGAACTGGCGGCACTCAAACGCGCGCTCCCCGGCAGCGTGTTCTCGGGCCTGCCGGACGGGTACGACGCGTACGAACTGACGACCGACGACGCCACGCTCCGTCTCAAATTCGGCCGGTCACACGCCGACCGGCGGCCGGTCGAGACGCCGTACGCGGCCGTCGACGTCGCGGTGCCGACGACCGAAGCCTACTTCGAGCGCTTCTACACCGTGCTCGCGGATCGAGGGGAGGACGGAACGCACTTCAACGCCGACGGCTAGAAACGGACGATGAGAGTTCGTGCGTTCGGCGACGACCCCGAGGTGGCGGTCGTCGCGGGGATCCACGGGGACGAGCCCTGTGGGCCCGAGGCGGTCGAAGCGTTGCTCGACGATCCCCCGACGTTCCAGCGCCCGGTGAAGTTCATTATAGCCAACGAGGCGGCGCTCGAACGCAGCGTTCGGTATCTGGACGCCGACCTCAATCGCGCGTTCCCCGGCGACGCCGAGGCGGCGAGCCACGAACGGCGACTGGCCGAGCGGCTGCTGACCGAACTCGACGGCTGTACGACGCTGGCCCTCCACTCGACGCAGTCGTACGCCCACCCGTTCGCGCTGGTCGACACCGTCGATCCCGAGACGGCGGACATCTGCGCCCGGTTGCCAATCGATGCCGTCGTCGAGACGGCGGGCTACGCCGACGGACGCCTGATCGCCTATCCGGGGACGGTCGAAGTCGAGTGTGGGCTACAGTGGTCGGCGACGGCGGCGGAGAACGCCGTGGGTGTCATTCGGGCGTTTCTCGCGGCGACGGGTGTCCTGCCTGCCGATGCAGGCGTCGACGCGGACGACGCACCCGTCTTCCGCCTCACCGGCCGGGTGTCGAAGGCGCCGGCCGAGGAACACGAGGTGTTCGTCGAGAACTTCGAACGCGTCGAACCGGGCGTCCCCTTCGCCTCGGCGGACGGCGTGGAACACGTGGCCGAGGAGGCGTTCTACCCCATTCTGATGTCGGCCGAGGGCTACGAGGACGTGTTCGGATACGCGGGCGAGCGCGTGGGGCAGTTGGCAGCGTTCGAGACTGGTCAGGAGGAGTCGTCGCGCGGCGCGAGTTCGACCAGCGTCAGATCGCGGTCCAGCATACAGTAGTCGTGGGGCGGGTCGCCGAGTACCTCGTCGATGCGGTACTCGGCGTCGAAGTCGACGCCGTCGGGGACGCAGTAGGTGTGACTCGGACAGTCGGTGTACGGGCACGTGCCGGCGAGTTTCGCCTTGCTTCCGGCGTACGCGACCTTGGACGGGACGTTCGCGGGGATGGGGGCGGGTTCGACCTCGACGGCGCGGACGCCGCTGTCGTGGACGGCACAGTCGAGAGTCTGGGCGTTCTCGCGAACGTCCGTGATCCGGTAGCGAGTCCCGGGAGAGAGATCGAGACACTGACTGCGATACGGACAGCCCTCGCACGCGCTGGATTCGCCGCGGAAGACGAACTCGCGGCCCACTTCGGCGAGGCGCGTCCCGATGAGCGTGACCTCGGACATGCGTGGTCGTTCTCGGTCCGGTGGGTTAAGCCTCGCGACCGACGAGTTCGTCGAGACGGTCGAAGTAGTCCTCCCGTGGAACTTGGTAGGCAGCGCGGTAGTCGATTTCGCCGTCGGCGAACGCGCGGGCGAGTTCGAGGGCCGTCTCGACGCCCGCCTCGCGAGTGTCGGCGGTCTCGACGCGGGCGTCGATCTCCGGTTCGAGAAACAGCGTGATCGTCCAGCCGTCGCCCTGACGGGCACCGGGACGGCGCCGCGGTGACCCGGGCGAGAGGTAGATAGTTGGCATGCAGGCGGCCGGAAACGCGTCCGTGTCGAACACGTCCGGGCGGTAGGCGAGGATCGCCCGCCCGCCGGCCTCCTCGTGCCAGACCGTCCACCCGTCCGGCAGGTCGTCGAAGCTCATGGGGCGACTCTCGGCGCGGCAGCCCTATAGTCTGTGCGTCGTCGGCCGACCGAGTGACGGGTCGCGTGGGAGTGTGGCCCACTCGTGCCGACCGCCGCCGACGCGGCGGGCAGCGGCGCCGATTCCCTAACCGTTCGTCCCCACTGCTGAGTACCGGCGAACCGTCGGAGTGACGCCCAGAACCCGCCGCCGCCGCCGGAATCCGCCGGGTCGAATACGGAGCGCTCTCGGTGAGCATGGGGAGAAGGCTTATGTATGTGTACTACTGACAGTGTTTATAGTCTCGGTTACCAGCGGACCGAGCGGCCGTCGGTCGAACGCCCCGCCACCCCTCCGCCGTTCCCACGACGATGATCCCGCAGTCAGGCCCGCGGTGTGGTACGTGTACACACACCACGCGACGACCGGGGGGCGGGGCGGTCGGACGGCGCTCGGGTCCGAGACCCCGATGAGACAATGACGAAGGAAACCCTCGAAGACCTCAGCCAGCATTACAAGGAATCGGTTCCGGCGGACCTCCGCGAAGCGAAGCGCTTCGATTGGTATCTGGACGAGGTGTACGACGATCCGCGGATCGCCCGCAACGCTCACCAGCGCGTCGCCGACATGTTCGACTACTACGGGACGGAGTACGACGAAGATGCCGGCGTCGTCGAGTATCTCATGGCCTCCGAGGACCCGTTACACGACGGGGAGAACACCTTCTACGGCCGCGAGGTGCACGAGTCGATCCACGAGTTCGTCAACAAGGTGAAAAGCGGTGCCCGGGGGCTCGGCCCGGAGAAACGCATCAAACTCCTGCTCGGTCCCGTCGGGTCCGGTAAGTCACACTTCGACTGGATGGTCCGGCGGTACTTCGAGGATTACACCATGCACGACGAGGGCCGGATGTACACCTTCCGGTGGACGAACCTCTGTGACATCGTTCGCGATCAGGACCCCGCCGACGACACCGTCGTCTCGCCGATGAATCAGGACCCCCTCGTCTTGCTCCCGCAGGAACAGCGCGACCGGGTGCTCGAACGGTTGAACGACGCACTCGACGCGCCCTACACGGTCCGCAACGAGCAGTCGCTCGACCCCGCCAGCGAGTTCTACATGGACCGTCTACTGGCCCACTACGACGACGACCTGAAGGCCGTCCTCGACAACCACGTCGAAATCGTCCGTCTCGTCGCGAGCGAGAACAAGCGCCAGTGCATCGAGACGTTCGAGCCGAAAGACAAGAAGAATCAGGACGAGACGGAGCTGACGGGCGACGTCAACTACTCGAAAATCGCCATCTACGGCGAGTCGGATCCGCGCGCGTTCGACTACTCCGGCGCGTTCTGTAACGCCAACCGCGGGCTCTTCTCGGGCGAGGAGCTGCTGAAACTCCAGCGGGAGTTCCTCTACGACTTCCTGCACGCCTCGCAGGAGCAGACGATCAAGCCGAAGAACAACCCCCGCATCGACATCGACCAAGTGATCGTCGGCCGCACCAACATGCCCGAGTACCGGGACAAGAAGGGCGACGAGAAGATGGAGGCGTTCAACGACCGGACGAAACGGATCGACTTCCCGTACGTCCTCGAATACTCGGAGGAGGCCGAAATCTACCGGAAGATGCTCCGGAACGCGGACGTGCCGGACATGCACATCGAACCCCACGCGATGGAGATGGCGGGGCTGTTCGGCGTGCTCACCCGCATCACGGAGCCGAACGGCGAGAACGTCACGCTCGTCCAGAAGGCCAAGGCCTACAACGGCGAAATCGACGAGGCCGACGACATCGACGTGAAGAAGTTGCGCGAGGAAGGTGAGGGGAACGCCGACATCGCGGAGGGAATGGACGGCGTCTCCGCCCGGTTCATCGGCGACGAAATCGCCGAGGCGATCATGGACGCCACCCACCGCGGCCGCTCCTACCTCTCGCCGCTCTCGGTGTTCACGCACTTCGAGCGCAATCTGGAGAATCACGGCTCCATCCCCGAGGAGAACGTCGACCGCTACCACCGCTACCTCGAACTCGTGCGCGAGGAGTACAAGGAGCGCGCCATCGAGGACGTGCGCCACGCCCTCGCCTACGACGTGGACGAGATCCAGCGACAGGGCGAGAAGTACATGGATCACGTGATGGCGTACATCGACGACGCGACGGTGACGGACGAGTTGACGGGCCGGGAACAGGAGCCGGACGAGACGTTCCTTCGCTCGGTCGAGGAGAAGTTGGAGATTCCGAGCGACCGGAAAGACGACTTCCGGCAGGAAGTGTCGAACTGGGTCAGCCGTCGCGCCCGCGAAGGTGAAGGGTTCGACCCGCAGGACAACGACCGCCTGCGTCGCGCCCTCGAACGCAAACTCTGGGAGGACAAGAAACACAACATCAACTTCTCCGCGCTGGTGTCGGCGAACGAACTCGACGACGACGAGCGGAGCGCGTGGGTCGACGCGCTCATCGAACAGGGCTACTCCCGCGAGGGCGCACAGGAGGTCCTCGAGTTCGCCGGTGCGGAGGTCGCCAAGAGCGAACTGGAAGGATGACCGACTACATCCGCGCCGGCGACGAGGAACTCTCCGGCGCGTACGAGGAGCCGATGAGTCTGGAGGCGTACGTCGAGCGGGCGCTTTCTCGCCCCTCCATCGCCTCCCACGCCCCGAAGTACCTCCTCGAAGCCATCGAGTCGATGGGGACGCGGACGGTGATCGAGGAGGGCGAGGAGCGGGAGCGCTACCGCTTCTTCGACGACCCCGCCAACGACGGCGAACACGCCATCCTCGGCAACACGGACGTGTTGAACGGCTTCGTCGACGACCTCCGGACCATCGCCGCGGACCGGGGCAAACGCGAGAAGATCATCTGGTTCGACGGCCCGACGGCGACGGGCAAGTCGGAGCTCAAGCGGTGTCTCATCAACGGCCTCCGCGAGTACTCCAAGACGGACGCCGGCCGGCGCTACACGGTCGAGTGGAACGTCGCCAGCGCCACCGAGGACCGCGGTCTGAGCTACGGCGACGAACTCGACCGCGAGGACGACTGGTACGAGAGCCCGGTCCAGTCCCACCCGCTGTCGGTGTTCCCCGAGAGCGTCCGGTCCTCGATCCTCGCCGACCTCAACGACGGCGACCACGTGCCGACGCGGGTGGAGGCCGACCTCGATCCGTTCTGTCGCGAGGCGTACGACGTGCTCGAAGAGCGCTACCGGCGGAACGGGGGGACGAACCTGTTCTCCTCGATTACCGATCCGCGACACCTCCGCGTCAAAAACTACGTCGTCGACGTGGGGCGGGGCATCGGCGTCCTCCACTCGGAGGACGACGGCACGCCCAAAGAGCGGCTGGTCGGGTCGTGGATGCCGGGAATGCTCCGCGAACTCGACTCGCGAGGCCGAAAGAATCCGCAGGCGTTCTCCTACGACGGCGTCCTCTCACAGGGCAACGGCCTCCTGACCATCGTCGAGGACGCGGCCCAGCACGCCGACTTGCTCCGTAAACTGCTGAACGTCCCCGACGAGGGCCGCGTGAAACTGGACAAGGGCATCGGGATGGACATCGACACCCAACTCCTCATCATCTCGAACCCCGACCTCGACGTGGAACTCGACAAGTACGCCGACCGCAACGGACGGGACCCACTGAAGGCGCTGAAGCGCCGCCTCGACAAACACGAGTTCGGCTACCTGACCAACCTCTCGCTGGAGGCGGAGCTGATCCGCCGCGAACTGACGAGCGAGACGGCCGTCTGGGAGGCCGAGGGTTACGCCGACCTCGAATCGCGGGTGCGCGAGGGGCTGACGCTGTCGATGCGCGACGGTCGCGGCGGCGCCGTCGACCGGGAACTCGCCCCCCACACCGTCGAGGCGGCGGCGCTGTACAGCGTCGTCACCCGACTCGACGGCGAGGACACGCCGGGGAATCGCGGCCTCGTCGAGAAGGCGCTCCTGTTCGATCAGGGCTACCTGCAGGAGGGCGACGAGCGCGTCGAGGCCGACGAGTTCGACTTCGACGGCGACGACGGTAGCCACGGCGTCCCCGTCACCTACACGCGGGACGTGGTCGCCGACCTGCTCCAGACGGACGCCGACCGTCAGCATCCCGACCTGCCGGTCGAACGCGTCGTCATGCCCGACGACGTGCTCGACGCCATGGCCGAGGGTCTGTCGGAAGCCCCGGTCTTCTCGCGCGCCGAAGCTGCGGAGTACGAGAACCGCCTCGCCATCGTCAAGAGTCACATCTACGACCGACAGGAGGCGGACGTGCTCGACGCCCTGCTGGCCGAGAAGGGTGTCGACGAGGACACCGTCGCGGAGTACGTCGAACACGTCTTCGCGTGGGCGAACGAGGAGCAGGTCGACACCGACCGCGGCCCCGTCGACCCCGACCCCCTGCTCATGAAGGTGTTCGAGACGGAGCATCTGGGGCGGTTCGGCGAGGGAGCCTACAGCGGGGGCGACCCCGCTGACCGCGTCGAGGAGTTCCGTCGCGAGAAGGTCATCACGGCCATCAACCGCTACGCGTGGGAGAACCGCGACGAGGACTTCGCCATCGAGAACGTCGACGTGAGCGAGATTCCGGTCATCCGGGCCGTCCTCGACGCTCACGACTGGGGCGACGTGGAGCGGCTGTTCGAGGGGTTCGACCCCACACAGTGGACGGACCCGCCCTCCGATACGGAGACCGAGCGGTGCAAGGAGCGGACGCTCGACCACCTGCAGGCGCAGGGCTACTCGCCGGCGTCGGCCGAACTGACCAGCCGGAAAGTGATGCGGGAGGTGAGCTACCGATGGGACTGAGAGAAGATCTGGACCGATTCCGCGAAGTCGGTGAACGGCGCCGCGAAGACCTGAAGGAGTTCATCCGCTACGGTGACCTCGGGGGGAGCGACCCCGACAGCATCCACGTGCCGATCAAGGTGGTCGACCTGCCCGAGTTCGCGTACGACCCGCGTGACCGCGGTGGCGTCGGGCAGGGACAGGACGGCACGCCCGACGTGGGACAGCCCGTCGGCCCGCCCCAACCGGCCGACGACGGCGACGGCGACGAGGACGGCGACCCCGGCGACGAGGCGGGCGAGCACGAGTACTACGAGATGGATCCCGAGGAGTTCGCGGCGGAACTCGACGAGGAACTCGGGCTGGATCTGGAGCCGAAAGGGAAGGAAGTCGTCGAGGAAGTCGAGGGCGACTTCACGGAACTCACGCGCGCCGGCCCGAACAGCACGCTCGACTTCGAGCGCCTGTTCAAGCAGGGGCTGAAGCGCAAGCTGGCGATGGACTTCGACGAGGAGTACGTTCGCGAGGCGATGCGGGTCGCGGACGCGACGCCGGGCGAGGTGTTCCGCTGGTGTCGCGAGGAGAACGTCCTCGTCTCTCGGGCGTGGATCGAGGACCAGTGGGACACCATCCCCGACGACGAGCGCGGCCGCTGGGCGAGCTTCGAGGAGATGGCCGAAACCGTCGAGCGGACGACGACGCTCGAACGCATCCGCCGCGAAGGGCTGCGAGAGGTGCCCTTCCGCCGCGAGGACGAGCGTTACCGTCACCCCGAGGTGATCGAGAAGACGGAGAAGAACGTCGTGGTCGTGAACATCCGCGACGTGTCGGGGAGTATGCGCGAGCAGAAACGCGAACTCGTCGAGCGGACCTTCACTCCCTTGGACTGGTATCTCACCGGCAAGTACGACCGCGCGGAGTTCGTCTACATCGCTCACGACGCGGAGGCGTGGGAGGTCGAGCGCGAGGACTTCTTCGGCATCCGCTCCGGCGGCGGCACGCGCATCTCCTCGGCGTACGAACTCGCCGCGGAGATTCTGGCGGAGCGGTACCCGTGGAGCGAGTGGAACCGCTACGTCTTCGCCGCGGGCGACAGCGAGAACTCCAGTAACGACACCCGCGAGAACGTGGTGCCGCTGATGGAGTCCATCCCGGCGAACCTCCACGCCTACGTCGAGACGCAACCGGGCGGGACGGCCATCAACGCCACCCACGCCGAGGAGGTGGAGCGGGCGTTCGAGGCGTCGGACGGCGTCGTCGTCGCCTACATCTCCGACCCCGCGGACGTGACCGACGCCATCTACGAGATTCTGAGCACGGAGGATCAGGAATGAGAGACGACCGCATCGACGCACGGAAGGAAGCGACGCGCCTCACCGAACCGGTCGAGGAGGCTGGGAATCTGGCCCGGAAACTGGGGCTCGACCCCTACCCGGTCAACTACTGGATCGTCGACCACGACGAGATGAACGAACTCATCGCCTACGGGGGGTTCCAGCGGCGCTACCCCCACTGGCGGTGGGGCATGGCCTACGACCGCCAGCGCAAACAGGACCAGTTCGGCATGGGCAAGGCGTTCGAAATCGTCAACAACGACAACCCGTCCCACGCCTTCTTACAGGAGTCGAACTCGCTCGCCGATCAGAAGGCGGTCATCACGCACGTCGAGGCCCACGCTGACTTCTTCGCCAACAACGAGTGGTTCGGGCTGTTCGGCGACGGGCAGGGCGACGACCGGGCCGACCTCGACGCCGCGGCCATGCTCGAACGCCACGCCGAGACGATCAAGGGGTACGTCGAGGACCCCGACATCGACCGCGACGAAGTGGAGCGGTTCATCGACGCCGTGCTCTGTCTGGAGGACACCATCGACCAGCATCGCGCGTTCGCTCGGGCGGGCGAGCGCCGGGAACGAGACGCGCCCCCGGACCTCCGCGAGCGACTCGACGAACTCGACGTGTCCGACGACGTGCGCCGACACGCGTTCGACGAGGAGTGGTTAGACGAACTCGCCGAGTCGGAGCGGGCGAAGGCACGGCTCGAAGACCCCCACACGGACGTACTCGCATTCCTCCTCGAACACGGGCGACAGTACGACGAGGAGTCCGGAAAGGCGGTCGAGTTCGAGCCGTGGCAGAAGGACGTGCTCGAAATCCTCCGGACCGAGGCGTACTACTTCGCCGGACAGAAAATGACGAAGGTGCTCAACGAGGGATGGGCGGCGTTCTGGGAGTCGACGATGATGAGCGACGAGAACTTCGCCGAAGACGACGAGTTCGTCACCTACGCCGATCACATGGCGCGCGTGCTCGGCTCGCCCGGGCTCAACCCCTACAAACTCGGGATGGAGCTGTGGGAGTACGTCGAGAACGTGACCAACCGGCGGGAAGTCGTAGACAAACTCCTGCGCGTCGAGGGAATCACGTGGCGGAACTTCCACGACGTGATCGACTTCGACGAAATCGAGGCGTTGCTGGCGCCCGATCCCGCCATCGCGACCATCGCGCCCGAGACGCTCGACGCCCTCGATCCGTCGGACCCGCGGGTCGACGCCGACACTCTCGAACGCGCCCGCGCCGGCGACGTCGACGTGACACGCTACCCGTGGAAGGTGCTCACGACCGTGGGCCTCGCGGAGCGTCACTTCTCGCTGTGCAAGCCCCAGAACCGCGGCTTCCTCCGTCGCATCCGGCGGTCGGAACTCGAACGGCTGTCGCGGTACATGTTCGACGACGCGAAATACGACACCGTCGCCGACGCCGTCGCCGACGTGGACTACGGCGTGGGCTGGCGGCGGATGCGCGAACTCCGCGAGAGCCACAACGACGTGACCTTCATCGACGCCTTCCTCTCCGAGGAGTTCGTCAGCGAGAACGACTACTTCACCTACGAGTTCTCACAGGCGACCGGCGACTTCCGCGTCGCCTCCGACGACCCCGACGACGTGAAGAAGAAACTCCTCTTGCAGTTCACGAACTTCGGCAAGCCCACCGTCGCGGTGTACGACGGCAACTTCGACAACCGCAACGAACTCCTCTTGGGTCACCAGTACAACGGCATCAGTCTCGATATCGAGCAGGCGAAACGCGTGCTCGAACGCACCTACGACCTCTGGGGCCGGCCGGTCAACCTCATGACCATCGTCAAGGAGTACGACGAACACGAACTGGAGATCGCGCGGCGGCGGAACCGCGAACCGACGCCGACGGAGGTCGGCAAGCGAATCCGCTACGACGGCGAACGGTTCGAGACTCACGACCTCGATCCCGATCTGGAGGAGCGGATCGCCGCCAACGACATCGACTACGACACGAAACCGGACGACTGGTTGGCTTAGTCCTCCGGCCCCTCGATGGGCGCGTCGTCGCCGCCGATGTGGTTCCGGCGGGCGAGACGCGCGTGGATTCCCGCGACGACGGCGAAGACGACGACGACGCCTCCCGCCAACGCGAGGTCCGGTAAGAACGGAAACACGCCGAGCCACGCCGCGAGGACGAACAGCGAGGCGATGGCCGACAGGCCGAGATAGAAGTCGCCCCACGGCACGTCGTGTTCGCCGACGAGTTCGAGGTAGATGTCGAGGTCGTTCGCTCGATCCGCGAGCGTGATCGTCCCGCCGTCTCGGTCGTAGTCGACGATGCCCACGTCGTCGAGTTTCGGAAGGTGGGTCTGGTGGAGCGAGGTGTAGACCCGCTTGCGCTGTTTGTAGTCCAGCTCGTCCACGTCGATGTCGTTCTCCCACGCTGCGATCCGTTCGGCGAGGTCACGGAGGGAGACCGGTCCGGGCTCCCGATTGAGGTAGTAGAGCACGTACCGCCGCCGCTGGTTGCTCAGCATCGAAAAGATCGTATCTTTCGACAGTCGCTCCGGTTGCGAGCGGCCGCGGGAACGTGATCGTTGGGTCGACATGGAGTTTGGTCTGGCCACTGGACTCGATGGCCGCGAGAGCGAGATCGACCGTCCGGAGCCCCCCTTTCGTGGTCGTGGTGCTGCCGGGACCGGTGCGCCACTCCGGCCACACACTCGACCGGTAGTGCGTCCGTTCAGGTGATAAAGTCATGCCTTTACTTTCAAAGTTAAAAAATTTGAGACAAGTGCGTCGGTCGGTTCGGTCGAAAAGTACTCGGACAGGGATTTGAACTACGCGAAACGCTCGCTACGCTCGCGTTTCTCTACTTCAAATCCTCTTTGTGCGTGCTTCTTCACTCGCTCCGGTCAGAATCGTGCTCGGTCAGGGATTTGAACCACGGTCGCGGCGAAGCCGCTCCCTGATTCGAATCCCTTCCCTGCGCGCTTTTCTCACTTCGTTCCAAAAGTGCTCGGTCAGGGATTTGAACCCTGGTCGTCGGCTCGAAAGGCCAACATGATTGGCCGGACTACACCAACCGAGCGCCGCATCTTCGACGACGGGAGGGCTATTGATAAATCCGTCTTTTTCGGTCTGGGACCGTCGGGGGGACGCTCGTGAACTCGAAGCGAACCCCGCCGGCCACGATGGTCGAGCCCCGAGCGTCAGGGGGCGATGACCTCGAACGTCGTCGAGATCCGATTCGAGACGCGGTGGAGCTGGAGTTCCCCGATGGCGACGGTCGCCGTCAACTCGCCGGTCGGCCACCCGGTCGTGTCGAACGTCGTCGCGTCCTCCCACGTGTGGAGTCCCGCCGAGTCGACGTACCGGTCGACCTCCGTAGAGCGACGGACGACCAAGTCGTCGCCGTCGAGCACGTCGACACCCTCCTTGAGGTTGATCGTCCCCTCCGGAATCCGCATCCGGTAGCGGTAGGCGACGACTGCGGGCTGCCCGCGACGGACGCTCTCGGTCCGATTGGCCGTCAGATCTCCCGGCTCCGACCACGTCGAGACGAGGGCCACGTCGAGCAACTGTGGCCGGTACCGCTGATCGGGTGGCGTGCGCGTCGGCTCCGGCGTCGGTGTCGTCGTGGACGTGGCCGTTCGCGTCGGCGTCGACGACTCCGCAGTCTGCGTGGCCGTCGCCGACGGGGACGACCCCGCGGAGCCACAGCCCGCGAGTCCGGTGAGACACGCACCCGCGGCCGCCAGCAGCGCGCGTCGATCCATAGCGTCCGGTGAGGCAGTTAGCGTGATAAGGGTTGGTCAATCGCTGTGTCCGTCCGACAGTCCCGTCGCCGTCGCAGTGCCGACGACCGGAACGGTCGTCTTCCACTCGTCCACCCCCCAATCGAGCCGGACGGTCGGTGCGTCGTCGTCGCCCACGATCCGAATCTCTCCCGTCAGTTCCCGTTCCGCGCCGGTGTCGAGCGCCACCGTCACCGTCTTCGATCCGGAGAGGTAGCTACTCCCGAGGCTGGCGCCGAACGTCCCGCGGCCGCTGCCGACGTTGGTCACGTCGGCCCGGATAGTCGCGTCGAGGCGCTGGCCCGCTTCGACTTCCGCCGGCGACACCGACGGCTCGCCCACCTCGAAGACCGGCGGGTGGTTCAGCCGTTCGACGGTCGCTTCCGCGAGCGACCGTCGCACCGTCCCGTCGAGCAGTACGCGCCCCGCGTCGACCGTCGCCGTCTTCGAGACGGCGAAGGCGAGGTCGACCGTCTCCCGCTCCCATGGGACGGGCTGGCGCTCCGCCAGTGGCACCGACGCGCCGTCGAGTTCGAGCGTCAGGCGCTTGCGAACCGCGTCCTCGTCCAGCGAGGTGACGACACGGACGAGTACGTACTGCATCCCCGACCGTCGGTGGACGTGCGGGTGGACGCCCGCGAGCGGGTACAGGACGAAGTCCGCGACGGACAGCGTGTCGACCCGGAGCGCGCTGTCGTCCGTGTCGGTACGGGTCGGCGTCCGAGTGGGAGACGGCGACGTGTCCGTCTCCGAGTCGGGCGCCCCCGACACGCATCCGGCGAGCGATCCGAGGGCAACCGCACTCGACGCCAGCAGCCGACGGCGCGACGCGGTGGAGGGCATGAGGTCTGATTCGGGCAGAAGCGGCAAAGGTTCTGTGTCCGCTCGCGCGGCAAAGACACTTTATCCGGGCCGGCCGTGGCGGCAGACGTGACGACCCGTCGTCGATTCCTCGTTGGAACTAGTGCCGGTTTCGTGGGCCCCGCGGCTGGCTGTCTCGGTGACGACGGCGGCGGCAGTGACTCGCCCGGTACGGCCGACCTGCCCACGCGACTCTGGTTCGAACGCGTCGATCTCTCCGCGTCCGAACGGGCGGAGATCGACCCCATCGTGTTCGCCGACCTTCCCACGGCGGAACAGGAAATCGTCGAGACGGCCATCGACGAGGGTGAGTACACCGTCGACAGCGAGGACACGTCTCCGGCGCTCGACTCGCTCCGCGACCGGATCGAACGCCGGGCCGACGGCGGGCTAGAGGTGTATCTCCGACGCGACGAGACGTACTACCGGGTCGGGTTCGCGGAGGGAGATCACATTATCGCGCACCCGAGTCAGGGTGGGTGAGGGATCCGCAACACGGCCGATCCGGACTCGGTCCGAGTGAGCGGTCCCAATAGGGGCGAGTTCCGAACGGGACGCTCTATCGTGGCTCCCGTTCGACGATCAGAACTGGGACGTCGACCGTCCGCAGTACGGTCGAGGCGACACTCCCGAGGAGTTGCCGCCGGAGGTTCGACCGACCGTGGGAACCCATAACGACGAGGTCGATATCGTTGGTCTCGACGTACTCACGGATTCCTGCGGCGACTCCCCCGAGCGACGTCGTCCGCTCGACGGCCGTCCGTACGTCGAGACCGGGGGCAGTGTCGTCGATCTCCGCCGCGACCCTCTGGACAGCCTCCTGCCCCCTCGCTTCCAGCCGTTCGATGAACTCCGTTTCGAGACCGCCTGCGTCGAACGGGCCTCCTGCAGTCAGTAAGTCGACGACGTTCAGTACGTGAACGCCCGATCCGTAGGTCTGTGCAATCGGGACGCCGTACTGTGTCGTGACCTCGGCATTTTCACTCCCGTCCGTCGGGATGAGGATTCGGGCGTACTCGGCCGTCTCCTCGGGACCCTGCTCCCCATGGGGCACGACGAACACCGGAACGGTGCTTCGATGGAGAACCTGCTCAGTGACGCCGCCGAGAAGACGCTTCCCGAGCCCCGTCATTCCCTGACGGCCGATGACGACGAGGTCGGCGCCCTCCTCGGCTGCGTAGTCACTGATCTGTGTCGCCGGTTGCCCCTCGGTCAGTTGGGTCGTAATCGGCTGGTCGAGCTCCGTCGCAAGCGCTTCGATTTCTGTGAGTACCGCCTCGCCTCGGTCCCGAAGCCGTGTCTTTTCGTCGGCTGTCTGAACGAGTCGAAGTGATTTTTGTGGGAGGACGTGAAGGACATCCACGGCCGCGTCGAGACGCTTCGCGAGTTCGAGGCCGCGTTTCGCCGCGTGTGTGGCTTCGTCACTTCCATCGACCGCGATGACGATTCGGTCGAACATTTGCGACATGTCCCTTCCACTCCGACTTCCTTCACTGTTTCCGGTGTGACTCAGCAGAGTCCGAGGCCTCCGCCCGGATTTCGAGCGAGGCACGAATTCCGACGCGCCACCACCGAGCCGTTCCCCCGATTCGAGAACCGCCCCGTCGTTTATCGTGGCTTCTCGCGTACACCCGAACATGGGAGAGCTCGAAACTGAAGCCGAGACAACGCGGTCAGAAATCGCGACGTACCTCCGCGACCTAGCCGATCAACTCGACGGCGACGGGGACGTGACGCTCGAACTCGGTGGGCAGCAGGTCCGGCTGAATCCGACGGACCCGGTGACGTTCAAACTGGAGGGGGAGTCGGACTGGTCCGAGGGGGACACCGAGGCAAAACAGAGTATCGAGTTCGAGTTCGTCTGGTGGCGTGACGCCCAGACGGCAGCGGAGGGTGCGTTGGATATCACTTCGGAGGGGCAGTAGCGCTTCCGTCTTCCGCCACTATGTACGACCAACTCCTGTTTCCCACGGATGGGAGCGAGCCAGCGAAATCGGCCTTCGACTACGCGCTCCAAATAGCGTCCGAACACGGCGCAACGATCCACGTCCTCAACGTCGTGGACACCGACGATAGCTCCGTCGGGCGACGAGACGAGGTGCTCGACGTGTTGGAGCAGGAGGGAACGGAGATCGTGAACGAGGCAGCAGAGCGCGCCGAGGAACGCGGCGTCTCCGTCGTCTCGGAAGTCGTCCGTGGTGATCCCTCCGAGGCAATCGTCGAGTACAGTATCCGGTCGGACGCCGAACTGATCGTGATGCCGACCCACGGACGACGTGGATTGGATCGGTTCCTCCTCGGGAGCGTCACAGAGCGTGTCATCAACACCGCAGCCGTCCCCGTGGTTTCGGTCAACCCGCAGGGGTCCCGGCCGCTCACCTACCCCTGCCAGAATCTGCTCGTTCCGACGGACGGCAGTCGTGGTGCGGAACTCGCCCTGTCCGAAGGCATCGCCCTCGCGAACGCGACGGGCGCAACGCTCCACCTACTCCACGTCGTCGAGACGGGCAGTCTCGGCCCCGACGCTCGGTCCCTCCTGACGGCGGGGGAACTGACGGAGCGGGCGAACGACATCGTGACGGGCGCGACCGAGGCCGCGGAGGCGATGGCCGTGGAGACCGTCGAGAGTGAGGTCACAATCGGCGTCCCGTCGAAGGAGATTCGGTCCTACATCGAAGCGAACGGGATCGACCTCGCGATTCTCGGGACGCACGGCCGGACCGATTTCGGCCGGTACATGATGGGTGGCGTGAGTGCGAAGCTCGTTCGAACGTCACCGGTGCCGGTGATGTGGGTTCGTGAGGCGGGGGACGATCCGGTCGGGAGTGAGTGAGTTTCGTCCGCACATCCTCTCGCGTTCACACTCATTGCCCGTCGCCTGTCAGCCGTTTTCCCCCCGTTCCTGTCCCTCGTCATGGGTGACGGGAACCGCCGCCGGGTAACGGGCCTCGAAGCCGGTTCGCGATGTTCAGGAAAAATGCGCTGGCTGGGACGTTGAACCACGGTCGCTCTGCTCGCGGTGCTCGCGACGCTCCCTGATTCAAATCCCGAGGGGCCGATGTTCGGAATACAGAAACGACTCGCTTCGCTCGTCGTGCTGTAGCACTCCGAAAATGCGCTGGCTGGGATGTTGAACCACGGTCGCTCTGCTCGCGGTGCTCGCGACGCTCCCTGATTCAAATCCGCAGAGGACGATTTTCAGGATTCGGACGACTCGCTTCGCTCGTCGTCGTTGAATCCTGAAAATGCGCTGGCTGGGATTTGAACCCAGGTTGTGACCATGGCAAGGTCACGTGATACCACTACACTACCAGCGCCCTTCGCATCCTAACCAAACCGGGATGGATAATTAAGCGTTCCGAAATCCTGACCAACTCGCCGCCGGCGTGGGGATCGGTGTCGTGGGACGGCTCCCCACGAAACGCCGTTTTGGGGCGTGTCAGGCCCTCACAGCCCGCCACGAGTTTCGCTACCCTTTTACCGGAGGATACGGTACGACTCGCACAGTCTAGTGACGTGACGCGGAAAGGCCCGGCATGACGCTCAGCGTGCTCGTGCCGTCTTCCCTCGTCCGGGAAGCCGAGGACAAACGCGAGGCGACTCGCAAACTCGGCTACGTCGCCCGCGCGGCGACGGTGTTCCGGGCGGATCGGCTGGTCGTCTTCCCCGATTCGGAAGGCGAGCGCCGATGGGGAGGCGGGTTCGTCGAGACGGTGCTTCGGTACGCCGCGACGCCCCCTTACCTCCGAAAGGAGGCGTGGGGCACGCGGGACGAACTGGAGTACGTTGGCGTGTTGCCGCCCCTCCGCGTCTCGTCACGGACCGGCTCCGGACCGGAGCGTCCGGGGTCGTTACAAGAGGGAATCGTGACCGAGGTCGGACCTGACGGCCGCGTCCGGGTCAATTGCGGACTGCAACACCCGATCTCCCTCCTCGTCCCCGACGGAATGTCGGTCGAGGAGGGGGAGCGCGTCGCCATCAGGATCTCTTCGAGAGAACCCGTCCGCGCCCGGATCGTCGACGAACCCCTGCCGGGGTTCGAGATCCGACGCGCGGACCTGCCGGAAGCGCTGGCCCGCCCCGACGCCGGGGTTCGGATCGCCACGTCCGTCCACGGGACGGAGTTGTCGGTCGGTCGCCTGACCGAGTTGGTCGGGCGGATCGACGACGCGGGTGATCTGACGGTCGCCTTCGGGGCGCCCGGGCGCGGCCTTCCGGCCATCCTCGACGTGGCTGTCGAGGACGTAGCCGCACGCGGCGGCGAGGGCGTCGAACCCGATCCGGGGTTCGACCTCTGGCTGAATACGATTCCGCGACAGGGAAGCGAGACGGTTCGAACGGAGGAGGCGATGTTCGCGTCGCTCGCGCCCCTGACACTCACGGAGTAAATCCATGCCACAACCAAGCAGACCACGAAAAGGCTCGATGGGATTCGGCCCGCGCAAGCGCGCGGCCAGTGAAGTCCCGCGTATCCGCTCGTGGCCCGACGACGACGGCGCTCCCGCGCTGCAGGGTTTCGCCGGCTACAAGGCCGGGATGACCCACGTCGTCATGGTCAACGACGAGGCCAACTCCCCCCGCGAAGGGATGGAGGAGTCGGTCCCGGTGACCGTCGTCGAGACGCCACCGATGCGGGCAGTCGCCCTGCGAGCCTACGAACAGACGTCGTACGGACTGAAGCCGGCAACCGAAGTGTGGGTCGACGAGTTCCACCCGGAACTCTCGCGCACGCTCGACCTGCCGGCGGAAGATAGCTTCGAGGCGGACGCCGCGGCGCTCCGCGAGGCCGTCGACGCCGGCGAAGTCGACGACCTTCGGATGATCACCCACACGGTGCCGAGCGAACTGGCGAACGTCCCGAAGAAAAAGCCCGACGTGATGGAGACGCGCGTCGGCGGCGGCTCGCTCGACGAGCGCGTCGACTTCGCGCTCGACCTCCTCGAGGAGGGCGGCGAACACGCCATGTCGGACGTGTTCCGCGCCGGCGAGTACATGGACGCGAGCGGCATCACGAAAGGCAAGGGCACTCAGGGCCCCGTCAAGCGCTGGGGCGTCCAGAAGCGGAAAGGCAAGCACGCCCGGCAGGGCTGGCGGCGACGCATCGGGAACCTCGGGCCGTGGAACCCGTCCCGCGTGCGTTCGACCGTCCCCCAGCAGGGGCAGACGGGCTACCACCAGCGGACGGAGCTCAACAAGCGCCTGATCGACATGGGCGACGGCGACGAGCCCACCGTCGACGGCGGCTTCGTCAACTACGGCGAGGTCGACGGGTCGTACGCACTCGTCAAGGGCTCGCTGCCCGGCCCGGATCAGCGCCTCCTGCGCTTCCGCCCGGCCGTCCGACCGAACGACCAGCCGCGCCTCGACCCCGAGGTGCGCTACGTTTCCACCGCATCCAACCAGGGATAA